>CEVL01020227.1_pt1 | contig 19131 bp, 18 predicted proteins | sample 427051 | NCBI WGS metagenome assembly CEVL01 (sample SAMEA2623673, study PRJEB7988) | marine metagenome | biome: marine biome (ENVO:00000447); feature: surface water layer (ENVO:00002042); material: "saline water (ENVO:00002010), including plankton (ENVO:xxxxxxxx)" | depth 5 m
TTTATTAATAAATTCTGTAGCACAAGCAGCTTCAGCAGCCTCGGAAATGTGATCAATAGAGGCATCTTTTAACTCTCCATAAGCGATGTTGTTTCTAACCGTATCATTGAATAACACAACATCCTGACTTACATAGGCAATGTTCTTACGCAAAGAGTTTAAAGTTAATTCAGATATATCAAAATCATCATAAAATATTTTACCCTCTTTAGGCTCATAAAATTTAGGGAGTAAATTAGCTAATGTAGTTTTACCGCTACCTGATTCTCCAACCAGTGCTACTGTTTCTCCAGGATTAATAGTCAATGTAATCGACTTTAAGGCATCCAAATCAGAGCCAGCATAACGATAAGATACATCACGAAAATCAATTTTACCTTTTGGATTTGATAATTCTTTATTGCCGTGTTGTGATTCAATCTGCATATCAAGCAATGTAAACACACTCTCACATGCTGCTAATCCTTTCTGTATATGCTCATTTATTGATGCAAGTCTTTTCAAAGGTCCTAACAACATCGCAATTGCAGCAAAGAAAGATACAAAATCACCAACAGTTAAATCTCCTGATGTTGCTAACTCTATACCAACATAAATAATCACTGCTAAAATAATCGCTGTAATCATTTGAACTGCGGGGCTACTTGCAGTTGCTGCCATAGCAAATTTCATCGAGAAGTGCCGGTGTGCGTTAGCAGTTTCGAAAAAACGCTCCTTTTCTACTTTTTGTCCTCCATAAAGCTTAATTACTTTTTGAGCATCAAAGCACTCACCTAAAACATGATGTATATCAGCCATTGTTTTTTGAACATTTGAACTCATTTTTCTTAATCGTTTACGTATTATTGAAATAACAATACCAATCAATGGTGCTCCAGCAAGACAAATAGTTGCCAAAGCCCAATCTATATAAAACATCCAGCCCAATAAACCAATTACAGATAACGTATCGCGCACTAATGTTGATAGTGCATTTGTAGAGGCTTCTTTTATTTGAGTCACATCATATGTAAAACGCGACATTAAATTACCCGAACGATTATTATCAAAAAAAACTGTTGGATAATTTACTAGCTGTTCAAACATGGCTTGTCTTAAATCCATGATTACTTTGTTAGCAACCCAATGTAATGAGATGCCGCTGATGTATGAAGCCATACCTCGAACTGCAAATAAAAGAATAAATAGTATTGGAATTATTGCGATTACATCAGGATCTTTCTCAACAAATGCCCCATCAAGCATTGGCTGCATCAGCGCGGGTATTGCTGGATCCGTAGCAGCTAAAACTATCATGCTTACTATTGATAATAAAAAACGTTTCCAATAAGGGAGCACATGACTCAAAAGTCGCTTATACAAAATAATATCTTTGCTAATCACTATGCTAAAACTTTTTCCTTTTTAAAATCAATATTTTACCTTATGGTTTTGAGGTAACATATGGCTTATAATGCCCGTGGTCATCAAATTGTGCAATCTATACATAGAAACTGTCACAATAATATTATTTTAAAAAAACTGACCGATAATGGATTAACAGAAATGTCTGAAAAACACCCTATCATTGCAATAACAGGCTCGTCTGGTGCTGGCACAAGTCTAGCAAAAAGTGCTTTTATGTATATTTTTCGAAAAAACGGGATTAAACCGGCTATTATCGAAGGAGATTGTTTCCACCGGTATAACCGTGTTGAGATGGATGAATTATCTATCGAAGCTGAAAAAAATGGCGAAAATCTCACACATTTCGGCCCAGAAGGAAATCTTTTTGAAGATTTGGAAAATGTATTTAGAGAGTATGGTGCAAATGGAACAGGTAGAAGACGCTTTTATATCCACGATGAAAAAGAAGCCTCTGAGCATGGTAGCGCTCCTGGGACCCTAACTGAATGGGAGTCATTGGAAGAAAATACAGATTTACTTTTCTATGAAGGCCTGCATGGTGGATTAGTAACAAAAGAAATAAATATTGCTAAACATGTAGATTTACTCATTGGTGTTACACCAATTATCAACCTAGAGTGGATGCAAAAAATACATCGGGATCAGGCGGTTCGAGGATACACAACAGAGGATGCAACCAAACTTATATTAAGCCGTATGCATGATTATGTGCATTACATAACACCACAATTCTCATTAACTGATATCAATTTTCAAAGAGTTCCAACCATAGATACATCAAATCCTTTTGCTACTCATTATATACCAACAAATGATGAAAGCTTCAGTGTGCTACATATTCGTAATTTAGAAAAGATAAAAGTCAATTTCCGTTATTTATTAGAAATGTTGGAAGGGTCAATCATGTCTAGTCCTGATACAATAGTTGTACCAGCTGGAAAAAAAGTTTTTGCCATGCAATTAATACTAACACCAGTGATACAAAATCTGCTTGATAAAAAAAATTCTAACTAAATAAAGAGAATATAGATATATGCGAACAATTGTTGTTTTAAACCCAAAAGGTGGTTGTGGCAAAAGTACGATTGCTACAAATATAGCTGCCTATTTTTCGATTAAAGGAAAGAGAGTGACTCTAGCAGATTGTGATCCTCAAGGTTCTAGTGATGACTGGTTATCGGCAAGACCAGATAAATATAGTGCAATAAACGGAATCGCGGTCGAACATGATCGCTTGAAAATACCAAGAAACACAGAAATTTTAATAATTGATACGCCCGCTGCAATGGAAGATAAAAGGTTAAAAAAATACCTGAGAAAAGCCCAAAGCTTAGTAATGCCAATTATCGCATCGCCAATAGATATCCGAGCTGCTGAACGTTTTCTTAATGAATTATTTTCATTTAGAGGTTCTATTAATAATAAAATAAAAATAGCTACTATTGCTAATCGTGTGAGAGAGGACACATTGATCGCTGCAAAATTGGAAAATTATTTGAATAATATCAGATTACCAAATGGTAAAAAATTACCTTTCATGACTATGTTACGTGCAAGCCAAAATTATATTCGCGCTTCGGAACAGGGTTTAAGTATTTTTGAGTTACCTCCTTCTAAAACTTACTATGATCGGGAGCAATGGGCGCCTTTATTGCGATGGCTCAATAGTAAACGTAGCATCCCAAAATAATAGTTTTATTCATGTCATTTGTAGTAAAAATTTTTAAACAAGATATTTCTTTTGAAGTGCATGAAAAAGAAAGTATTCTAGAGGCTGCACTAAAACAAGGAATTAATCTACCATATGGATGTCGTAACGGTGAATGCGGATCATGTATTGCAGAAATTAAATCTGGAAGTTTCTTTTACGATAATGGAAATCCTATACATTATTCACAAACAAATTCCGATGGTAATAATATTTTTTTATGCCAAGCTAAAGCCGCTAGTGATATTGAAATTAATACAAGAAGTCTTGAAAAAAATGATGCTATGGAAATAAAACAATTTCCCTGTCGAGTTAAATCATACGAAAAACTCAATGAATCTGTTTTGCGTATTATTCTTGAACTACCAAAAACTGAGAGTCTCCAATTTCTACCTGGTCAATATATTGACTTCATTTTGCCAGAAGGAAAACGTCGTTCTTTTTCTCTTGCTAATCCACCGCATCAAGATCAAACCTTAGAACTTCATGTTCGTTATTATGATGGTGGAATTTTCTCTGAATACGCCTTCAACGAACTTAAAAATAATACACTTATGAAAATTGAAGGTCCGCTGGGTCAATTTACATTACATAATTCAGAACGTCCTATCATTATGATAGCTGGGGGGACTGGCTTTGCACCTATTAAGAGTATCATTGAGCATGCGCTTAAAATAAATGATCCCAGAACAATACATTTTTATTGGGGAGCACGTTTAAAAAATGATCTTTATCTAGATAACATAGTTATTGAGTGGGTAAAAAAATTTCCTCATATAACCTATACCCCAGTTCTCTCAAAGTCCGAAAAAAAATTCGACTGGTCAGGAAAAACTGGTTATGTACATGAAGCTGTACTAGAAGATTATCATGATTTATCAGATCACGATGTTTATGCATGCGGCCCACCACCAATGATAAATGCAATCATGGAAACATTTCCAGAAAATCATCTAAAAAAAGAGAACTTATTTTCAGATTCATTTGAATTTGCAAACGATTAAATATTGAAATAAAACTATTGGATACTTTCTTTTAAATCTATGCCCTTCTCAAAATAAATCACTGACTGCTTATAATCACCTTGATTACGATATAAGTTTGCTAACTCAAAGTATACATCTGGGCTTTCTGCTAAATTATTACTTTTCTGTAAATATTCTTTTGCTTTACTCCATAAACTATTACGTATTGAAATCTTGCCAAGAGTTAAAAATAATACTGGATCGCTACCATATTTTTTCAACCAAGACTCTGCAGTTTCCAATTGTTTATCTGAATCAAGGGAGGTAATGGACCCATACAAGCGAACTAATTTTCTATCCCAAACTTGCTTTATTGTTTCTCTTAGTAAAACTTCACAATCAGATGTTTCTCCTAGCTTAAGTCTCTCAATAACATAAGCCTCTACTAAATTAACCTTCTGTTTCAATTTACGAGGAATACTGTCCCATATATTATCTAATTTTTTTCTATCGATTTGATGCCCAGCTTCATTTAATAAGCCTATATATGCTTTAATTTTTTTATTTATGATTGAATCATTTGTAAAATACTTATTTTTTTCAATTGATGATAATAATTCTAATAAAGCCTGCCAATTACTAGTTAATATATATGCTTCTATAAGTAGCTCTTTAATATGATTTTGTTTTGGCCATTCCTCTAATAATTTTTTTAATATAGTAATTGCCTGTATAACTTGATTTTCTTCTAGTCGCAACTTCGCTTGTATTAATTCGACAGTAAGAATTGCATTTGGATTATTGGATCGAGCAGATTGTAAGTATTCATTTTGCTTGTCATATGCTCTCATTTTCTGGGCCGCTTTTGCAGCTTGAAGATATATAATGTATGGATCTTTACTCAAAGCCGCAGTCTTTTGAAATATTTTTTCTGCTTTTTCCCAATTACCCTCTATCATGTTAATTAGGCCTTCGCCGATAAACTTCTCAATTAAAGACTGATTCTTTTTTGTTTTCCACGCTCTTAGATCAGCTGGTAGACGCCAGGTTCGTATGAAACTTCGAATAAAAAAATACGCTATAAGAAAAACTAAAAAAAGAAAAATAGAGAATAAAACAAGACTAGTTTCAAGTTTCCAGCCTGAAATTGATAGTAGAACATAGCCCGTATCCTCTACAAGAGAAGAGCCAACTGCTATTGCAATGAATAGCATTAATATCATTAACAATAAATATTTCATAATAACTACTATTCGGTAATTTCTTTTTGGTTACGTTGAATTTGATAACGTATTATTGCACGCACAGATTCAATTAGTGACATAACATCAATATTTGGCAAAAATATCTCAAACTCCGATATGCCCGATAACTCATCATAAAAATTTAGAGTTTCTTGGTTTGATAGGTCATAATAATCCTTTAAGTAGCTATTGATAGCGTGAATTGATTTATTGAAATTTTCACTAGAAATATTTAATAGAAAAAATTTTGCATTAGCTAATTCAAGTTTTATTTTTAATTTTATAAGAGATATTTCATTGTTTGATAAATTATTTTTATTTTGCTTTTCACTATGTGAAATAACGACTAGATTTTTAAGCTCCTCTAAAATAAGATCTAGCAATCTTTCAGATTGTACTTTTTCCTGTTTATGCTCTGTATAAATTTTATTATTGTTATTTTGAAAAATATTTTTTAAGGGTAGATAATCAATACGGCTTGATAAATTAGATAACAATGTAAATATTCTGCCTCTATCGATCAGTTTATTTGATTTGAGAATATTTATTTGCTTTCTAAGATCCTGTTTTACTTTATTTGCATCTTCCATATCAACGCTATTAAGCCGATTCTCAATTGTCGAGAGTATTAATAGAATTTTTTGATAATCGCCCACCAGCAATAAATTATGATTAGCAATTGTTAGTAAATATTCAATTTCTAATAATGCATAATCAATATTGATATCAAATTGATCCTTGATAGGTTGCGCAACTAAATCTGAAAGAACATCATTTTGAGACTGGTATTCTTTTAGTTTATTTTGTATATCTAAAAAATTTGACTGATTTTTGTTTATAGAATTTTCTATATTGCTTACAACATTATTCAATTCAATTATTTTTTTCTCTAATTCTTTGTTATTGCTAATATAGTTTTTAACAACTAAAAAATATGCTGTAAATATTATTAAGCCCAGTGAAACAAATAGAGGTAAAAATAATTTTAATAATAATTGCTTTTTTGAATAGGGGGAGCTTAGGTTCATTTTATCTTTTGCTTCACTCATGCCGTTATTCTCCAGCGATTTCAAGCAGGCATTGAAAAATACCGCTATCTTCTTTTTCTTTAACAATACAGATTTTTGAAATAAAACCATTTTTTTTTGCGTACTTGGAAACTCTGTCAGATATGACTACAAGGGGTGTATCTAATAGTTCATTTTTGTAATTCTTAAATAAAATCATTAAATTATCTAAAATATCAATGCTTGTTACTAGTATTATATCTGGTTTTTTTTTGCACCAAACTTCATCTAATTCAGTCTGGTCGTAGTGAGGTAATGACCTTTTATAAATATCAATATATTTAACATTCGCACCTCTTTCCTTTAAATTTCTTGCTAATAATTCACGGCCACCTACACCACGAACAATTGAAACTTTTTTACCACTGATTCTTTTATCTTGTATTTCTTTTAGCATTAATAAACCTTCGGTATCGGCCTGATTTGAATAAATAATATCTTTAAAACCTCTTGCAGCTAACTCGCGCATTGTTCCAGGACCAAGAGCAACAATTTTTATGCTGCTGAAAATTTCAATATTGTTCAAAAAATTATCGAATGCTACTTTTACTGCGTTACGACTTACAAATATTATAAAATCACTCAACTTCAAATCATTAATATCTTTTAATAGTTCTTTGGTTTTTTCTAAGGGTCGTATTTGAATTGTTGGAAGTTGTATGCTTACTCCGTCATTACTTGAAATTAACTGGGATAGAGTGTCGGCCTGCTCTGTTGGTCTTGTTATTAATATACGCTTCTTATTTAGTGTCATCATGATGATTTTTACTTTAAGTAATCTTTTAGAATAGCATCTGCGCCATTATCAAGTAATGCCTCTGCTAATGAAGACCCAATTTTGTCCGCATCCTCTAACTCACCTATCTTTTGTAGTCTAATAACTTTGCTTCCATCTAATCTTGCAACTAAGCCATCAACTTTTATTTGATTATTTTCAATTACTGCATGCGATGCGATGGGTAATTGACATCCTCCATTTAGACGACGACTAAAAGCGCGTTCAGTTAATACACATAAAGAAGTATCTTTATCATTAAGAGGAGCAATTAGCTGTTGTGTAGTCTCATCATTAGTACGACATTCGATTCCAATAGCGCCTTGACCAACAGCAGGCAGTACATGTGAAAAAGATATAAATTCGGTAATTCGCTCAGCCAAACCAAGTCTAATAATACCTGCTGCTGCAAGTATAATCGCATCATATTTACCATCATCCAATTTACCTATTCTTGTTTCAACATTACCACGTAAATCTTCAAATAATATGTTTGAATTTACTTGCTTTAGCTGAGATTGTCTGCGCAAACTGGATGTTCCAACAGTACTATTATCTGGTATTTCGGCAATTGAGTTATATTGATTAGATATCAACACATCACGGCTATCTTCCCGTTTCATAATAACGCTTATCTCGAGGCCTTTAGGTAGTTCCACGATGACATCTTTCATTGAGTGCACAGCTATATCAGCATTTTTTGATAATAACGCTTCTTCTAATTCTTTAATGAAAAGGCCTTTACCGCCAATATCAAATAAGGGTGCGTCGAGAAAACGATCCCCTTCTGTTTGTATTCTCACTATTTGAATCTCTATATCGGAATGATTCCTTATCAATTCCTTCTTAACATATTCAGCCTGCCATATAGCTAGAGGGCTTCTTCTGGTTGCTATTTTTATTTTTTTCACAATATGTATAGTTTATTCAAAAACATGTCATTCAGTTAAATACGGATTTATAATGATACACATAGAAAATTATTGAGAAAGGTGTTTTATGAAATTGGGCATCATTATGGACCCTATTAACGAAATTGATATCAAGAAAGATAGCTCTTTTGCAATGCTATTAGCTGCACAAAAACGTGGCTGGAGTATTCACTATATGGAGTCCGATGATCTCTATATGGATAATGAAATACCGAAAGCACGCATGCAATTTTTAGAGGTGAAAGAAAATCCAAAAAAATGGTTCAAATTGGATAAGGAATATATTGATGAAATATCATCACTTGATGTTATATTAATGAGAAAAGACCCGCCTTTTAATCTTGAATATATATACTCGACTTACATACTCGAACATGCACAAAAACTTGGTGTATATGTTGTAAATAATCCTGAATCATTAAGAACCGTAAATGAAAAATTCTTTATCACATACTTTCCTGCATGCATACCACCAACAATAGTTAGTAAAAATATTAAATTTCTATTTGAATTTATTCAAAAACAAAATGATGTAATTATAAAACCATTAGATAGCATGGGTGGTGCCGGCATACATCATATAAAAAAAACAAATAAAGATATTAAAGCTGTGTTGAAATTGATAACAAAAAATGGAAATGAGTGTGTTATGGGTCAAAAATTTATTCCTGAAATCAGTTTAGGAGATAAACGTATTCTACTAATTGATGGTAAGCCCATTCCATACGCGCTAGCAAGAATACCGTCACCTATTAATCAAAAAGGTAACTTAGTTCAGGGAGCAACTGCAAAAGGAATTGGATTAACTGAGCGTGATAATTTTATATGCAATATAGTTGGGCCAGAATTAAAAAAAATGGGACTGACTTTTGTTGGTATAGATATAATAGGAGATTATCTAACAGAAATTAATGTAACGAGCCCGACATGTATAAAAGAACTAGATAACATATATAATATAAAAATTGCTGATAAATTAATGAATGTTATAGAGAAAAAAACAAAAGAAATTATATAAATGTCTGTTCTGCAACAAACTAAACCAACACCGTATGATCGCCTAGGACTTACATTATGTATTGCTCTATTGATTCATGCTCTTATTGTTTTTGGCGTAACCTTTACCAAAGAAGACAGGCCAAATATGCGTTTTAATACAATGGATATTATTTTAGTTAAGCAAGAAACTAAAACCGTAGATAAGGATAGCGATGTCCTTGCACAAAAAAATCTTGAAGGTGGAGGTGTATTTGAAGAAGTTGAAACCCCGGCGACATCAGTCGCACCAAGTTTTTCTGATTCGACTCAGCAAGTAATCGACCGACCTATAATAAAAGACGAGCTTCTTCAACCTCATGATAAAGAAATGAGTGTAACTGAAATTCCAGAAATACTTGATGTAAATGAAGAAAGCATGGAAGTATTAGCAATTAAACAAGTAGAAAATGAAGTTGCGGATATCGTTTCTGAGAAGCAGGAGCCTGATGTTGTGTATGAAAAATTTGACGAGCCTGAAATTAAGAAAAAAATACCAAAGAGAGTATCAACGCCACCTACTATACCCTCATCTGATGAACTACTGACTAATAGTTTTGAGATTGCCTCCTCAGATAATCAGGTCAGACGTGAAGTGATTGAGAGGACAAAAAAGCCTCGAGAGAAATGGATTTCAGCAAATACAAAGGAATTTGAATATGCTGCTTATATGGATGCATGGCGAAGAAAGGTTGAGAGAATAGGTAATTTAAATTACCCAGAAGAAGCTAAAAAGCTAAGTTTGTCGGGAAGTTTGAGGCTTGATGTTGCTCTAAATAAAGATGGCACAATAAATGAAATTACCTTAAGGAAGTCTTCTGGTGAAAAAATTTTAGATGATGCAGCAATAAAAATTGTTGAGTTAGCTGCTCCTTTTTCTAAATTTCCAAAGTATATAGAAAATGAAGTTGATGTTTTACACATAATACGCACATGGCAATTTATAAATAATAGAAGCTTTAGATAGTTAATAACTAAAATAATAATATATTAATTTATGAATAATAAAACATTGCTTTGCTTCGACTATGGTGAAAAAAGAATAGGTGTAGCTGTTGGACAAACAATTACATCGACTGCTACAGCATTAGAAACTATAATTGTACGCAATAAAAAACCAGATTGGGATGCAATCGGTAAACTTATTTCTGAATGGAAGCCAGATAAATTCGTTGTTGGACACCCGTTCACTCTAGATGGTGCTAGACAAAAAATGACAGAATTAGCAGAGAAATTCAGTAGACAATTGCAGCATCGGTATAACACTCCAGTTGATCTAGTTAATGAGCAACTTTCTTCATATGAGGCAAGACGAGAATTAAAATCTACGCGAAAATTAGACCCAACTTCGGCTAAACTAATTCTTGAAACGTGGTTTCGTGAAAATACGGGTCATAAATGTCGACAAAATGACAGTAATAAGGAAAACTAGCATATATTGTTTATGGATAAAAAAACCGATATACATTTATTGATTAATGATATGGCCAATGGTATTCAAAACCATTGTAAAAATCTACAATACAAAAATCCTCTAATGATCGGAATTCAGCGGGGCGGAGTATGGGTAGCTACGCAATTACATATGAAACTGAACTACAAAGATCCTCTTAGTGAATTAAATATTGCTTTTTATCGTGATGATTTCAGTAAAATTGGTGTTCACCCAGAAGTCAAACCAAGTAAATTATCAACAAATTTAGATGATAGACATGTAATATTGGTTGATGACGTACTACACACTGGCCGAACGATACGAGCGGCCATGAATGAGATTTTCGATTTTGGTCGGCCCGCTAGTATAACTCTAGCTATACTCATAGAGCGTAGTGGCACAGAATTACCAATTAAAGCAGACATAATTGGGAAAAAAATTACACTTAAAGAAGGGGAACATGTTAAACTCTCCGGCCCAGAGCCCATGGCGCTGGAAATAAAGAAAACTGGATGACTGGAAACAATATTCAACTCGACAAAACTGGCAATTTAAAGCATTTTCTCTCTATTGAGGGACTCAACAAACCGTTACTTCAGACAATCCTTGACTATGCAGAATCATTTGCAACAGTTGGGGAAAGACCTATTAAAAAAATACCCTTACTTCGAGGGAAAACCATAGCTAATCTATTCTTCGAGCCGAGCACGAGAACAAGGACTACTTTCGAGCTTGCTGCTAAACGACTATCGGCCGACATATTGAACTTGAATATTTCCACAATGGCAACAAGCAAAGGGGAGATACTCAGTGATACACTCCACACCCTCGAGGCAATGCACTGCGATATGTTTGTTGTCAGACATGCCAATAGCGGAGCAGCACACTATATTACATCACAAGTCGCTTCACATATTAGTGTAATAAATGCAGGAGACGGGAGACACGAACACCCCACTCAAGCAATGCTTGATATGTTTACTATTAGACAGCATAAAAAAGATTTTACAAAATTAAGCGTTGCAATCGTCGGCGATGTTTTACATTCACGTGTTGCTCGCTCTGATATACATGCCTTAAATATGCTTGGAGTTAATGAAGTAAGAATAATTGGACCACATACTTTAATTCCAAAAGATATCGAAAAATTAGGTGTCCATGTCTATCATGATATGGATAAAGGATTAGAAAATATAGATGTAGTTATTATGTTAAGACTACAACGTGAACGTATGAAAGGCGCCTTACTACCAACTGAGAATGAGTATTTTCAAAGATATGGTCTAACAAGTAAAAGACTAAAAAATGCAAAACCAAATGTGATTGTCATGCACCCCGGGCCAATAAATAGAGGTGTAGAAATCGATTCTAATGTTGCAGATGGAGAACATTCAGTAATTCTGCAACAAGTTAGTCATGGTATTGCAATACGAATGGCTATTATGTCAATGGTTATGGGGCGGACAAGTGAAGACGGAGAAGTTAAAAGCTAATGCGCATAAGTATTAAAAATGGAAGAGTACTGTGCCCGTCTAATAACATTGATGACAAAATCAATGTATTTATTGATGATGCAAAAATAGTATCACTTAATAAAAAACCCTCAGGATTCAAGTCGGATATAGATATAAATGCAAAAGACAAGATAGTCCTGCCTGGTTTAGTTGATATTTGTGCAAGACTGGGTGAAATCGGATCAAAAAATAACGGAACTATCAAAGATGAACTAAGAGCTGCAAATAGCAGTGGCGTTACATCAATTTGTGTGCCGCCTGATATATATCCAATTATTGATACACCGGCTGCTGTGGAATTTATAAATCGACGTGCTAGTCAGTTTAGTCAAACAAATATTTTTCCGCTTGGTGCTCTAACACAAAAACTTAGAGGAGAGGAGCTTGCAGAAATGTTTTTACTAAAAGCTGCTGGTTGTGTTGGTGTTAGCAATGGAGACATCGCAATTGAAAATACAGAAGTATTAAGACGATCATTTGAATATGCCAAGAGCTGTGATTTAACCGTATTTATTTTTGCAGAAGATAAAAAGATAAAAAATAATGGTGTTGTACATGAAGGAGCAATTAGCACAAGGCTTGGATTACCCGCCATACCCGAAACTGCTGAGACGATAGCTATTAGTAAAGTTTTATTACTAATTGAACAGACAAATGTGCGTGCCCATTTTTGCCGCTTATCTTCGGGACGTAGTGTTGAATTAATTAGAGAAGCTAAAAAAAATGGAGCACAAATAACAGCTGATGTGCCTATTTGCAACTTGCACTTAACAGATATGGATATTGCCGATTATGATAGCAACTGTCATTTGCGACCTCCATTAAGAGACGAGAGCGATCGCGTTAGACTAGTTGAAGGGCTTGTTGATGGTACAATTTCAGCAGTTTGCTCAAATCATCAGCCTGTTGATGCAAATGCTAAATCTGCTCCATTTAGTTTAACCCAACCAGGTGCCTCAACAATTGAACATATACTCCCCTTAATCATGCATATTAAAAAACTAGGATCCGAACTATCATTAAAAGAATCTATTTCATTAGTTACTTCAAAACCTGCAAGTATATTAGGAATTGAAAAAGGAATGCTTAAAGAAAATGGTGATGCTGATATTTGTATTTTTGATCCAAATAAGAATACAGATATAAATAAAAGTAATTTATTGAGTGCTGGTAAAAATACACCTTTTGGTGGTTGGGAATTAGATGGGAAAGTGACCCATACAATTCTTGGTGGTAAATTAGTTTTTAATTCGGATTAATGATGACTCATCCAAATACTCGTAACACACTGTATGTAGAGCAAGCTCAACTCATATCTCAAGATATTTATGAAGATAATCAATTTCATATGACATTGAGAGCTCCCAATACATCAAGGAATGCCAAACCAGGGCACTTTGTTCATATGCAATGCGATACAAGTATTTATATGCGCCGACCAATGTCAATTATGCGAAGTGACCCATCAAAAGAATTAATTGAAATACTTTATAAAATTGAGGGTGACGGTACAAATGCATTATCGCAAAAGAAGAAAGATGATGAAATAGACATTATAGGCCCCATCGGCCAATCATTTAAAATGAAAGCTTATAAAAAAAGACCGTTACTAATTGGAGGAGGGGTTGGGATTCCACCAATGATTTTTCTAGCGGAACATATAAAAAATACTACAAAAGATTTGTATCCTTTTGTCCTTATGGGTTCCGAGATTAGGTTCCCATTTAAAACTAAACCATCAAAAATAATGCTAAAAGAAATACCCGATGGTGTCATTGCAGCCATGCCTCTGCTAGATGATTGGGGCATACCATCCAGACTTACGAGTCTCAGTGATTTTGCAGGATGTTATAATGGGTATGTAACTCAGCTTGCTGAAGTATGGTTAAATAAACTTAATAAAGATCAGCTTAAAGAAGTTGAAATATTTTCATGCGGCCCCACTCTGATGCTTAAAGCTGTGAGTGATCTAGCAAAAAAATATGATATAAACTGCCAGGTATCCCTAGAGGAATATATGGCGTGTGCAGTTGGAGGGTGTGCTGGATGTACGGTTTTGATTAAAACGGATAGCGGCGATCAAATGAAACGTGTATGTGTTGATGGCCCGGTTTTCGAGGCAAAAAATGTTGTCCAGTTTAATAGCTAAAAAAATAAGTAAAGAATCTAACCAAAATTAATTTTAGCTTCGAGATTTGTTCTAGAACTTGCGTTATTTAATGCCTCTTCTAGTTCAATTTTACCTTCCTTGTATAAATTATGTAGTGCGGCATCAAAAGTCTGCATTCCTTTTTTACCGCTTTCCTCCATAGCAATTCTTATTTCCTCAATATCACCTTTTAGTATTAAATCTTGAATGTGTGGTGTCATAACCAATATTTCTAGAGCAGCACACCTTTTACTGTCTTTTGTTCTAATTAACCTTTGAGATATAACCCCTCTGATATTAAGCGACATATCCATTAACAATTGTTTGTGCATTTCTTGAGGGAACATATTAATAACTCTCTCAATTGCCTGCCCCGCATTATTTGCATGGAGAGTTGATAACGTAAGATGACCTGTATTACTCAACTCGAGCGCTGCTTCCATTGTTTCTCTATTTCTAATTTCTCCTACTAATATAACATCGGGTGCTTCTCTAAGTGACGCCTTTAAAGCATTTGCGTATGATTTTGTATCTACGCCAACTTCGCGCTGATTAATAATTGATTTTATATTTTCATGACTAAATTCAATTGGGTCTTCAATAGTTAATATATGATCTGAAGAATTACGATTTCGATGATCAATCATTGAAGCTAATGTTGTTGATTTACCAGAACCAGTGGCTCCGACCATTAATATCAAACCGCGTTTCAACAAACTCATTTCGGAAAGAATTTCAGGGAAGCCCAACTCCTCTATCGTTGGAATCTTACTTTGGATTCGGCGGAATACCATGCTTACTTGACCGCGCTGATTAAAAACATTTACACGAAAGCGATCTGAATCCTTTAAAGCTATTGCAAAATCACATTCCATAGTTTTGTTAAATATTTTTTGCTGTTCCTTATTCATTATACTTTGTGCAATTTTTTTTGTTATATCAGGCGATAATACTTTCTTTCCTACAGAGATAATTTTCCCATCTATTTTGATTTTAACTGGTGAATTGGCTGTTAAAAAAAGATCTGATGCTTCTTTTTCAATCATTAATTCAAGATGTGGGGTAAGGTGATTCATATATTTAGTTCCGATATTATGTCATCTAGCGAACTCTTCCTGCTTCTTCCTCTTCATCATCATGTAAACTTATATGCTCAAGACCCGCCTTAGAATCACTACCTTTTGCTGCTTTTCCCTCAAGTTTAATTCGTAATCGTAATTCATTCATTGAATCTGCAGAACGAAGTGCATCTTCATAGGAAATCTTATCAGCTTCATATAAATCAAATAATGCTTGATCAAATGTCTTCATGCCGAGTTCATTTGACTTGGCCATAATAGTTTTAATTTCATGAACATCACCTTTTAGGATCAAATCTGAAATCAATGGAGAATTTAACAAAATTTCTATTGCAGCAACTCTACCTTTACCGTCTGGTGTTTTTAATAGCCGCTGTGAAATAACCGACTTTAGATTTAATGAAAGATCCATAAGAAGTTGAGACTTCCTCTCCTCAGGAAAAAAGTTAATTATTCTATCAAGTGCTTGGTTAGCACTATTCGCATGTAATGTTGCCATTGCTAAATGTCCCGTTTCAGCGAAGGCAATTGCGAACTCCATAGTTTCACGATCGCGAATTTCTCCAAGCAAAATAACGTCTGGCGCTTGACGTAATGTATTTTTTAGAGCTATTTCCCAATCATCAGTGTCAACACCGACTTCACGCTGCATAATAATGCTCTTTTTGTGTGGGTGAACATATTCGATTGGATCTTCAATTGTTATTATATGCCCATAAGTATTATCGTTTCTGTGATCAATCATTGCGGCTAGAGACGTTGATTTACCTGAACCAGTGCCACCGACCATAATAACTAAACCATTCTTAGTCATAACAATATCTTTAAGAACTTCGGGTAACTTTAACTTATCTATATTTGGAACGTCTGTTTCAATAACACGCAAAACTAATCCGCTATGGCCTTGCTGAACAAATGCGTTAGCACGAAAACGCCCGATGCCCTCTGGAGCAACCGCGAAATTACATTCTTTTGTTGCTTCATACTCTTTTAATTGCTTGTCATTCATTAATGACTGGCATAATGCTTTTGCATTATCTGCTGTAAGTTTTGTTTTTGAAACTGGAGTGACTTTTCCATGAATCTTCATTGCTGGGGGGAAACCAACAGTTATAAATAAATCTGATCCATCTTTCTCAACTAGTGCCTTTAGAAGATCACGCATGAACTTCATCGCTCTATCTCTATCCATTATTGACACTCCTAATCAAAATAACTTTTTTATTTTAAACATTATCTTTGTTAGCAGCCTTCGAGGCAGCCTCTTCTTTTGTAACAACATTGCTTTGCACCAATCGCTGTAAATCCTGATCTAACGTTTGCATACCAAATGCTTGCCCAGTCTGAATTGCTGAATACATTTGAGCAATTTTATTTTCTCTTATTAAATTACGAATAGCTGGGGTTCCAATCATGATCTCATGCGCAGCGACACGACCTCCTCCTTGTTTTTTTAATAAAGTCTGAGAAATAACAGCCTTTAATGATTCCGACAACATTGCTCTTACCATTTCTTTTTCATCGGCTGGAAACACATCGACAACACGATCGATTGTTTTTGCTGCGGAACTAGTATGTAAAGTCCCGAAAACAAGGTGCCCTGTTTCAGCGGCAGACAATGCTAAACGAATGGTTTCTAAATCACGCATTTCACCGACAAGTATTACATCGGGATCCTCACGTAATGCTGAGCGTAACGCTTCATTAAAACCAAGAGTATCTCTATGGACTTCACGTTGATTAATTAAACACTTTTTACTTTGATGAACAAATTCAATTGGATCTTCGACGGTTAGGATATGTCCTTTTTCGGTGTTATTTTTATGATCAACCATGGCAGCAAGTGTGGTTGATTTACCAGAGCCAGTTGGGCCGGTAACTAAAACAACGCCTCTTGGATAATCAGAAATTTCTTTAAAAATCTTTGGTGCATTTAGTGTTTCTAGTGAAAGTATCTCGGAAGGAATCGTTCTAAAGACTGCCGCAGCACCGCGATTCTGGTTGAAGGCGTTAACACGAAAGCGGGCTACATTTGGAATTTCAAAAGAAAAGTCGCACTCAAGAAATTCCTCAAAATCTTTCCTTTGCTTATCGTTCATGATGTCATACACCATGCTATAAACGTTTTTATGTTCCAAATCTGGAGCCTTGACTCTTGTCATATCACCGTCTATTCGCATCAACGGCGGCATTCCTGCTGATAAGTGAAGATCCGAGCAACCTAACTCAACGCCTTTCCTCAAAAGATCGCCTATATCCATTAAAACCCCTCCCTAGAACTCTTTAATTTATTATCAGTTTTACCTATTTTTATATACCATAGGTTACTGCAATACCAGCCTAGTGTTAATAGCATCTGGCACTAAAATGACCCAAATTTTATGAAAATCGATATTAATCTAACGAAAATACGTAACAAAATTGAAGAAGCTGAAAAACAATTTGGTCGAAGAAATAATTCTGTATGCTTAATTGCTGTCACAAAAACAAGGGAAATTAATGAGATAACAGATGCAATAAACGAAAATCAACGCCATTTCGGTGAAAATTATTGCCAAGAAGCAGTAGAAAAAATAAAAGCCATAAATCATTCAGATCTAATTTGGCACTTTATAGGCCCCATACAGTCGAATAAAACAAATCAGATTGCCAGGTATTTTAGTTGGGTGCACACACTGGATAGATTAAAAATAGCTAGACGCTTGAATGAAATGCGGCCAGATAACCTTCCTCCTTTGAACGTATGCGTTCAGGTTAACACCAGTAAAGAATCCACAAAATCTGGTCTTTTAATTAATGAGTTAGAAAATTTTATTGACGCGCTTGATGAGTTCAAGCGCTTAAAAGTAAGAGGATTAATGTCTTTACCAGAAATTAATGAAAATTTTGATTCACAAAGAGAGTCATTTAGACAATTGAATAAAGTATTTCATAAACTAAATAAAAATCATGTCAAATTAGATACTCTCTCAATGGGAACTACTATTGATATGAATGCGGCTATTGCTGAAGGCGCAACTTTTGTCCGTATAGGTACAGCAATTTTTGGTCCTCGCATACAATGAAAATAGTCATCTTTATGGGTATTGCCTGATATTTTTTTCTCACACAGCTATACTTCCTCCTACTATTTAAGAAAAAATTTAGAATACTATGAAAAACCTAACAATCGCATTCATTGGCAGCGGGAACATTGCAAATAGTATGATCGGTGGGCTAATTGCAAACGGTGTCGATTCAAAAAAGATAGTTGCTTCGGATCCAGATGAAACCCAAAAAAAACTAACTGCTAAAAAATACGGCATCACTGTATTCAAAAATAATCAAGATGCTGCAAAAAAGGCAGATGTAATTATATTCGCTGTCAAACCTGAAAATATGCAAATAGCTATTAAAAAAATTTTTGAAATACCTAAAATTGAAAATAAATTACTACTTTCTGTTGCAGCAGGTATAAAAATTGAATCGATAGAAAATTGGATTGATAGGCCTACCTCAATTGTGAGAGTAATGCCAAACATAACAATGGTAGTTCAAGCAGGTGCTAGCGCTTTATATGCAAATGAGCATGCAACAAACGAAGATAAAAAAATTGCTGAATATATAATGAAATCAGTTGGAGTAACTATTTGGCTTGATGATGAAAATCATATGGATTCTGTAACCGCTCTCTCTGGCAGTGGCCCTGCTTATTTCTTTTATTTGATGGAAATAATGGAAAATAATGCGGTAGAAATGGGTTTAAACAAAGAAGATGCGAGATTACTAACAGTGGAAACTGCACTTGGTGCTGCAAAAATGGCAGTGCTGTCAAAAACTGA
>CEVL01003133.1_pt1 | contig 18949 bp, 15 predicted proteins | sample 427051 | NCBI WGS metagenome assembly CEVL01 (sample SAMEA2623673, study PRJEB7988) | marine metagenome | biome: marine biome (ENVO:00000447); feature: surface water layer (ENVO:00002042); material: "saline water (ENVO:00002010), including plankton (ENVO:xxxxxxxx)" | depth 5 m
TACTTGAGATTTTTATTTGCTGGAATATTTATTATAACTCTCATCGCAAAAGATCAAAAAAGAATAGACTTTGTTATAAAAATTATTTTTTTTATGGTGCTATTTTGGTCAATTGACGGCGCTATTCAATTTTTTTTCAAAAAAGATATTTTTGGATACCCATGGGAATCTGGACAAATAACGGGTATGTTTTATCCTAGAAATACCATTGCACACATTTGTGCAATTCTATCTCCTTTTGTTTTTTTATATATTTACGATAATTTAATTCAAAAAAAATACCTGATATTAAGTGTCATACCATTATTTTTTGTTGTCTTGATAAGCGGACGTCGGGCAGCATGGGTTATGCTAGTTCTAACATCTTTGTCTTTTTTGGCATATGGACTCATTTATTTTAAAGACAAAAAATTATTCACAAAATATATATGCATAATTACGGTACTCCTTAGCTTAATATTTGGTGTAATGCTTAATTCTCATCAGCCATTAAAAACTAGAGTGAATGTTACTCAGGGTATATTTAGTGGCGACTATAAAGCTTTTAATGATGCAACCGCTCTTAGACTATCTATTTGGGATACAGCTTATTCAATATTCAAAGATAATAGTGCTATTGGAATAGGCCCAAGAGGTTTTCGTCATATTTATGATGAGTATGCTAAACCTGGTGATATTTTTGTTGAAACAAAACTACCGCCGACTCAACCACACTTGCTTGGACTTGAAATATTATGTGAAACTGGGGTGGTCGGATTTATAGGCTATATATTCTTTATAACATACCTCTGTATATTCATATTTAAACGTCGAACAAAAAAATATTTAGTCCCTTATTTAATTCCTGTTCTTGTTGCTGTATTTCCACTAAATGCTCACATGGCTTTTTACGGATCGGTTTGGGCAAGTGTTATATGGTTACTAATATCACTATGTTATGCAAAAGCGGCATTACTAAATAATTATAATAATATAACTAAGAAGGTCGCTTGAAAATTTTAATAATAAAATTAGGCGCCCTTGGCGATATTATTATTTCAACATCAGTTGTTAATAAAATTATAGCGCATCATAAGAAAGATGAGGTCTATCTTCTCACAACTCCGTCATTTACAAATATTTTTAATACTATAAAGAGCCTGAAGGTTGTTCCTATCAAAAGACATGGCTTTTTTAATTTAGTTAGAACTATTTTGTGGATTAGAAAGTGTGGATTCAAAAAAATATATGACTTGCAATCCAATGACAGAAGCACATTATATTGTGCGCTGTCAGGCGTTCCTTTTTGTGCTGGTAATCATCCAAGATTCCCATATACAGCACACCCCGACAAGAAATATAGAGGGGAGTGCCATTCATTTGAAAGATTGAATCAAATTATTATCTCTGCTGGTATTGCACCGGCACAACCTGTGCCATTATTACCTTCTCCACCAAATACTATTAGTACAATTACTCGTTGGTTAAAAGAAAAAAAGTTAGCACAAACAGATTTTATAATAATGCATGCTGGATCAAGCAATAAACATTTACAAAAAAGGTGGCCTTACTTTAAGGAGCTTGCGCTGATTCTTAAAAATTATTTTGAAATTGTTTGGGTGGGAGGACCTGATGATTATGAATTAAACACGCACCTAACAAAATCTTCTGGTATAAATGCTACTGGTGATTTTGATGTTCTGAGTCTTGCTGAATTAGGCAGAAGATCTAAGTTCGCTGTAACTAATGATTCGGCACCAATGCATATTCTATCCTGTTCAAAAATTCCTGTGTTTGGAATTTTTGGACCAACATACCCAAGAAGAACGCACGCGCTTGGACAAATTCAAAATGTTATTTATCCTGATAATATGCCAAATAACGACGATGAATTTAAACCAAAAAATATTTCTAAGGTGACTGTGGATGACGTTATTAGTAAAATAAAAAAACAAAATTTAATATGATTGGCACAGATAAAATTAAGATTTTTTATGTAAAGTTTCTTGTATTTTATCGCTTAATGTTTATTAAAATAATTCGACATATTATCTTCAAAAAACATGATTATAAAAAATCTACAAAAATTTTAATAAATCGTGATGGTGCTTTTGGTGACTCTATTGTAGCAATACCATCTATATCAGTAATTCGTCAAAATTTTCCATCAGCTCAAATAGACTTATTAACTTTTTCGGATCATGGAATTACATTTTCTGATATAGAGCTCAAAGATAATCTAGTAAATAATATACTTGTCAAAAATAAAAAAAATAGATTTATAACTCTCACTAATCTTAAAAAAAATAAATATGATCTTTTCATTCAGCTACCTCAAAACCTTGGTTTATACAAATCACTAAGAAATATGATTATTGTTCGTTTTTTTATCGGCATTAAATCAGCATTTGGCTGGGATAGCGGAAGAATAAAATCTTTTATAAAAACACAAAAAAAATACTTAACTATTCCTACAGAAACCCAAAGATTGCTAAATAATTTAAAAACTGAGGGTTTAATGGGTAAAACATCTTACCCAATAGAAATAAAAATACCTCATGAAAAAACTGTAATAGACCTTCTAAAACGAAAGGTGGCGGTCTTTATAATCGGCGGGAAACTAAAAATAAAAAAATGGCCATTAAAAAACTGGGTAAATCTCGCTAATTTAATAGGCGAAGATTATGAGATCATAATAATAGGGGGTCCTTCAGAGATAGAAGAAGCCAAGTATATAAAATCACGAACTAAAAATAGCTATAACTTCTGTAATAAATTTTCAATTTCTGAATTGTTTTTTGTTTTTAAAAATTCACAAATAGCAATAAGCAACGATACGGGAGCAATGCACCTTTGTGACGCAGCCGGAACTATTGTAATAGGGTTATTTTCAACTAAAGAACTCTCGCCTAAGTGGTACCCTAATAACAAAAAAGCTATTGTAATTGAAGACAATGATAGTATTACCAATATATCCCCAACAAAAGTATACAATGTAATAAAATCATTTTAACTTCTGAATTAACAATTAGATAATCAATAGTAGCTTTTTTAAAAGCTATCCCAAACTTTTTTCCAGTCAAAAAATGGTGGTAGGCTTTCCTTTGATTGGAGATGAACAGCCACTGCTGGTATTGGCGAAAAACCAGGAATATGATTAAAAAGCTTATTCGTTGTCTTTTTTTCTGACCCTAAATGTCGTTTCTTTTTATTACCCACATATTTTGTGTCATCAAAATATGACCAGTACTTATCTACAATTGATGAGTGAGTAAAGAATGTATGTGTAGCATGGCTAATTGTTCGCCATCTTCGCTTTTTTCCTTCTAGAATATAGGATGGATAATTAATTTGTGAGTAAATAAGTTCATGCTCCTGAGGATGGATTAATAAATGTGTAGATGTTTCTTCATATATATCTCTATAAAAGTTTATCATTTCATGTATGGCGTTTGGTATATGCAAGTAATCATCTTCGCAAAAATAAAACAAACTGTTTTTATCTCGAGAAAAACTGAAATGCTCATAAAGCGAATTACCTTGGCCAGTATTTTTTGTTGTTAATATTTCATACTCGCACTCTAGATCATTCAACAAGTTATTTATCTTTTCCAATGAGGAACTATCGGAACGATCATCAAAAACGACTAATTTGATTTTTTTATTATTCTTTATTGCTTCATTTATTGAAATAAATAAGGATTGTATGCATTTTAAAAGATGTTCCTCCACAGCAACGCCTGTAAGTTCATTGTAGCTTTGCCCTGCACGATTTTTATTTATACATGTTCTTAAGCAAATATTTAGCATGGAAATATCATCGTATGAGACAGTTTGCTCTCTATTGTCAAAACTATCGTATACGTTTTTGAGCAAAGGATTGTTTTGATAATCCTTCAATGGTAATAAATTATACTTGGGGTGCTTTTTTATTGTATACCCGCTCTTTTTAAATATCTTTTCTAAAACCCTTAACACTTCATTCATTTACAATTTCCTTAATCGCATTATCAACATCTGTAATTAGTATATTTCTAGCATCCTTATTTTTTCCTTCTAAACAAATAACATTTTTACCCCATGGACGACAGCGTTTAGGGCTGTCTACACTAAACATGCTGACTACTGGTGTATTTACAGCGCTTGCAATATGACCAAGGCCAGAATCTGGCCCCAGAAAAAGAATTGAATTTTCCAAGAATGCTGCTGACTCCAAAAGACTGCTACCTATTGTGTTAAGGTTCTGTATCCCTATTTTGTCGGCAACCTCCAATGTTCTTTCTTTGTCTAGCTCGCCTCCTAAAAAAAGCACCCCTGTAAATTTTTTTTCGTATTTATTTATTAATTCAATGAGTTTGTTTGAAGACCAACACTTATTGGGTCTTCTAACATCTCCTGCACAAACTGCCAACAGTCTGTCTTTATTACTAAAAAAAGATAGTTGCATATTAGCTTTTTTTCTCTCTTTTTCACTTAACCAAATACTGGTATCTGGAACTTTATTTTCGCCATGCAAGGAAAATATAACTCCCATTAGTGCTTCAACAGCATGCTCTCCGTAACTTCTTGCAAACATTTTTGTATATCTCTTTTCAGCACGCAATAAATATGAAAGACCGTCAGTTCTTACATCAACAATTATATCGTATTTTGTCGCCCACAATTGTCTAATTAAGGCTGGGATACCCCGCAGAAAATGGCCTTTATTTTTTAAAAAAATCTTTCCAAGGCCGGGAAGGTTCTCATATAGGTTTTTGGACCTATAGTCTGCGACAACATCAATAATTGCATTTGGAAATTTTTCATGAAGAATGCCTAAAATCGGAGATGTCATAACAACATCTCCAACGCAGCTTAATCCGATAAAAAGTATTTTTTTTCTATATGCTGGCATTGGATTATTCATTAACAAATAGCGTAAAACGTTATTCGTTATTTGCCAATACAAAACCTTGAAAATATATTTTCTAAAATATCATCAGTGGTTGTCTTGCCAATTACTGTGTCGAATTCATGCAAACTTCGTCTAAATGATTCAGCTACGATCTCCATGCCTGCTTTTTCATCTATGTTGGTTAGCGCCTCTTTCATGTGCGCCTGGATCCTGCTAAGCGCATCGATGTGTCTTTGTCTTGCGAAGATTATGTCTTCTTCGCCAGTAAGATTAAGCAATGAACAAATTTTATCTATCAATCTTTCTATGCCCTCTCCAGTTTTAGCTGAGATAACAAGCTCGGAATTGGTGGTCGTATCATCTGCTTCTATATTTTTATATAAATCAATTTTATTTTTTACAAAAATACAATCTATATCTGATGCCGCGTCTTTTATTTGTTCTTGAAAGCCTTGATTATCAGCGCCGATATCAACAAGACACAAAATAAGGTCTGCTTGTTCAAGCATTTTAAAAGTCCTATCAACACCTTCTTGTTCAATAGGGTTATCTGTGTTTTGTATTCCGGCAGTATCCACAAGAACTGCTGGCTGTTCCCTCAAAAGAACGGGCTCTCTAATAAGGTCTCGGGTAGTTCCTGGTGTATTAGAAACTATTGCCGGATTAGCGCCAGAAAGAAAATTTATTAATGTTGATTTTCCTGCGTTTGGTTTGCCCACAATTGCAATTGTGGGGGCTTTGTTTAACATTCGGCCCGTTTTAGTTTTTGCTAACAGCTGATTGATTGAATTTATGCACCACTTTATATTATTAATTGCCGGCACAGCATCAATTTCAGTACCCTCCTCGTCAGGGAAATCTAACATTGCCTCGATTAGCGCTCTCGTTTCAATTATTTTTGCTTTCAATGCAAAAATTTTGTCTGAAAAAACACCCTGCATTGATTGTAACGCGCTTCTAGCTGCAATTTTCGAATTGCTATCTATTAAATCAGCAACCGCCTCAGCTTGTATTAAATCTATTTTTCCATTTAAAAAAGCTCTTTGTGTAAATTCTCCTGGAGAAGCTGGCCTTGCGCCTAAAACAATAATTTCCTGTAGCAGCGCATCTAATATGAAACGACTTCCGTGAGTAAAACATTCCATGACATCTTCGCCCGTATATGATGACGGTCCTTTGAAAAACAACGAGACCCCTTTATCAATAATTTCGCTAGATGAAGAAACGAATGAAACATACTGCGCCCTTTTATGTTCGGGCTTAGAGCCTGTTAATGCCTGATAAATCTTTTTACTATTTTTGCCAGAAACACGGATTGCGCCGATACCTGCTCGTCCTGTTGGAGTTGAAATCGCCGCTATTGTTTCTTTATGTTCTAACATTTAAATACCAAAGCAAATCGCTTCGCATTATTCTACGAGGTATTTTTTTCTATACTACGAGTTATCGCCCATTGCTGGACTATTGAAAGAACATTGTTTGCAACCCAATACAAGACTAATCCTGCAGGGAAAAATGCAAAAAACACTGTGAACACTACGGGCAAAACCGCCATAACTTTTGCTTGTATTGGATCCATTGGCGCAGGATTAAGCTTTTGTTGCAAGAACATTGTTATTCCCATTAACAATGGCAGCACAAAGAATGGGTCGGCAATAGAAAGATCATCTATCCATAAAATAAACTCGGCCTGTCTCAATTCAACACTCTCGAGCAGCACCCAATACAAGGAAATGAAAACTGGGATTTGTACAAGAATTGGAAAGCACCCGCCAAGAGGGTTTATTTTTTCTTTTTTATATATATCCATCATTGCTTTATTGAGTTGTGCGCGATCATCTTTATGCCGCTCTTTAATAGCAATTAGTCTTGGCTGAACTCTTCTCATGTTTGCCATTGAACGATAGCCTGCTGCTGATAATTTATAAAAAAGTAATTTTAGAAAGACTGTAACTAAAACAATAGACCAGCCCCAATTTTTAGTAAATGTGTTTATGTAGTCCAGTAACCAATATAGCGGCTTTGCAATAAACCAAAAAATTCCATAATCAACCGTTAGGCTCAAACCTTCTGCAATCTTTTCAATTTCTTTTTGAGTCTTAGGTCCAAAATAGGCTCGATGAGAAAATCCTATGATCTCGCCTGGCGCAATATTTTTTGTAGGCAATGCTGCCCCAACAATATAATTTTTAGAGCTTCCTTTTCGCGTGTAATATGTGTACGTCTCTTCTTTTTCTTTGGGAATTAGCGCGGTTAAAAAATAATGTTGCAGCATCGCAGCCCACCCATTATCCGCTAAAACTTTTTCTTCCTCATCATCAATATCGTCAAAGCTAATTTTTTCGTACCGATTTTTTGGTGTAGATATAACCGCGCCTGTGTAGGTATATAAAAGTCTTGATTCCTGTTCTTTTTGTTTGGTGCGATTTATTTCTCCGTAGGCCCTTCCTGTCCAATTATCTTGTGACTGATTGTTTATTTCATAATCAATGTCAGCAACATACTGTCCCTTATAAAAAGTTATATTCTTTGTTACTTTAATTCCGTCTTCGGAATTAAAGTACAAAGGCACAGTGATGCTATCCTCGTTTTCGATAGCATAGTTTGTTTTTTCAACATAAAAATATGTTTCGGGCGTGATAGCGTTGCCTTTCGACAGCACCCCTCCCTGCACTACATAGAAAAAGTCCGAGCTTTTTCTATGAAGCAGCATTATCTTTTTTGTTGGATTTTTTTTGGTCACTGGATATTGTTTTAATGCTGCATACTCAATTGTTCCTCCTCGTGTGTTTATCTCTATATCGAGCACATCTGTTGTCACTCTTATTTTCTCTCCTTCGCTCTCTTCTGTTTTGCTCGCAGACAAAGGGATGCCGCTTTCCTCTATGTCCAGCGCCGGAGCTTCGGCAAAAGGCACGCTATCGCTTTGCAAGACGGGGGTTTCTAGAGAGGACGATGTAGTTTGACCTGACGGCCCATAATCTTTTAACCATGCTGTATAAATCATAGTTAAAACCAGGCCAAGTGAAATCAAAAGTAAAAAGCGAGCGGTATCCATTATACGGTCTCTTTTTTATTTTTTTGCGGCACACAGTCTAGCCCGCCTTCAAAGAAGGGGTTGCAACGAATGATTCTTTTTACTGAAAGCAAAAGCGCTTTGGTTGGTTTGTGATTAACAAAAGCTTCTTTTGTGTATTCGGAGCATGTTGGGTAAAATCTACAACAAGGGCGCATACAAGGGCTTATGTATCGCTGATAGAAAACAATGAGTGTAATTATTGTTTTTTTCACTCTGTTACTTTTTCCCAGTGTCTGTTTAAAGCATCTGTGTATTTAGATTTGTTTTTATTAATTTCTTTTTTTACGAGCACCACGACGTCCATTCCTTTTAGCTTCTTTTTTTGTAAACGAAAACTTTCTCTTATAATGCGCTTCGCGCGATTACGATCAACCGCTTTTGTGATGTGTCTTTTGGGAACCGTTACCCCAAGGCGCGCAATGTCTGTGCCATTTTTTCTAGCTAAAAACAAAAAGACCTCATCACTTGATTTGTTATTAGACGCAAAAACTGCGGCAAACTCTGTTGGTCGCTGCAACCTGTTATAAAAACGAAAACCTTCTCTTAAATAAGACGCCGTCATCTGGTTTGTCTTATTTAGGCCGAAAGACGTTTCCTTCCTTTTTTTCGTCTTGCTTTTATAATTTGTCTTCCTGAGCGGCTTTGCATTCTCGCACGAAACCCGTGGTTTCTTTTTCGTTTAAGTTTGCTTGGTTGGTAAGTTTGTTTCATGCTTAAATACCTTGTGGTGCAATTTAGATTAAAAAGGGCGCATATGTTACTGTTGCCATGACGATCATGTCAATTTATATCCTGTTTTTATAAAAATGTTTTTGTTGTTGTGGATAACTATTTTCAACGGGTATAAAATTAGCGCTTCTCCGTAATTTTTTCAATGAGGGCATTTGGTGGAAACAACTCCATGGAAACACTGTTTGGAACAGCTCGAGGGCGAGCTTTCAACTCAACAGTTTGACACATGGATAAGGCCTCTGCATGTAATCGAAAAAAACGGGTCTGTTCGTTTGCTTGCACCAAACCGTTTCGTACAAGACTGGATAAGTGAACGCTACCTATCAAGAATTCAAGAGCTTCTTTCAAACTCACACCCCAACAAAGAAAAAGTTTTGGTCAGTCTTGACGTCGGCAGCCGAGAACCTAAAACTGAAAACAAGGTGCGCGCGCAAGAATTTAAGTCGACCATATCTAACAAAACATCAACAGATCGCCCAGTAAAAAACAGCTCAAACAATCTTAACTCATCTTTCACTTTCAAGGCTTTCGTTGAAGGTAACTCAAACCAACTAGCGAGAGCAGCCTCGATTCAAGTCTCTGAAAACCCAGGCGGAGCTTATAATCCGCTGTTTATTTGTGGCGGTGTTGGTCTTGGAAAAACACACTTGATGCATGCAATTGGTTGGCAGGCAATGGAAAAGGACCCTTCTTCAAAAATAGCTTATTTGCATTCCGAAAGATTTGTTGCAGACATGGTTAGCGCTCTTCAACACAACAAAATCAATCAATTTAAGCGTTATTACCGTTCATTAAACGTGTTGCTTATTGACGATATTCAGTTTTTTGCTAAAAAAGAGCGGTCTCAAGAAGAGTTCTTTCATACGTTCAATGCCCTTTTAGAGGGTCAGCATCAGATAGTATTAACCTGTGATCGCTACCCAAAAGAGGTGAGCGGACTGGAAGACCGCCTAAAGTCGCGCTTTGGCTGGGGTTTAACGGTTGCAATAGAGCCTCCGGAGCTTGAAACAAGAGTCGCAATTGTTAGAAAAAAGGCACTTCAATCGAACACATCTCTTGCGGATGATGTTTCTTTCTTTATTGCAGAGCGCTTTCGCTCAAATATACGCGAGCTCGAAGGCGCACTAAACCGCGTAATAGCTAATGCAAACTTAACGGGAGAACCAATAACTCTTGATTTTACAAAGCGAGCGCTGCGCGACTTGTTGAAAATTCAAGACAAGCAAGTAACCATAGAAAATATTCAAAAAGTTACCGCGGAATATTATAAAATTAGAGTAGCAGACCTGTTGTCAAAAAAACGTAACAGGTCCATAACAAGGCCCAGGCAAATAGCTATGTCCATCACAAAAGATCTGACAAATCATAGTCTGCCGGAAATAGGAGATGCTTTTGGTGGAAGAGACCACACAACAGTAATACACGCTCACAGAAAAATAAAAGAATTAAGAGAAACAGAAAGTCGCGTTGATGAGGACTACATAAATTTATCAAACACTCTAACAAACTGAATAATGCTTGTGGAAAAAAATCCAATCAGGTTTTTACACAATTAGATTAACAGGATATAAACAAATAAAACAAAGTTATCCACAAATTTTTAATGGCAAAAATAAGACTTAAATATATGATTTAAATGGATATTTTATTATATTCACACATTTTTAAGTAGCTAATAGTAGTAATAATAAGGTATATATATATATTTTAATATTAATAGAAATGAGCTTTTACCGGCGCTTCAAGCACTAAGCGGTATCGTTGATCGCAGACAAACTCTGCCTATCTTATCTAATTTGCTTTTCGATATTAAACCCGAATCGTTCACAATAACCGCAACAGACATGGAAGTTGAGCTCGTTGTAGAGGTTTCTGCGAAACTAGACCAAAGCACGAGACTGACTCTGCCGGCAAAAAAAATATTAGACATATGCCGTTTATCCCCCGATGGCGCTGAACTCGAATTTAATATTAAAGAAAACAAAACGCTAATAAAGTCAGGAAAAAGCAGATTTACATTAGCAACACTGCCAGCACAAGAGTTCCCTTTGGTCGATGTGGTTGATGAAACTGTAGATTTCAGTGTCGATCAGAAGAAACTAACGGAGTTGCTGGCCAACACAGAATTTGCAATGGCACAGCAGGATGTTCGTTATTATCTAAACGGCCTTTTGTTGGAAATTTCAGGCGACAAGCTTGTAGCAGTAGCTACAGACGGACATCGCCTCGCATTTGACGAGACAAAAATCAACGCCTCATTAAGCAATGTAAAACAGATAATCGTTCCAAGAAAAGCGGTAACTGAGCTAGTAAAGCTTCTTCATTCAGCAAAAAGCGAGGTTAATGTAAGCGTAAGCAAGAACCACATACAAATTACAACAGGCAGCCTATCTTTTACAAGCAAACTGATCGACGGGAAATTTCCTGATTACAAGAAGGTTGTGCCTGAACCCAGCAGCACAGCCACGCTCGCTGATAGAGAGGCCTTAAAAAACAGCTTAGAAAGAGTGTCAATTTTATCCAACGAAAAATACCGCGGCGTAAGAATTGCGTTTGGTAAAGATGCGCTTAGTTTGACGGCACACAACCCAGAGAAAGAAGAAGCGGACGAGGAGCTGGCGGTAGAGTATCAAGGAGAAGAGATGGAGATCGGGTTTAACGTTGAATATCTAAAAGACGCACTCAAAACCATAAAAACAAAAAAAGTAATATTGAGTGTTTTAAACCCGAACAGCAGCTGTTTGATACTTCCAGAAAAAGAATCCTGTTGTCAGTACGTGGTAATGCCAATGAAGCTGTAAAATGCTTTATATTGAAGAGCTTACCGGAAGGTCAATTCGCAACCTAAAAGACTTTACAATAAAAACAAGCCCGACGCTGAATGTTTTTTATGGCCCAAATGCGAGCGGAAAAACATCAGTCTTGGAGAGCATATACTTGCTCTCTCGCTTGAAATCATTTAGAAGCAAACGAATTAGTGATGTGATAACAAAAAAGAGCGATAAGCTTAGTGTTTTTGCCAAAGGAAAGACGGAAAACAGCAATTTTTCAGTCGGCGTTGAGAAAGGAAGAGGAGTTACGCAGATAAAATTTAACGGGGAGCCAGTGAAAACGGCCTCGGAGCAAGTTAAAAACCTTCCGGTTTACGTTTTAACTCCTAACTACCAGCAGCTTTTTACGGGCAGCCCAAAAGAACGCAGACACTGGCTTGATTGGTCGTTGTTTCACGTGGAACAAAGCTATTTAGAGGCATGGAAAAACTATCACAAAGCACTTCGTCACAGGAATATGCTTTTGAAGGGCTCTCGAGGGTTTAATTCTAGCGAAATCGAAGGATGGGAAAGGCAAATTGAAAAAGAGGCAACAGAAATTGACGCGATGAGAGATAAATACCTTAGGGATCTTGGGGTCAAACTTAACAACAAACACCTCCCTGCTGTTCTATCTGAAGGCGCAGAGATTAATTATGCAAACAACAGTTACTGTAAAACGGGTCTGAGAGAGGCGCTTAAAAAAAATAGAAAAATGGACGCAATGAGAGGTTTTACGACCGCCGGACCACACAGAACAGATATAAGCTTTAATTATCAAGGGCTTGGTGTCGGCAAACATTTATCGCGAGGGCAAACCAAGCTGTTTGCAGCGGCATTAATATCAACACAATTGGAAAAGCTCAAAGATACAGGGGGAACACCGATAATGCTGGTAGATGATCTTTATGCGGAGCTTGATAAAACATCTTCGGAAAAAACACTCGATTTGTTGCTAGCAAACGACACCCAAACATTTGTTAGTTCAATTGCTGCTCCATCGAAAACAGAGAGAGAAAAAAATAATATCGCAATGTTTCACGTGGAACGCGGAAACATCAAAAAAATGGTAAAATAATGCCTATATAACGAGGAGCCCTATGCCAAAAGATAACGCTTACGATTCGTCTAAAATAAAGGTTTTAAAAGGCCTTGAAGCCGTCAGAAAAAGGCCTGGCATGTATATCGGCGACACCGAAGACGGGACCGGACTTCACCACATGGTTTTTGAGGTCGTGGATAACAGCATTGATGAAGCGCTAGCTGGGCATTGTGATGAAATCAGGGTCGTAATTCACGCTAATGAATCAATATCCGTGTCTGATAACGGGAGAGGGATACCTGTGGGCATACACGAAGAAGAAGGAGTTTCAGCGGCAGAAGTTATAATGACGACCTTGCATGCAGGCGGAAAGTTTGATGATAACTCATACAAAGTCTCAGGCGGGCTCCATGGCGTGGGGGTCTCAGTGGTCAATGCGCTTTCTGAAGAGCTTGAGCTGATTATATCTAGAGAAGGCTTCAGCCATCATCAGACTTATAAAAACGGCGACCCTGTATCAGCGCTAGAGAAGGGGGCTCCCACAGAAAAAACGGGGACAGAAGTGCGCTTTTTGCCCAGCACCGATGTTTTTAAACGCGTCGAGTATCATTACGATATTCTGGCCAAGAGACTACAAGAGCTATCTTTCTTGAACTCGGGCATTTCTATCGAGCTCGTCGATGAGAGAGACGGAAAAACCGAATGTTTTCAATATAAAGGCGGGATCAGTGCGTTTGTGGCGCACCTCAACAGAAACACAACCCCAATTCACAACTCAATTATCGATATAAGATATGAAAAAAAGGGAGTTAGTCTGGAGCTCGCAATGCAGTGGAACGAAACCTATCAAGAGGGAATATATTGTTTTACTAACAACATTCCCCAAAAAGATGGCGGCACCCATCTATCAGGCTTCAGGGCAGCTCTAACTAGAAGCCTAAATCAATACATGGAAAAACAAGGGGTTACCTCAAAAAACAAAATAAACATTACTGGAGAAGACGCGAGAGAGGGGTTAACAGCAGTATTGTCGCTGAAGGTTCCAGACCCAAAGTTTTCGTCACAAACCAAAGACAAACTTGTTTCAAGTGAGGTTAAGCCCGTTGTAGAGTCGTCAGTAATGGAAAAACTTCAAGAGTTTTTGCTAGAAAAACCGACCGAGGCAAAGGCGCTTTGTGGAAAAATTATCGAAGCGGCAAGCGCGAGAGAAGCCGCAAGAAAAGCACGTGAGCTAACCAGAAGGAAAACAGCACTAGATGTCGCCGGACTTCCCGGAAAGCTTGCTGATTGTCAGGAAAAAGACCCCGCACAGTCTGAGCTTTTCCTGGTTGAGGGAGATTCAGCTGGCGGATCAGCAAAACAGGGGCGCGACAGGCGCACCCAAGCAATTCTTCCGCTTAAGGGTAAAATATTAAATGTTGAAAAAGCACGAGTTGACAAGATTCTCTCTTCGGCAGAAATAAGCACACTTATAAAGGCCTTGGGCTGTGGTTTTGGCAAAGAGGAATTTAATATTGAGAAACTCAGGTATCATAAAATTATAATAATGACAGACGCAGATGTTGATGGCGCCCACATACGAACCCTTTTATTGACTTTCTTTTATAGAAAAATGCCAGATCTTGTTACTCAGGGGCATATTTATATTGCAGACCCGCCTTTGTATAAAGTGAAAAAGGGAAAACAAGAGCGATACTTAAAAGACGATGCATCAATGGAAGCTTATTTTCAAGAGCTAGCGCTTGAGAAAAGCGAACTATTCGTTGAAGAAGGGGAAAAACCAATATCGGGAAATAAGCTTAAGGAATTAATAAGGCTTTATGTATCAATGAATCATGCAGGACAAAGATTATCAAAACGGCACAACCCTTTTATTGTAGAGGCAATTAGGGAAATGCCAGCAATAACGACTGAGGACACAAAGGAGCCCGCAGTAATCAAGAACTGGTTTGGCGAGCTTACCGGCCTCTTAAATAGCAACGCTTCTGGTATACAGTATGAATTCGAGATGCTCCCAATGAAAGAAGATGGCTCCTATGGTGGGGAAATTAAGTTTATTAGTAATGGCGAAAACCAAAACGAGCCGTTTCATCCAGAGTTTTTTTCATCAGAAGATTACAAGAGGCTGTCGGCTCTAGGGACAGAACTTATGTTGGGAGAAACAGCATATATACAAAGGGGAGAGCGTAAGCAAGCGGTTACTAACCCAAAGTCGGCTTTTGATTGGTTGTTAAAAGAAGTTGAACACGGACTTTCTATACAAAGATATAAAGGGCTTGGCGAAATGAATCCAGAGCAACTTTTTGAGACAACAATGGATATTGAAAATCGAAATTTATCATCAGTAACAATTAAAGAAGCCAAAGACGCAGATGAGATGTTCCGTGATTTGATGGGAGATGATGTCGAGCCGCGAAGAGTTTTGATAGAAAAATATGCTCATACTGTAGAAAACATAGATATTTAGACCAGCCCCAGCAGATCAAATTTTTACAAACATTTGTTTTAGAATGTTGTTAACCTATTACTAATTAAAAAGTTTACAGGGAGCAAATTAACATGCATATGTTTAAGTCCCCGTTAGTAAGGCATGACTGGACTTCAAAAGAAACATTAAATTTGTTGAGGCAGCCTTTTAATGATTTAGTGCATTCTGCACAACGAATTCACAGACAAAACTTTGACCCCAACAAAGTGCAACTTAGCACGCTTATGAATATAAAAACCGGAGGGTGCCCCGAGGACTGTGCATATTGTCCACAAAGCGCAAGATATCAAACAGGAGTGCGTGCAGAAAAGTTAGCTACCATTGAGGAGGTTGTTTCCCAAGCTTCGCTTGCTAAAAATAAAGGCGCTAGCCGTTTTTGCATGGGCGCGGCATGGCGACAACCAAAACAAAAAGACTTAGATAGTGTTGTTTCAATGATTAAAGTTATCAAAGACATGAACATGGAGTCCTGTGTGACGCTTGGCATGTTGTCATCAGATCAGGCCAGACAACTAAAAGACGCGGGGCTTGATTATTATAATCACAATATAGACAGCTCTCCGGAATACTATACGAAAATAATCAGCACCAGAGACTATAACGAACGTCTTGCAACTCTTGATAATGTGAGAGAGGCGGGCATCAGTGTTTGTTGTGGCGGCATCATTGGAATGGGCGAGAGCTCCGAAGACAGAGCGGGCTTTTTGTTGACGCTTGCAAATATGCCCAGTCACCCGGAAAGCGTTCCGATAAACATGCTTGTAAAAGTGGAAGGGACGCCACTGAACGATGCTGAGGCTGCAGATCCTATAGAGTTTGTGAGGATAATTGCTGCAGCAAGAATTATGATGCCTAGGTCGTATATAAGACTTTCAGCTGGAAGAAATGATATGTCCGATGAAATGCAGGCCCTATGTTATCTTGCGGGCGCCAACTCAATTTTTTATGGAGAAAAACTTTTAACTACAGACAATCCTCAGTTAAACCAAGATCGTCAATTACTAGAGCGTTTAGGAATTAAGCCCAGCAAATTAAATCAATAATTATTAAGTTGCTAAATTTTTTATGGACATAAATCTAGAAATAAAAAAGCGAAAAGATTCAGGGCTGTTTAGGAAAAGAAGAATAGTTACATCGCCACAAGGCGCACAAATTGATATTAAAGGTAAAAGCTTTCTAAATTTTAGTAGCAATGATTATTTGGGCTTAGCCAATAATAACAAATTAAAGTTACACATGGTCGAGTCGATCAAAAAGTATGGAGTTGGCTCTGGCTCGTCCCAGTTAATGACTGGACACATGAGGCCCCACCAGTTATTAGAAAAAAGACTATCTATATTTTTTAAGAAAGAAGCATCGTTAATTTTTTCTTCTGGTTATCATGCAAACTTAGCCATAGCGTCTACACTAATAAACAAGAATACAGTTATTATTCAAGATAAGCTGAACCATGCTTCTTTAATTGACTCGGCTCTGCTCTCAGAGGGAAAGCTTGTGCGTTACCGGCATAAAGATTTTTTTCATTTACAAAAAATTTTAGAAAAATATAAAAAACAAGATTTGATAGTGATGACGGATGGCGTTTTTAGTATGGATGGAGACCGTGCACCGTTACGCGAAATATCAAAAATATGCCACAAGTATAACGCGCTATTAATTGTTGATGATGCTCATGGAGTCGGAGTTCTTGGAAAAAGAGGAGCCGGCTTAATGGAAGAGCTCAATCTCGAAGGAGAAATAGATTTATTAATTGGAACCTTTGGAAAATCAATCGGTGCATCAGGCGCTTTTATTGCAGGCAATGAGAATCTTATCGAAGCATTCATACAAAAAGCTAGGACATACATTTATACGACAGCAATGTTGCCAGCGCTTGCGAACACAATAGTGCATGCAATCGATCTAATAGAAAATAGCAATAATTTACGAACACATATATGTGATTTAGTGGAGCATTATAAAAAATTATCAAAAAAATTAGAACTTTATTTATCCGATTCAAATAATCATATCCAGCCTATAATAATTGGGGGCGCTAATGAGACGGTAAGAGTAAGTGAGGCGCTTTATGAAAAAAATATTCTGGTTTCAGCAATACGCCCCCCAACTGTTCCAAAAGATACATCTAGGTTGCGAATTAGTATTACTGCGTCGCACACAAAAAAAGATATCACTCTGCTTTTAAACACAATAAAAAATATTCAAAGCGGAGATTGTTAACAAAGTATGGACTGTACATTTTTACATGGATGGGGGATGACAAATCATGTCTGGGAAGATTTTAGTCGTAAATTCAATTGCTTTAACAAAATATTTGCGCCTTGTTTATATGACACCTCTTTTAGATCAAAAGATGTCAGTTTTGATTCCACAGCAAAAACATTAAGCGATGCTATCACCAAAGATTCTGTGCTGGTAGCCTGGTCAGTTGGCGGCTTAATAGCATTAAAAGCTGCAACTTTTTCATCAAAAATAAGGGCCATTGTCTTTATAGCAAGCTCGCCATGCTTCACAAATCAAGATAATTGGCCTAATGTCATTAGTCAGGATGACTTAGAAGGGCTAAAGGAAAAATTATCATCCAATTACACTGGCGCATTAAAATACTTCACTGGTTTGATAGCTTATGGCGATATTCATCCATCATCTACTGCCAAGTATATACGACAATATATGGCGCGGGAGAAAAATAAACAAATTCTTAACTCATGGTTAAATGAGATAGAGACGATAGATTTTAGAAAAGAATTAGCGTCTATAAATATTCCATGTCATTTTATTTACGGCCAAAATGATGTTCTTGTTAAAATAAAAATAAACAAGCAAATTCAAAAACTAAATTCCGATTTTTGTATCTCAATAATAAATAATTGCGGGCATGCTGCTTTTATCAGCCAGCCAGAAGATACCTATAATAGAATAAGTAAATTTTTAAATGAACGAATCTAATCATAAAAAATACATAAAAAACATAAACAACGTTCGTTCCGCATTTAAAAAAGCGGCAAATACATACGATGAATATTCGATTTTGCAACAAATTACAGCCGACAGGCTGATTGAGTCACTAGAACAGATGAAGATTATTCCAACCAAAATTCTTGATTTAGGTTCAGGTACTGGCTATGGAGCGAAAATTTTGCATAACAAATATAAAAATGCAGAAATTTTTCAAGCCGATATCGCTGAAGAGATGCTAAAAATTTCAAAAAAAAAGTCTCCAATTATTTTTTCTAAAGATCATTTTGTTTGTGCCGATGCAAACAGCATACCCTTTAAAGATAATTTTTTTGATCTCGTTCTTTGTGGCTTGACAATACAATGGTGCAATGATCTTGATCTGATTTTTTCAGGCGTTAAGCAAATTTTAAAGAAAAACGGGGTTTTTTTGTTTTCTAGTTTTGGCCCAGACTCTTTAAAAGAGCTGCGTGATTGTTGGAGTCGTGTTGATGATTATGTACATGTTAATGCTTTTGTTGATATGCATGATATAGGCGATGCTTTAGTTCGTAATAGCCTAATTTCGCCGGTATTGAATACAGAGATAATAACTTTTACGTACGATGACTGTCATCAGTTAATGAGAGAATTGAAAAATATTGGTGCAAATAATATAAATAACGGTAGAAGAAAGTCATTAACAGGCAAAAATAAGTTAAAAAAAGTTTTTGAGTATTACGAGCAATATCGTGAAAATAATAAACTTCCAGCAACATTTGAGGTTATCTATGGCCATGCGTGGAGATCTCCAGATACAAACAATACATCGATACCATTAGATGAAGTTAGAGACAAATTGCGCAACAAAAGATCAATATAATTAATGACAAATTTTTTTATAACAGGCACAGATACTGGAGTTGGCAAAACACGAGCTACAATTACCATAATGGCTGCTTTGAAGAATGCAGGATTTGACGTTGTT
>CEVL01052839.1_pt1 | contig 18546 bp, 13 predicted proteins | sample 427051 | NCBI WGS metagenome assembly CEVL01 (sample SAMEA2623673, study PRJEB7988) | marine metagenome | biome: marine biome (ENVO:00000447); feature: surface water layer (ENVO:00002042); material: "saline water (ENVO:00002010), including plankton (ENVO:xxxxxxxx)" | depth 5 m
CTACTTAATGGAAAGCGGGTTGAGATACCTACGCGCCGGCCGCCACAACGCACTGAGACAACGACGATGTCTGCCTGATCCAGCCGTGACGGATTCGCCCTATCCACGTGCTTTCCCCTTCAAATTTTCTGCATCGCTGAATGCCAGCAGCCGCAATGCATTGAATACGACGATGACCGTTGAACCTTCATGTACCAGAACCGCTGCGCCGATACTCAAACCGAAAAGCGTCGAGGGAACCAGGACGGCCACAATACCGAGGCTTAGCCAAAGATTTTGTCGAATGATTCGGCTGGTCGCGCGACTCAGGCCTACCGCAAATGGCAAATGATTGAGGTCATCCGCCATCAGTGCGACGTCTGCCGTTTCCAAGGCAACGTCAGAGCCCGCGGCACCCATCGCAATACCCACGGTCGCATTGGCCATAGCCGGTGCATCGTTGACGCCATCGCCAACCATAGCAGCGTGAGCCTCTGATCGCAGTTGCTTGATGGTCGTGACCTTATCGTCAGGCATCAGGTCACCGCGCGCTTCATCGAGTCCAACTTCACGCGCAACGGCATCTGCTACTTGCTGGTTGTCACCAGAGATCATCAGCATGCGTTTGATACCTAAAGACCGCAGACGCTTTATCACCGCCGTTGCCGCTTCGCGCGGGGTATCCATTAACCCAATCACGCCAAGATAGGCGTCACCATGTCGCACGATCATTGTCGTGCGACCGGCCGATTCGAGGTTCTCTACCTCCTCACGTAACCCATCCGGAAGCGGTGGTCCGTCCACCTCGGCGAACAAATCATCCTTCCCGATGAAAGTGGTTTCGCCTTCGATCTCGGCCGTTACACCGCGCCCTGTGATGCTCTTCAGATTCGACGCTAAAAAAGGCTCGACTGAACCGAGCCGCTCTTTGCCATCCCGCACGACGGCCGCGGCCAGGGGATGATCGCTCAGCATCTCAATGCCAATGGCAACCCGCAGTAAATGTTGCTCGTCGGTCGGCCCGTACGGAACAACATCGGTTAGCTTGGGCTTGCCCTCGGTGAGCGTGCCGGTTTTGTCAAAGGCAATCGCGTTGAGTCGACCCAGGTGTTCCAGTGGCGCACCACCTTTCACCAATACGCCGCCACGCGCTGCGCGGGCGACGCCGCTGAGCACTGCACTCGGAGTCGCGATGGCCAGTGCACAAGGACTTGCCGCAACGAGCAATGCCATGGCTCGATAGAAACTCTCACTAAATGTTTCATCGATAACCACCCAGGAAAACATAGCCAGCACTGCGCCAGCGATCACGACCGGGACAAAAATTCTCTCGAATCGATCCGTGAATTGCTGTGTCGGTGATTGTTGTGTTTCGGCATTGCGCACCATTTCAACCACACGCGCCAGCGTGGAGTCGGCGGCCACTCGTATCACGCAGATCTCCAGCGCACCACCACCATTGATCGACCCCGCAAACACGCGATGCGCGGCCTCAAGTTGGTCTGGATTCGCAGCGGCCATCGCCTCATCCGGGACAGGCGATTTGTCAACCGGGACGCTCTCGCCGGTAATCGGCGCCTGGTTCACGCTGCTCTCGCCAAGGCTGACAAATCCGTCAGCCGGTAAGCGCGCATTCGGCTTGACCAGGACGACGTCTCCAATACGCAGGCTTTCGACCTCGACCTCTTGCACCGAACCGTTGCGGCGAACAGTCGCGGTCCGCGGCGCTAACTCACCCAATGCTTCGATCGCTCGCTTGGCACGCCCCATTGCGTAGGCTTCGAGGGCGTGACCCAGGCTAAACAAGAACAACAGCAGCGCGCCTTCGGCCCAGGCGCCCAGCGCAGCGGCGCCAGCGGCTGCGACCAACATCAGTGAGTCGATCTCAAAGCGTCCGGAGCGGAGGTTTGCCCAGGCCTCTTTGACCGTGAACCAGCCACCGAAGAAATAGGCGCCAATCAGTACTGACAACGTAACCCCTTCGGGGACAGTCGCGAGCTTGGGCATCAGCCAACCCAAGAAAAGTGCAACACCACACAATACAACAAAAATCAGTTCGGTCCGTTCGCCGAAAATGCCACCGTGTGCGTGCGTCTCGTCGTCCGCATGCTCTGCGATACCGCTCAGGCGCTCTATGTGACTGCGTACGCCGTCGTCGTCGATTTGTTCGCGATTGAATTCGACCCGAACTGCTCCGTCTCCGGAAACGAACGCTTCGAGAATACCTTCCTCATTTTGTAGCGACCGGGCGAACTGCTTTGCCCGCCTCTCCGGTAAGGGATCGATGTCCGTGCGCAGGTGGCCGTAGGATGCTTGCAGTTGTAGGCCTGCCTGTTGCGCAAGTTGACGCACGTCCTGCAACGACAGTAGGCCGTGATCGAAGTGCACGCACAGTTCGCCTGTGCGCCGATCGCCAGTTTCGACGACGTGCGAGCGTTCGATACCGCGCTTCGCTTGAACGATGTCGCGAAGACGTTCAAGACACGCATCCCCCTGGTCGTCTACGTCCGGCAATATCAGTTTTAGGTCGATTTTTTTTTGGTTGTCATTTCACTTTTCATTTTCGGTACGCTTTTCGAGCATGGAAGATAACGCTAGCCGTTCTGCCAATGGCCCTATCTATTACTAAAACGAGGGAATCTTGCAGTGAGCTGACCGATGCTGCCGACCCTTTTCATTCATTGAACATATGTGGTGAAGCACACAGTGAGAAGAGCCGCCAAGGCCTTGGTCCATTTGTTGCTGTGACTCTCGAATCACAGCAATGTGCGGACGCTTATTCCTGCTCAAATATGCTGTATCGTCCATCATCACTAAAAGCTACAACTTCTTTAGAAGTCTTCATTTCGGTCATATTAGAATATTCTCCTTCCATCTCGCCCAGAGGTGCTATACCCGCGACATTAGGCTGGGTGTCCAAAAGGAAATTAACACTTCTCATAGGTACATGCCCTTCAATAAAGTACTGCCCAGCAATGGTGGTATGGCATGAGGAAAACTCCTTTGGTATATCGTTCTTTTTCCTGATAACACTGACAAACATGGGTTTCTTAACTGCAACAGAGTAGCCCTCACTCTTTAGCTGCGCAATCCATTCATTTACACAGCTACATTTTTTTGATTGATAGACCACCATGTCTGCTTCATCAATATCGATCTCAAAAATCTGCAGAGTGATCAAAAAACCAAGTGAAATAGCCGTCATCAAAAGCCATATTAAAACCATTTTCTTTGGGAAAGGTCTGTTCAAAGTCTCTCGCCGCCGTCTTTTGTAGCTAGCCATGATTCACGCTTTAATCCAAAATGAAATGCTTTAAGACATCCATAACAGAAACTATTCCGATCAGTTCGCCGCTTTCCATTACCAAGAGATGGTGAATGTTGTTTGAGATCATCAATTTCACGGCATCTTTCAATTCAATCTGGGGAGACACTGTGATGACCGGGTGAGATAAGATCTCATGAGCATAAACCTCAGTACTTCTCTTTCGTATTTTGTGCCAGCGGATCAAATCAGCGCCGCTGACAATGCCGACGCAGAAACCCTCGCAATCTATGATTGGCATACAGTGGAGTTCTTCTCTGTCCATTATCTCCATCAATTCTTTTACGCTGTAGTCAGTTTTCGCGCAGACTACCGCCGTAGTCATAATTTCTTCTACAGTACCGTCCATCTCAATATCTCCAAAAATATGTAGCACATTTTATTGCAGCCCACGCCGTGATAAAGACTAGAACTGTCATGCAGTCCGATGTGGTTTTCTTTTTTGGTACTTGAACGACCTCGGCCAAGCACCGGTCTTCAAAAAATAATTTCCACCTTCGAGTAGTTGATGGATTCGCTATCCAAATCAAGAGGGTTGGTGGCGCTTGATATTGGCCCTGATCTCTTGCATAGCACTATCCCCAATTTAGTGGGATTCGCTCGAATCAGTTGGTTTGTCGGCAAACCACTGATAAAGTGCGGGAAGAACCAATAGGGTCAGGATTGTTGCCGTCACCAAGCCACCGACAACGACGGTCGCCAATGGCCGCTGGACTTCACTACCGGTACCGGTGGCGAACAGCAACGGAAAAAGCCCTAGGGCGGTGGTCACGGCGGTCATGATCACCGCGCGCAGCCTGGCACAGGCCGCCCGTACACTGGCTTCCGCAATAGACATCCCGTCCTTGACCAGCTCATTCAGGTAACTCACCAACACGAGCCCATTTTCCAGAGCTATACCAAACAGGGCGATAAACCCTACCGAAGCCGGTACCGAGAGACTCTGATTACTTAGCCATAGACCGACAATACCGCCCACCAGTGCCAGAGGGATATTGAGCATGATCAACATGGCGTTTCTCAGGGATCTGAAGTTGACGAATAGCATCAAGAACACTAGTGCCAGGGTAATGGGCACTACGATCATCAGGCGCTTGTTCGCTTGCTGCTGGAGCTCGAACTGCCCTCCCCACTTGAGAAAATAACCCGGCGGCAAATCCACCTGTTCGGCAATAGCGGCATCGGCTTCAGCCACGAAGGAGCCAATATCCCGGTCGCGGACATTGGTCTGGATGGTGATAAAGCGCTGGTTGTTTTCCCGTGTGATCTGACGCGGCCCCACGACTTCCTCGATGGCTGCCAGTTCCTCCAAGGGAATACGCTGCCCGGTGGCATTTTCGATAATGAGTTGCCCGATAACATCGACCCGATCGCGCGCGGGCTCCTTAAGACGCACAAAGATGTCAAAGCGGCGGATACCTTCGAACACCTGTCCCGCCTCGCTGCCACCCACAGCGATGCTCAGGGTGCGCTGTACATCGCTGACATTGAGGCCGTAGCGGGCGATCGCTTCCCTGTTTAAAGTAATTCGCAGTTGCGGTGTGCCGCCGATTTGATCACGCTGAACGTCTTGGGCACCCTGCACGGTGCGCATCACCTGTTCGATGGCCTGTGCCTTCTCCACTAGCACATCCAGGTCATCGCCAAAGAGTTTGGCGGCCAGTTCCGCCTTGGTGCCAGTCAGTAGTTCATCCACGGCCGCGGCAATGGGTTGTGTGAAGTTGAATTGCGCGCCGGGGAAATCTGCGAATTCTTCACTCATGGCTGCGTACAGGCCATCCAGCGTCTCCGCACTTTCCCATTTATCCTGCGGTTTAAGTGCGACGAATATCTCCGCGTTATTCACTGGGTCGGCGTGAGCGCCGACTTCACCGCGGCCTATTCGAGATACCACCTGGGTGACCTCCGGAAACGCCTCGATTAATTCCCGCTCGAATACGCTGATTGTCGTCTCGGCTTTTTCCAGCGAGATGGAAGGCGCCATGGTGGCGCGGATCAGTAAATCCCCTTCATTGAAGCGTGGCACAAACTCGGATCCCAGTCTCGGGGCGACAACAATGCCGATACCGAGGACCACCGCTGCCAAGGTCACCGCAATCCAACGGTGAGCCACCATGGCCTGAACCAGGGGTTGGTAGCCTTTCAGTAGCAGACTGACAATGTCTCTGCGGGGTTTGTCAGGGTCTGTCTTTGGGCGTTTCATCAGCAGGGATGAAGCTACTGGTGCCACAATCAGGGCAAAAAATAGCGAACCGAGCATCGCCATTGCCACTGTATAGGCCAGTGGCCGGAAAGTTGCACCCTCTACACCCCGTAAAGTGAACAGTGGCAAGAACACGATGATGATGATACTGATGGCAAACAGAATAGGGCGCGCCACTGTCTGACAGGCCCGCGCAATTAGGTGTAGCCGCGATTCTTCCGGGGAGGATTCGCGCAACATCCGGTCGATATTCTCCACCACAACCACCGCGCCATCCACCATCATGCCGATGGCGATGGCGATCCCGCCCAGGGACATCAGGTTGGCGGAGATGTCAAAGAATTTCATGGTGAGAAAGGTAAAACCGACGGAAAACGGAATCGAGAGTGCCACCACCAAGCTGGGCCGTAGGCCACCCATAAACGCCAACAGTACTAGCGCCACCAGAATAATGCCCTGCAACAGGGCATTGATCACCGTGCTCACCGCTGCTTTGACCAGCGTTGCTTGGTCGTAATAGGGCTGTACTTCGATACCGTCTGGCAGGTTGGCGTTGATCGTGGCCAGTTCTTCTTTGACGGCGCCGATCACTTGGGAGGTGTTGCTGCCGATCAGCTTCAACACCATGCCCACGACCACTTCGCCCTGACCATCCTTACTTGTCAGGCCGCGCCGGACTTCGCCGCCAATGTCCAGCTCGCCCAACTGATGCAGGTAGACGGGCGTGCCATCGATAGTTTTCACCACGATATTGCGCAGCGCATCCAGGTCCGTGGCCAGGCCCACGGAGCGGACGATGTATTCCTCATCATTCTTGACGATAAATTGTGCCCCAGCGTTGGCATTGTTGGCCTCGATCCGATCCTTGATGTCGGGCAGCGACACGTCGTAGCGGATCAGCGAGTCGGGATCGATGCGCACCTGGAATTGCTTGACCTCGCCGCCGATGGAGAGGACCTCCGTCACGCCTTTAACGGTCTGGAGATTGAACTTGACGATCCAGTCCTGGACCTCCCGCAACTCGGTGTTGCTGTATTGTCCGCTAGTATCTTCAAGCACGTAGAACAGTATCTGGCCGAGGCCTGTGGTAATTGGTCCCATTACCGGCTCGCCGAAACCCTCAGGAATGGCCCCCCGGGCCACCTGCAGGCGTTCCCCTACCAACTGGCGGGCGAAGTAGATATCGGTTCCGTCCTCAAAGTAGATATTGACCACGGACAAACCGAAGTTGGAGATCGATCGCACATGATCCAGTTGCGGCAGGCCATTCATGGCGCTTTCGATCGGGTAGGTAACGTATTTCTCGACTTCCTCCGGCGCCAGGCCTTCGGTTTCCACAAAGACCTGCACCAACGCGGGTGAAATATCCGGATAGGCGTCAACCGGTAAAGTCCGATACGCGAAGTAACCACCGATAAGCATTGCAAGAGAAATCACGACCACTAAGAGCCGGTTCTCCAGCGCAAAACGAATAAGAGTTTGCATACTGTTCTCCCGCAATTAGTGGTTGTGTCCGGATTCAAATTCACTTTTCTGCAGCTGTGCCTTGAGCACGAATGCCCCCTTGGCAACATAACGTTCGCCCGACTCCAGGCCAGCCAAGACTTCCACCGAGTCGCTGTCTCCGCGACCCAGCTTGGCCTGGCGAGGTTCCCAGTTCCCGTCGTGCCGCACGAATATCGTTGACTGGCCTTCCAAATCAATAATGGCGGTCCTGGGTACCACGACAGCAGCGGAAAATTCACCTAGGGTGATTTGGCCTTCAATGAACATGCCCGGTTTCCAGTCATTCTCCGAATTGTCCAGGAAGACCCTTGCCAAGCCCGTACGCGTGGCCTCGTCCACCAAGGGAGCCACATAGTCCAGGCTGGTCTCCACAGGTGCTGGACCGTGGCTGGTAGTTACCCGCACCGGCTGCCCTATCTTTACCAGAGGTACTTGCTTGGGATAGAGGGCGATATCCACCCACAATGTAGACAAACCCGCCACCACAAAAGCGGTATCGTCAGGTGCCAGGTGTTCCCCCAAGGTGACGTGGCGTTTGATGACCACGCCATCGATGAGGGATCTCAGTGAGAAACGAGACAGCGTCTCGGAACTTTCGGCCACGGCGAGAATATCGTCCGTTTTCACACTGTCACCGGTTTTTGCCAGCACCTCGACGATCTTGGCCGGGAAGCGAGGCGTGATATGGGCCACGGCTTCCTCGTTGAGTTTTACTTCTCCGGGCAGCGAGACTTGTTGGCGAATCACACCAGCTTCAGCGGTAGCAATTTCACCGCCAAAGTCAAATAGCAGGTCGGCGCCAAGGTTTAGCTCGGGCTCTTCCTCCTCATGGCCCTCATGACTGGCTTCTTCAACGTGGTCGCCGTAATCGTCGGAGTGAGCTTTCCCCTCATGTTTCCCTTCAACGGGGTCATGTTCAGAGTGTTGTTTGTCGTCTGTATGCCGAGCGCGCTCTTCAGTGTGAGCGGCTTCGTCTGCGATAGTAGTGGTAGCGGCGGCGATCGAGCTTTGTGGTGATAGTGCAAGAATCAAAATTCCGCAAAATACACAACTCAACAAAGTATTCATTGTGATTCATCCTGTGGTGAAAGAGACCCTTTAACTTTGATGCCGTCAAGCGTAGGCAGGCGCAGATCAGATCCGAAATTACTCACTGTGCCGGTGGGGTACAGTAAACGACGTTCCGCCGTGAGTGGCTGGCCGGTCAAAGTCTCCAAGGTGATCAGGGTTTGGTGAAAGTCAGTGGCAGCGACAATGGCCTCGGTTTCGAATGACAGCAATTGGCGCCGGGCCTCCACCAGCTCCAGATAGGAGAAACGCCCGTCACCGTAGCCTTCCTGAATCAGCGCGAGTGCCTGATGGGACTCGGGTAGTATCTGCTCACGTAACAGGGTAACCCGCTCGCGGGCCTGATCCAGCCAGGCGAAGGCATTGCGCAGTTCTGTGAACACTTTCACCCGGGTGGCCTTCTCTTCGAGATCCAGTTTTGTCAGGTTTTCCCGCGCGGCAGTGATGTTGCCCTGGTTTCGGTTAGAGACGCCAAGGGGCATGGAAAACGAAAAAACCACACCAGTATCGCCGGTGTCTTCGACCCGTCGGAAGCCCGCGCCGACTTCGATATCCTGTCGGCCCCGGGCAATGGCCAGGTCCAGTTCAGCCTGGCGCAGTCTTTCCAGGGTAATATACTGTTGGAGCTGCGGGGCCTGTTCCAGTTGGAATTGGACGCTGGCAAACTCAGGCGTTGGCGCCAGGGCAAAGAGCTCGGCCTCGACACCGGTAAAATCCACTGAGGTTTCGCCCCACAGACTCGCCAAGCGCCGCTTGGTGTTCGCCTGGCGCACCGTGAGATTGCTCACCGCCAGCCTGGCCTGCATCAAGTCCGTGCGAGCACGGCTCAGTTCCGCCCGACTAGCGCTGCCAGCATTAAACCGCCTTTGGGCGACGTTTTCTGCGGTGCTTGTAAAGTCCACGACTTGCCGAGCAAAGACCAGCAAGCGTTGTGTTTGCGCCACTTCCAGATAACGACTGGCCGCCGCCGACAACGCGTCCAGACGGGCAAGTTCGTAGTCGCGTTCAATGGTTTGGCGGCGCCATTGGCCAACATCACGGCGCAGGGAACGCTTGCCACCCATCTCAATGACCTGGCTGAGCGCCAGGGTGGTTTCCATGGCGTCGGTCCCCGAAAATTCACCACCACCAGCGATATTCTCTACATCGAGGGAAATTTGCGGGTTAGGCCGGAACCCTGCCTGAAGGGCCCGTGCCTCGGCCGCGCGAATGTCATAGGGGTACACAGCCAGTTCGGGATTCCCCCTTAGAACCCGAGATAAGGCCTCGGGAAACGTAAGCCTTGTCTCTTGAACTCCCGTGGCTGAGACAAGGGAGGAAAAGCCGATAAGCGCACCGCATTGAAATATGCGTCTTGTCCAGGGTATCAGGTTTCGGCCTATATCCTGACGGCAACGAAAATACATGAACATGCATTACCTCACGTACAGATTATTGAGAAATTTTGATGCCAGTCGGCAACCGGAGAGTGACGTCAGGCGATAGGGGGTCTAAGGCCTGGGGACACAAAATTGGATTGGTATACAAGCAAATAAACACTGGCGTTGCGGTCAGAGCGTGAAGGTACCAAGCCACAACTATGAACAGTTAAGAATGCTGGAAATATGTTATGACAATGGCAGCAATGATGGCAGTCGATGTGATCGGAGGCTCCGAACGGGGAGGGGTTTTCAGCCTCGCTGAATGACTCGGAATCATGGCCCTGCTTGAGTTCCAGGTGATCCAAACCACTTTGGTCGGACTGGTGGACATCACCCATAGCAACCCCTGATTGAAAAGCAATCAAAACGGTTAGTATTAGTGATGTCCACTTAAGCATTATCTGCGCCGCGCAATCCGACAGCCTTTTACCTGAATGTTGAAATGCGCTAAAGACCTAGACTGGCAAATGCTACTTTTATTCATCTCCTGCCTCCATTGACTGTCTTCTGATGCAGCATTGAGTAAAGTACGGGAAGCACAAAAAGTGTTAAAAGTGTCGAGGATATAATCCCACCAATAACCACTGTCGCCAGTGGCCGTTGTACTTCCGCTCCGGTTCCGGTGTTCAGCGCCATTGGGACAAAACCAAGGCTGGCTACTAATGCAGTCATTAGAACCGGTCGCAATCTGACCAGTGCCCCGTTGACAACGGCCGCCCTCAAATCATCATGTTGATGCCACAGATCACGAATAAATGCAACCATAACCAGGCCATTCAATACCGCGACTCCAGACAGCGCGATAAATCCCACTCCCGCTGATATGGAAAGCGGCATATCCCGCAGCCATAGCATCAACACGCCGCCAGTGAGTGCAAGCGGTACACCACTGAAAATGATTAGCGCGTCCTTGATTGAACCAAAAGCCATCACCAACAGAGCAATAATGAGCGCCAGCGTCACTGGCACTACGACAGACAGCCGCTGGCTAGCCGACTGTAGCTGCTCGAACGTTCCGCCATAATCCAGCCAGTAACCCGCGGGAATATCCACCTCCTCGCGAGCGCGCTGCTGAATTTCAGATACGAAGCTGCCCAGATCTCGGCCACGAACATTAGCTGTAACGACCACCCTCCGTTTTCCATTCTCGCGGCTGATCTGGTTAGGCGCTGGTGCCAACTCAACTGTCGCGACTTCAGAAAGCGGCACAAACTCGTCATCCGGCAATGGAACAGGTAGATTTCCAAGATTATCAACGTCACGGCGAATGGTCTCAGGCAGACGAACCACCAGTTGGAACCGCCGGTCACCCTCATAGATCATTCCGGCATTTTCTCCGCCGACCGCGGCCGCGACTAAATCCTGTAACGAGTCAACAGTAAGACCATAGCGCGCTAATGCCATTCGCTTGGGATGAACGGACAACATGGGAAGTCCCGTAACCTGCTCTACTCGGACGTCGGCGGCACCCTCAACCGACTGCACCACTTCCATCACTGCGTTCGCAGTATCTAGAAGTTGATCTAGATCGTCTCCGAATACTTTGATGCCTAGATCTGCTCGCACCCCGGAAATGAGCTCATTGAAGCGCATTTCGATAGGTTGGGTGAATTCATAGTTATTGCCAGGCAGGAGCTCTACAGCCTCCTGAACTTCCGCAATCAGAGCCTCACGCGACTTTCCAGGATCAGGCCACTGGTCGCTGGGTTTAACGATGACATAAATGTCGGATATATTGGGTGGCATGGCGTCCGTCGCGACTTCTGCTGTACCTGTGCGCGCAAACACTTTATCCACTTCAGGAAACGCTTTTATACGTTTTTCCAGCTGTTCCTGCATCTCCAGTGCTTGTTCCAGGCCTGTGCCGGGTGCACGTAGCGCCTGTAAAGCAAAATCGCCCTCGCCCAGTTGTGGTACGAACTCTGTTCCTAGGGTAGTTGCCAGCCAAAGACAGCTTGCCAACAGCGCACTCGCACTGCCCAGTACCACCCAGCGGAATTCCAGGGCATACTCGAGCATCGGTCGATAAATGAATTTCGCGTAACGCATAACGCGACTTTCCTTTTCCTCAACCTTGCCATTCATAAAGATGGCAATCGCTGCGGGAACGATAGTGAGCGAAAACACCATGGCTGCAAGAAGCGCCATGACGACCGTGGCGGCCATCGGATGGAACATCTTTCCTTCGACACCAGTGAGACTGAAGATAGGAATGTAAACCACGGTGATAATCGCCACACCGAACAACGCTGGTCGTATCACTTCCGTTGTGGCCTCATACACCAGTTGGAGCCGTTCCTTTATTGGGAGAAGGCCCCCACTGCCCGCCTGTGTTTCAGCGAGGCGTCGAATACAGTTCTCAACAATGATTACCGCACCGTCTACGATCAATCCGAAGTCAAGTGCGCCCAGACTCATCAAGTTGGCAGAGACACCTGTACGTACCATGCCGCTAATAGTTGCCAGCATAGATAGGGGGATGACGGCTGCCGTGATCAAAGCCGCTCGCAGATTTCCCAGTAGCAATAACAAGACCACTACTACCAGCAGCGCGCCCTCGAGCAGATTCTTTTGTACGGTGGCAATGGCCCGATCTACTAGAGAGGTGCGGTCGTAGACTAATTCCAACTCGACACCCTCTGGTAGTGAAGGACGAATGCTTTCCAGTTGCTCTCCCACCGCCTTTGCTACGCTGCGAGAATTCTCTCCCATCAACATCATCGCGGTACCCAGAACCGTTTCTTCACCGTCCCTGGTTGCAGCGCCAGTGCGCAGTTCCTTGCCAATCGCGACATCCGCCACATCGCCCACCTGTACCGGCACACCGCCTCGGTTGGCAATGACAACCTGCTCAATTTCCGCGATGTTCTCCAGCAACCCCGGAGAACGCACCAGCAACTGTTGTCCATTTCGCTCAATGTAGCCGGCGCCCCGGTTGTCGTTGTTGGCACGCAGTGCATCGCTAACATCAGCAAGGCTTAAGTCGAACTCAAGCAATCTGGCGGGGTAAGGCGTGACATGATATTGCTTGTCGTATCCGCCAATTGTGTTGATTTCCACCACCCCGGGGACCTGAGCAAGCTGAGGGCGGATAATCCAGTCCTGCACTTCGCGCAGTGCCGTCGCATCCCAGGGCTCGCCATTTGCTTGGGAAGTTCCGACTTTTGCAGTCACCGTGTACATAAAGATCTCACCGAGACCGGTGGAAATAGGCCCCATTTTCGGCTCGAGGCCGATGGGCAAAACCCCCTTGATAGCGCCCAATCGTTCAGTGATCAGATTGCGAGCAAAGTAGATATCCGTGCCTTCTTCGAAGACGACTGTAATCTGGGAAAGGCCATATCTGGACAATGAGCGTGTATAGGCCAGTCTGGGTAACCCATAGAGCGCAGTTTCAATCGGAAACGTCACCCTCTGCTCGACCTCAAGCGGCGAGTAGCCCTCCGCTTCAGTATTGATCTGGACTTGGACATTGGTGATATCCGGCACTGCGTCGATAGGCAGGCGTTGAAAACTCCAGACGCCGAATCCGACAACAATCAAAACCAGAGATAGGATAAGATAGCGCCGCTCTACAGAGAGGCGCACGATAGCATCAATCATGATTGCCTCCTGTTAATGTTCGTGAGTAGCGCTGGACTTTTCCAGATCGGCTTTGATCAAGTAGCTGTTCTCGACAACATACTTGTCGCCGGGCTCCAGGCCTGACCGTACTTCGGCAACGCGTTCATCGCTACGACCTAACACCACAGGGCGGGGCTCATAAGTCTCTCCCTCCTGAACGAACACCACCGTTCGGTTTTCGAATTGCTGTATACCCCGCCTATCAACGGCCAATTGTACTTCGGAGGATTCGACGACGATCTTGGCAGTCACGAGCAAACCTGGCGAAAGCAGTCCCAGGTTATTATCAACAGCAACACGAGCAACAACATAGGGAGCATCATTCTTGCTCGGTAGAAGATGCAGGATGTTGCCGTCATAAGCTTTATCTTCAATGGCAAATCGCACCTGCTGTCCGATACTGACGTCCTCGCGTTGTCCTGGAAAAATCTTCAACTCTGCCCAAAGAGTATCGAGATCGGCGATAGCGAACAGCGGCTGGCCGTTGACCAGCTCTCCAACATTGACGTTTCGTTGGGTAATTGTGCCAGCAATCGGCGCAGTTACCGTATAGGACTGAAGACTTTCATTGGATTCGATGACAGCCAGGGCGTCCCCTGCCTTGACCGCATCACCAAGACTCACTTCCACTCGCCGCACCTGCCCATTAAACCGACCGGTGACATGCGCCAATCGTTCTGGATCTGTCACTAGGCGTCCATAACTTGTCCGGGTCTCGGTTACAACCATCGGCCCCGCCTCCGCAACTCTTAATCCGGACTGTTCAGCCAATGCGAGGCTAATACGTACATGGGCTTCCTCTTCCTGACGGACCTCTTCGTGACCCCCTTCTGTTTCATATTCATGGTCATGTTTTACCGAATCGGAGGACTCAGTTGCGTATGCCGGTCCCCACGCAAAGCCCAATGTGCTTGCGACAACCAGCAGTGTCTGTAATAGATTCATGATCGGAAATCCTGTGCTTTCAACGGCTGGAGTCAACGGCTGCAGCAGCCAACGACTCGCCTGTCAGTTGTTCGATTAGGGCCTGGTTGAGTAGCGCTGAGGTAGCCGCATCGACAAGGTTGCGCTGGCTTGCGAGCAAGTCCCGTTGGGCGGATTGCCACTCGATATAGCTATAACGACCCTGTTCATAGGCGTCTCTGGTAAGCTCTAATGCCCTCTCAAGGTCCGGAATCACCTGCTTTTGCATTGTGGTCGCAGCACCCACCGCCTGGACGTGAAGCTGGTAGGCTTCATAGAGACGTGCGCGCAGCATCAGTAGCGCGCTATCCCGTCGCAGACTCACCTCATTTCGGGCCGCCTGTGCCGCCCGTATCTGTCCCTGGTTGCGGCTCTTCGAGAACAGAGGCACTGAGACGCCCGCCACCAGCGCTGAGTCTCCACTTTCCTCGAAATACCGAGCGCCGATCTGCCAGCGGAGATCACTACGCGATTGACTGCGGACAAGCGCGAGCTCTGCATCTCGCAAGCGTTGTTCACTGGCGAACACTTGAATATTCGGACTGTCGCTAGCGCGCTTGAACAATGCTGAAAAATTCGCTGGATTAGTGAAGGCAAATAGATTGCCATTGAGCCGTCTAAAATCTACGTTTGGCATGCCAAGCAAGGCGGACATTGCCATTAGGCTGCTGTCGAGTGCCGCCTGCAGCCTTTGCTGATCCAGTAACGTTTCCTTCATTTGTGCCCGGGCACGCAGTACCTCTGCTTGAGGCGTGGCACCCCGTTCTGCCCTCCGAGTGACAACCTCGAGGGTGTCTTTTGCAAGGCTTACGGCGTCGCTGGCGAGTCGCTGCTTTTCTTGTAGCGCGAGAGTGCTGATAAAGGTGCGGGTAACCTCGCCTATCAGGCTTAGCGCTTCGGCTTTACGTTCAGCGTCAACGAGCGTATAGCGGCCAGAGACAGCCTGGGTGCGCGCAACACGCTTGTCGCCCAGTTCGATGACCGATGATAGGGAAAGGGTGTACTCAGCCCCATCAAGGTCTCCGTAGTTTCCCGAACCGAGAACATTTTCAGCTTCGAAAGCCGTTTCCAGCGCGGGAGCCTGGTCGGCGGCGAGCCGCTGGCCCTCGAGCCCTTCCAGTCTCAGTGAAAACACCTCAAGCATGGGGTTTTGCTTGAGAGATAGTCTCACGGCATCGGCGAGTGTCAGCGCTTGCGTGTCAGCTTGTGCGCCTCCCGGTAGGAGGCCAATTATACTCAGGCACAGAGCCAATAGTTTTGCCGGCAGCCCACGCCGTGGGCGCCACAAAAAATCGTGGTAGTACATAACCTGATTCCTGTGAAATCAACAGTAAGTAAATCCCCTTCCGGGGGCTTGATTTACAGGTTCAGGCGATGGGAGGGCGGAGGAATGAGTCTACGTGTTTGGCTATGTATTTAACGCTGTAACTAGAATCGTACAGTGAAGTCATCAATGCTGGGTAATCACCGACATTCGTGATCACCAATAAATGAGAACCATGACAATGGTTTCCCTGACAGTTATCGGAAAGATCGGCCGAGTGCTCAGTTGACTCGCTTAAACCAATGTCCGTCGAGGAGGGGAGATCATCGATAATCGCATGCGAATCCTGCTCGTGCTGATGGATATCACCAAGGTGCGACGGCAAGACATCAGATATGACGGAGAAGGTTTGCACCACCATCACTATCGCAATCAGTATTATTGTCCACGATCTGGACATCAGTCTACGGTCCCTACAACAAGCATCGCTGTCACGTTACAGTAGTGGCTATAAGGAGTCAATGTAAGAAAATTCCCATACGCCGGACTTGAGACTAGGAACCATTCGGCGGGACCGCCTCTCATTCACCCGCGCTCCTTGGTAACATCTATATTTTTCAGTATTTTATGCGGAATTATGCAATTGGATAGTGAGAATTACTCTGGGTTTTGGTTACTCACCTACAAATACCCCTTGCCAACGGCATCTAAATGAGAATAATTGCCATTCTCGAAATCTGCCCGAAAAAATCCCATGCTAGTTCCTCTGAAAAAACTGACCCGCCTAATCCCACTGTTCACCTTTATCCTGGTGACCCCCAGTCTCATTGCCGCAGAGGTCAACGTGTATTCTGCCCGCAAGGAAGCGCTAATCAAACCGCTACTCGATAAGTTCAGCGCCGAATCCGGCATTAAGGTAAACCTAGTTACCGCCAAGGGCGATGCCCTGCTGACGCGGCTGAAAAGCGAAGGGCTCAACTCGCCTGCGGATGTTCTGATCACAACCGACGCCGGACGTCTCTACCGGGCCCAGCAGGCCGATGTTTTGCAGCCGATAGCGTCCGAGATGCTGTCCGAGAGCATCCCCGCCCATCTGCGCAGCCCGGAAAACTTCTGGTTCGGTCTGTCCGTTAGGGCCCGAGCCATCGTTTACTCCAACAACCGTGTTCAGCCTACGAATCTCAGCACCTACGAGGCCTTGACCGAACCCCAGTGGAAGGGCCGCATTTGCATCCGATCCTCCAGCAATATCTATAACCAGTCGTTGGTGGCAGGCATGCTGGCAACCCAGGGCGAAAAAAAGACCGCCTCCTGGCTGGCAGCGTTTGTACCCAATTTTGCCCGTCCACCACAGGGCGGCGATCGGGACCAGGTTGCTGCGATTGCTGCAGGACTGTGTGATGTGGCCGTGGTGAACAGCTATTACCTCGGCGCCATGATCAAATCCAGCGACCCAAAACAACAGGCAGCGGCGGCCAAAGTTGGCATTTTTTGGCCCAACCAAGAGGATCGCGGCACCCACATCAATGTCAGTGGTGCCGGCGTTACCTCGGCGAGCAAGAACAGGGAGCAGGCCATCGCCCTGATCGAGTTTCTCGCCCGCAGTGATAGCCAGACGTGGTATGCCGAATCCAACAACGAATACCCCAGCCGAGCTGGTGTTGACCCCGGCGAACTGCTCAAATCCTGGGGCGATTTCAAAGCCGATCAGGTCGATGTCAGCGAATTGGGTCGGCTAAATGCCCAAGCCGTAATGGCTATGGACCGAGCTAGTTGGAAGTAGGCGAGAGCTCTGCTCAACCAATCTCCCAAAAGGTTGCGCCTGTCGCAAACGTTAAAAGTTGGCGCGGCGGCCTGCTTGTGGTCGCACTGCTCCTGGCCGTCCCGGTATTAGTGATTATTGGCAGCCTCGCGCTGCCCTTCAGCGAGATGTGGCACCACCTGATTCAGACGGTGCTATCTGATTACATCGTCAATTCCCTACTGTTGATGATTGGAGTTGGCCTCGGCACCTTTTTCCTTGGAGTTAGCGCCGCCTGGCTGACTGCCATGTGTGACTTCCCGGGGCGTCGTTTTTTCAGCTGGGCACTGCTGCTGCCGTTGGCCATGCCCGCATACATTATAGCCTACACCTATACCGGCATACTGGACTTCACCGGACCTGTTCAAACAATCCTTCGGGAAACTTTCAACTGGGGTTATGGCGACTACTGGTTCCCGGAGATCCGCTCTCTCGGCGGGGCGGCATGTATGCTGTCGCTGGTGCTCTACCCCTACGTGTACCTGCTGGCGCGCGTGGCCTTCACCGAGCAGTCCACCGCCCTGCTGGAGGCCAGCCGTAACCTGGGACGGGGCCCTTGGACAACTCTCTTCCTGGTTGCCCTGCCAATGGCCCGCCCGGCTGTCGCCGCGGGTGTCAGCCTGGCACTGATGGAAACCCTTGCGGATTTCGGTACCGTGGATTACTTCGGTGTCAGCGTATTCACCACCGGGATTTTTCGCACCTGGTATGGCCTGGGTGAACTAACCACTGCCGCCCAACTCGCCTCCTTCCTGTTGCTGTTCGTATTTGCCCTGTTCGCCCTGGAACGGATATCCAGGGGACGCATTCGCTTTCACCACAGTGCAGTGCGCAGACAGGTAGCCCGCGTTGAACTACATGGCTGGCGCGGCAGCGCCTGTTTCGGCGCGTCAGCCGCCATACTCCTGGCCGGTTTCATCCTGCCCGCCGGACAGCTGTTGTTCTGGGCCGCCCGCGACTGGCCCCGGCAGTTCGATACGGACTTTCTGGCGCTGGCCGGCAACAGCTTCATGCTGGCTGCGGTCGCCAGTACCTGCTGCCTGTTGATCGCGCTGTTCCTCGCCTACGGCAGGCGACTCTATCCCGGGCGTATGGAGGCCCTGTCCGTGCGGACAGCGGCCATGGGTTACGCCGTGCCCGGCACCGTTATCGCGGTTGGAGTACTGATTCCCTTTGCCTGGTTCGACAATCACCTTGACAGCTTCCTGCGTGAGCACTTCGGCATTTCCAGCGGGCTGCTGTTGAGCGGATCCCTGATCGCGCTGGTCTTTGCCTACCTGGTGCGGTTCCTCTCGGTATCCCTGCAGTCAGTTGAGTCCGGCCTGGCGAGAGTCAGACCCAGCCTCGATGAATCCGCCCGCTCCCTCGGCCATACACCGGCCGCCGTGCTGC
>CEVL01163404.1_pt1 | contig 18419 bp, 13 predicted proteins | sample 427051 | NCBI WGS metagenome assembly CEVL01 (sample SAMEA2623673, study PRJEB7988) | marine metagenome | biome: marine biome (ENVO:00000447); feature: surface water layer (ENVO:00002042); material: "saline water (ENVO:00002010), including plankton (ENVO:xxxxxxxx)" | depth 5 m
TCGAGTGCGGTCGAGGAGACGTTCCCACGCGCGCGTGCGTCGACCGCGCGCGCGAGGGGCGACCGCGCGCGCGCGTGTGTCGATCGCGCGTCGATCGCGGGAGGGGGGGCGCCATCGTGCGCGGCGGATGCGGGTCCGGTCGGTCGCCGGTTTTCGGGTCGTGATCGGTCGAATGGGGGACTCCGAGAGGCGCGCGATTCGAAATGAAGATGCGCGCGCGTCGTCGACGCGAGACGACGACGCGACGACGACGACGACGCGCGGAGCATCGAGCGCCATGGACGTGAAGAAGATGAAAGTGCAGGTGCGCGCCTTTGTCTCTCGCTCTCGAGCGCGCGCGAGGACGAGACGGGATGAGGATCGAATGAATGAATGAATGAATGAATGATTGCACGCATGAATTTTCGACGATGGGCGCCGTCGTGTGAGCGCTCGTGGGGTCGCGCGAGCGCGCGAGGACGTCGGTGCGCGTGTGATCGAACGCGTTGCGTCGTCGCGATGCGTGGACTGACGAAGAGGAGGACGCGCGACGTTTTCGACGCAGGAACTCCGCGACGAGCTCGAGAAGCGCGGATTGGACACGAGCGGGTTGAAGAATCAACTCGTCGAGCGTCTCGAAGAGGCGATCGGGGGCGAAGAGGGCGGTGAAGAGGCCGAGGAGGAGCTCGAGGACGTGCCGGACGTCGAGGTGTCGGCGGAGGATGCGGCCAAGCTCGATGAATTAGAGAAGAAGGAGGAGGCGCCGAAGGAAAACGGAGCGGAGGCGAAAAAGACGAAGGAATTACCGAAGCCGAAACCGACCAAGGAGGAACGGGAGAAGGCCAAGGCGGAGCGCAGAGAGGCGCAACAGAAGGCCGAGGCCGAGCGCAAGGCGGCCGCTGAAAAGGCGAAGAAGGAGGCGGACGAGGCGTTCGTGAAAGACTTGGAGCGCAGAAAGGAGCGCGCGGAAAAGTTTAAGCTTCCGTTCGCGCTGAGCGAACAAGAAAAGGCGCGCATTCGCAACGTCGGCGCGGAAAAGAAGTTTGGTCTCGGCGCCACGGCGGGGACGAACGGTGCGTCCAAGCCGGCGGAGAAGACTGCCGAGCAAAAGGCCAAGGAAAAGGCTGATTTCGAAGCGAAGCTCAAGGCTCGAGCCGAACGTTTCGGCGACTCGTTGAAGCCGCTCCCCAAGCCGACGCCCATGTTCGCCAAGCGCCCGGGTGCGCCCTTGATGAACACGCCCGCGACGAAGGTTGCCAAATAATCGTCCCACCTACGTTGTAACACTCGAATAAGATACAGAAAAATACAATTCGCCCGACGCGCCTACAGTCTATTCATTCGTCCTCATCCGCGAGCGACGGCATCTTCGAGATGAGCGTCGCGAGCACTTCGGTGCTCACCAAGAAACCCTCCGGATCGGTCAATCGCACACCAACGCGCGTGCCGTCATCGGCGAGCCTGTACGTGGCGAAATCAGGCACGAAGGGGGCGATGGCGTCGTGAATTTCGTCGACGACGTGCGCGCCGAAACGCGTCGCGACGTTCTCGAGATCCATCCCATCGCTCGTGCGCAAACGAAGCATGATGTGTTCGAAGAGCGCGTCCGACCCATCACCGCCCGTCTTCACCGCGCCGCCGTCTTCACCGCGCTCGAAGGCGTCGACGTACGCGTAATACTCATTCATTTTTCGCGGTCGAGTGACGCGTTCGCCGTCGACGTGCGACGTCGCGCTCATGCCGAACCCATACCATGATCCGTTTTCCCAATAAATCTGGTTATGCTTACACCTCGCCCCTGGTTTCGCGTACGAACTCACCTCATAATGTTCGTACCCGGCCGCGCTCAACGTCGCGCTCGCGTCTCGAAACATCTCCGCGCTCGCGTCCTCGCTCGGCAACGGCGTCCTATCCTCTCTCGCATTTTCCCCGTACCAGCGATAAAACGCCGTCCCCTTCTCCACCTGTAAATCATACACCGACACGTGATCCGCCCCTGCCTCGATCACCCGCTCCAACGACGCTCGCCACGTCTTCGCGTCCACTCCCGGAAGTCCGCTGATTAAATCCGCGCTCCATCTCGGCGCGCCGCTCGCGCGCAACATCTCGATCGCTTCCTCCACCGCACGCGCGTCGTGCGACCGCCCCGCGCTCCGCAACACCTCATCATCAAAACTCTGCACTCCCAGCGACACCCGATTCACCCCGTGCGCCAAAAACGCTCGCAATTTCTCCTCGTCGAACGTTCCCGGATCCATCTCCGCGCTCACCTCGACGTCCGGCGCGAACCCGAACGCGTCTCGTAAATCACCGAGAATGTCCCCCAGAACGTCCGCCGGGACGAGCGACGGCGTCCCCCCACCGAAAAACACCGTCTCCAGCGGCGAATTCGTCGTCGATGACGACGACGACGAGGCATCCGCGCGTCGTCGCGTCTCGGCGATTTCTCTGCGCACGGCGGCGGCGTACCGTCGCATGCCATCCACCGCGTCCGCGTCCGCGTCCCCCGCCCCACCGACGACGGATATCGCGAAATCGCAGTAATAACACCTCGATCGACAGAAGGGCAGGTGCACGTACGCCGCGCGCGGCGCGCGGGACGACGATTCGCGCGTTCGACCGTAACCGTCGGCGTCACCTTCGTCGCCGTCGTCGCGCACCGCGCCGCGCGCGTTCGCTCGCGCGCTCGCTCGCGCGAACGCGCGCGCGCGGTGTCCATCGCGCGAGGCGCGCGCGAACGCGCGAGACAGCGCCGCCTCGACGCGACGCGCGAACATTCGTCGTCACACTCTGTCGCTCGAGAGAATTAGATGAACGTCGACGAGGCGGACGACGACGACGAGTACGAGGTCGTGGGGTACGGGGGCGCGCCGCGCGCGGCGGTGACGCCGACGAGACGCGCGTCGGACGCGAACGCCGCGCGCGTGCCGAGCACGAGCGCGAGGAAAGCGCCGGTGGGCTTCAATTGGGACGATGACGACGACGACGGCGACGGCGACGGCGAAGGAAACGATGGAGAGGGACCGGCGGACGGTTCGAATGGACGCGCGTTGACGTTCGATCTGGACGGTGGCGCGTTCGCCGCGCGGGAGGGCGCGGAGGACGGGGACGGGGACGACGCCGTCGACGAGATTATCGACGAAGACGACGACGAGGGGGTCGAGACGACGCCGCCGAGACGCGCGATGGACGCGTCGAGGCGTGAGGTGACGCCGAGACGGAGTCCGCGTCTGCGCGCGGCGGCGAGAGAGGGGTTGGAGGAGGCGACGAGGGGGAAGGGGACGCCGTCGCCGGGGACGGCGGCGAGAGACGCCGAGGTGCTCGCCGAGGCGTTGGGGGTGAGCGTCGAGCGCGCGGCGGCGGCGGCGAAGAAGATGCGCGCGAGTAAGGGGTGTGATGCGCGGGACGGCGCGGGGGGCGGTGGGAGAGCGAAGTCGAGGGCGAGGACGAAGACGAACGCGAACGGGAAGACCAAGGCGAACGCGGCGACGTCGCCGAGACACGCGGCGAAGAGGACGAAGACGAACGCGAGCGCGAACGCGAACGCGGCGCCGAGAGGGGTGTTGGGGAGATTGAATCTGTTGACGCAATCCGCGGCGGTGAGAGCGACGGGAACGGGTGCGGTGGCGAACGGGACGAACGCCGCGGGACTCGAGACGCCGCGCGTCGACGCGGCGGCGAACGACGCGGCGGCGAACGATGCGGTGACGGTCGAGGACGACATCGCCATGGATGACATAGATGACGACGGTGTGAGTTCCAGTGGAAAGAGCGGCGGCGACGACGAAGTGCCGTGCACGCTCGGACAAGAGAACGTCGACGCGCCGGGCGGTTTGGGCGCGTTGTCTCGATTACCAAAAATGTCTTCGCCGACGTTCATACCTCGGTCTAGCGTGGGCGCGTCGTTGGCGACGCAGCGTAATCGATCGCGCAACGCCGGATCGCTCACCAATCGTTTGCAGCACGTGCTCCAAAACGCCCAGGCGGCGCACGCGCAATTCGCCAAGCGCGTCGCGCAATCGCAGCCTCCGTCGTCGCGAGGCGCGCTGCACTTCACCGTCAACGCATCGAGACTGGATGCGTCTCTCACGAATTGTGCCGGGGCGATTTGCGATTTACACCGCGCGACGAGCGATGATTTTGACCGTACCAACCTTGAATACAGTCGAGCCATCGTGATTTTCACCTCTGCGCAAGCGCAAGAGCTCAGTCTCGAGCGCGGTCGACAAGTCGCCATTTACCCACCCTGGCGCGAGGTGGACCTCCCGGGACGCGTGGACGAAACTACCTCGAACGTTGATGAATCCGTTCCTCGAGTGATTCTGTGCGCCGAGAACGTGTTGAGATTGAATTGAGCGGCACGACGAACGAGTCGTAAGACGAAACGAGACGCCGCGCGTGTACACTAGAACAACACAAACGCAGCTACTAGTCACAGCTATCTGTAATACAACTACTACGTATGCGAAAGAACCATCCGTCGCTTCCGCGTCAACAAAACGCGGCGAAGAATCGACTGGCGACCTCGCGTCCTCGACTCGATACGCTCAGTTTCTGTTCGCTCAACTCCTTATCGACGTCTTGCATAAACGTCACCACGAAATCCACCAACGCGTTCGCCTCCATGCTCTCCACGTGCGACAGCAACACTAAAAACGACACGTCGTACCCCTCGCACGGCACGCGTCTCAAAATCTCAAACGCGTCCGCGCGGCGTCCCAACGATTTGCAAAACGCCCTCGTGAGAATTTCCTCCAACTCGTCCACCTGTCGCACCCGGACGCTCACCCTCGCGCTGTTCACCGCGCGCTCGATCAAACACGCCCCCTCGCTCGCCTCCCCGCGCGTGATCTCCACCGGCGGCATCAACAGCGCCGGCGCGTCCCCGTACTCCACCTCGGGACGGTCCAATCCATCCATCTTTCTCGACGGCGCCGATTCCAGCGCGAACGCCGATTCCAGCGCGTCTCGAACGGCGTCGTAGTACGCGCGATGGCTCGTCGCCATGATTCACGCGCGCGCGCGCGTCCTCGCTCGTCGGTCGCGCGCGACGCGGTCTGCGGTTTGAATTCTCGTTCACCGTTGAAATCCACGCGGAATCTATCCTCACACTGTGACGCGCCGGGCGACGCGCGTCATGGGTCGACGCGCGCGCGTCGTCGCGATGACGATCGCATGCGTCCTCCTGTGCGTCTCCGGAGCGCGCGCGCGCGCTCTCGAGCGTGGACCACCGCCGAATCTCAACCTCGCGCCCGCGTTGACGAGGGCGACCGGTGCCGACGCCACCGTCGACGACGCGCGCGCGCGCGCACCGTCGAGACCGGAGGTGGACGTCGAACGCGCCAAGCGCGCGCTCTGGTTCGCCGGGGCGGCGTACTGCAAGGTTGGTCTCGGGAACTGGACGTGTCGGTACTGCGAGCGCGCGTCGGCGACGCTGACAGACGTCGGCGTCTTCGAACACGATCGAAAGCGCGTCAAGGCGTACGCCGGGTACGATAAGCGCTCGAGACGGGTGGTAGTTGCGTTTCGAGGGACGGAGCCGCGATCGCTGTATAACTGGGTGGAGAATTTAGACGCCGCGCACTCGACGTTGCCGTCGGCGGACGCGGCGGCGGGCGAGGGACGCGTGCACGCGGGATTTCAAGACGCGTACGCGAGCGTTCGGAAACAGTTGATCTCGCACTTGATCAAGCTGAGAACGAAATACGAGCGCATGTGGAGACACGTGGAGGTGGAGATCAGCGGACACTCGCTCGGGGGGGCGCTGAGCACGCTGGCGGCGGTGGAGTTGGAGGCGCTCGGTTTTCGAGTGGCAAGCGTGAGCACGTTCGGGTCACCGAGAGTCGGCGATCAGGTGTTCGCGAGCTTCATCGGGGGAAAGTTCGGGGATCGTATGCGGCGATGGACGCACGCGCACGACGTCGTCCCGAGTCTGCCTCCGAGAGTGCTCGGCTACCATCACGTTCCGACGGAGGTGTTTCAAAACGCGTCGGGTGGTTACATTCTCGGCGACGGAACCGGTGAAGATCCCAAAGGGAGCGACAGCGAGTGGACGCACGCATCTCTCGCGGATCATCTCGTGTACCTCGGCATGGACGTTTGTTCGTGTAACATGTAAATTTAGGCTCTCGCCACGCATTTGTAACAAACAGATTTGAATTTCTTTCTATTTTTTCTACACTTCTACGTCGTCCAGGGCCAATACGGCGCCCGTCGAAACGTTGGTCGCATCGGACACATTCCAGGGCGCAAATCACCGCCACTCTTCACTCTTTTCTCCACGTTGCTCAAACCCGGCGGCGAGTAAAACGAGACGCCCGAGTATAAAATCGCCACCGCCTGCGCGTAAATCCAATACGCCACTCTGTGCGGCGTGCATCCGTGCTTGAGTAAATTCACCAGTCCGGCGCGTTCGTTTCTACACTTGGCGTATTTACTTCTATCCAACTTTCCCTTAAAGGATGCGTAAAAGTAATCGCCGTACTCTGGATGATTGAGCACGTTGACGCGAAGCGTCACCTCGTCCCCCGGCGGCGTGCTCGAAATGTACCACTCCCCCTCCATGTCCATGAACGGCGACACGTGCAACGATTTCGGTACCGTCGCCTCGTTTTCGTTCGCCACGGGCGTGGGATCGAACGCGAACACGACGCGTTCGTTCCAAGGCGTGTTCGTCACCTCGCACAACGCGCGACGAAGCGCGCCCTCCTCGTCCCGACAATAATACACAGATATCGGATTCTGCGCGTACCCGAACGATTTCGGCGACGTCAACAGCTCCACTTTCCCTCTCGTCCCACACCTCGCGCGCGCTTCGTCCGCCGTCAGGTGATCGCGCGCCTGCCCGCTCGAGACGAACCACCTCGGCGGCGCGTCCAGGTCCACCGCCGCGCACCGCAGAGGATACTCGAACGCCCGCATCACCGGCTTCAACCGCCTGTGCCGCACCTCACCGACGTAAAACTTCACTCCCCCCTCCTCGTCGTCCACGCCCGACCACGTCAGCGGCGACATCGCGCTCGCGAGACACCCGACCAGCGCCCAGAGCGCGAACGCGCTCGCGCGGAAAATCAAGTCCAGTCCTTGCGCCAGGTTCTGCGTCGACATGTCGCGCGACGCGACGCGACGCGCGCGCGTCGTCGGCGTCCTCTCGCGCGACGCGCGACGCGACGCGCGCGCGCGAGACGCGCGCCGTCGACGACGAATGACGCACGACGAGTCATGAACCAAGGGTTCAGGGGACACCCCACGCGCGTCTCAACACCCACCGCGGGCGCGTCGCGCGAGACGACAGAACGACGCGCCGGGCGCGCGCGCGAGCGATCGAGCGTCGACGTCGATCGATCGGACGCGCGTCTGACGATGGTCACGCGCGGCGACCGCGCGCCGTTGCTTCCGGAGCGACGCGGCGACGCGTTCGGGACGTCGGGAAGCGGACGCGATGATGCATCCACGCGCGAGGCGCGCGCGAGCGCCGCGGCGTCGCGGACGGTGATGTCCCGCGCGAATGCGGTGTGCGAACGCGTGCGCGATGCCATCGGTGCGTGCGAGGCGGAGGAGGTGAGCGAGACGCGCACGCGGCGAGTGCGCGTGGCGACGGCGTCGTTGGCGATCGGCGCCTTGGCGCTGTGCGGGGTCGGCACGGCGTCGACGACGGTCGGCACGGCGCCGGCGACGATGGTGAAGGGTGAGAGCGGTGTTCGTGCGTTCGCCGCGCTCGGTGACGCCGCGTCCGTCGGCTGGACGAAGGATTTTGTCGACGACCGCGAGCTCGATCTCCGAGAGTTGGATTTCGGCGAGTACGCGCGAGGCGCGCGCGTCGCGGACCCGGATACGACCGGTGGGCTCTCCAAACGCTGGGCCAAGGAGTATGAAGACGTGATACAACCGCAGATGAAGTATGACCGACACTTTTCGGGGATGAAACCGGGGATGAAGCCGATGATTCACGCTCCCGGGCACTACAGGCGGGCGCAGATCGGCGCGACGGATGAACGCCCGCGGGTCGAGGAGCGCGCGCCCGCGCAGCAGTCAAACGACAATGTCGAGTCGGCATCGCCGAAGTCGGTCCAGGAGGCGGATGTAGGCATGGCGCCTACGTATTCCCAGAGCGCCGACGCGACGGAATCCTTCGTCGGTGAAATCATCGGAGAAGTCGCCGCCGAACACCCAAAGCAGTACTCAGACGCGCCCGATCTGGGACACAGGGCCAAGGGAGAGTTATCCATCGATGACTTGCTCATCGATGCGGACGACGCTTTTAAAGTGTCCTCGGGCTCCAAGTCGCATTCTTCGTCTTCCAAGCCGAGATCGTCCTCGTCCAAGTCGAGATCGTCCAAGTCGAACGACTCGAAGTCTTCAAAGTCTCATCCCAGGTCGGTCTCCAAGGGATCGTCTAAGAGTAAATTGAGGGCGCCCGAACACGGAAAGAGCAAGTCTCCGTTAGACAAACTCAAATCGATGGTTTTTAACGAGATGAGTTTCGGCAAGAAGTCAAAGAATTCAAAGTTTGAAGACGCGTTGAACGCGCACCACCACAGAATGAGCTCGCGCGGTTTGTCTTCGAAAGGGCGAGGTAAGCTGAGACAATATCCGCATCACAAGCACGACATTGATCAAAACGATGCGAACGATGTCGAGGTCTTCTACAAGAAGAAGGATCTGTTAGATTTGGGAGAGTACGACCAAGAAACCATCGACGACTTCAAGTACGGGCGCGGGTTGGCGCCTCGCGACGATCATCAACGTTTGCACGGTATCACGGTCGATACGAACGCCGATGTGTCCACTTACGATGGCGACAACTACCCAGGTGGGCATTCGGGGTCGACGAACGGTGAAGAGGACATGGATTCTCTCATGGCGTCGCTCTCTGTGTCGGCGAAGGATGCGAAGAAACACGCGACGGAGAGACGAAAGGATCAAAAGGCGAACTCAAAGTTGAAAAAGCGCGTCACGCCGAAGAAACCTTCGACACAGTTGAAGGGAAGCGATTGGTCGGAGGGTCCAAAGTCGAGAAAGGCGTCGACATCGGCGTCCAAGGCTAAAAAGTCAACCGGTGGCGTGTTGAGCCGAGACGACTGGTCAGGGAAGGCGCCGGTCGCCGCGTCAAAGGCGAAGAGTCAGAAGAAGACCGCGGGTAAGAGTTTCAAATCCATCAGTTGGAGCGACTCCCCCGCGTCCGAAGAGAAGAAGTCGACGTCCACTTCAAAGAAGAAGAAGTTGCCATCGTCGAGCTCCGAGTCGAAAACAAAGGTTGGCAAAATGTCGAGAGAAACCGCCGCCAAGTACCTGTCAAAGGTGAAGGGTCACAACGAAGAGACGCACCGAAAACTTAGACGCACGGCTCCAAAGCTCGGCGCTGTGGAGATGGAAGAAGATGATTTGTACGACGAACCAATTGCGGAGAGTTCGTCGTTGGGCGGACACAGTCGGCGGCACGAAACCATCGCCAAGGTGGTCGAAGCCGCCACCGTACAAAACGCCCAGTCGAAGGACTCGCAGGCACCAGAATTAGGAAAGAAGCACTCTCCGCACTTCCAATCGGCGTCGAATGAAGAGTTGAGAAAAGGAGGGGCTTGGAGAGACGTGTTCTCTAAGACGATCGGAGGTAGAAAATCATACGAAAAGATTCGGCGACAAATCTTCGGAAGAGACGCGTCTCAGACGGACCACTAGACATTTAATACGAGATCCACGCATTTCGAGCGATTATTGTTCAGAAAATTCTTTGAGAGTACAGTAGTTTTGATATTTTCCAAAAGTTTCAAGTCGCGCTACGCTACGCTGCGGTAGTTCGTTCCGGCTGTTCCGCAGCGGATTCCGTCTCGGCGAGTCGTCTCCGCGTGTTGGCTCTTGCGATGGTATTGAACACCTTCGTGAAAACCATGCACACGCCCATCAATCCTATGGATAACCAACCCGTCGGTTTGACAACGTCTTTCACGGCGACCGGGCACGACACGGTGAACGACTCAAACGAACGCTGCGCGAGAACGACGCCGAGTTGACAACTCAGAATGCCGCTCACCGCCGCGACGATGATGGACGCCTTGGATAATACGGAGAGCCGCAACCAATCCGTCACGTACGCGTACGCTTCCTCCGTCTTACGGTCCACCTTGTCCAGCTCCTCCACCTCCTCGTCCAGCGGTATCTTGTCTAATTCTTCTCGCTTTGTCATCATCGTCTGTTCCATGAAGTACACCGCCGAGAGCGAGGTGATCATCATGCTCACGAAGGCCAACGCGAGGAACATCGAGTTGAGCAATCCCCAAGAGCTCGAATCGCTGTTGGTCGAGGTGGAGCCATCGCACGAGCCAATCTTCAACTGAAGCGCACCCGCGATGGTGGTGTACCCGAGGTATAACACGAGCACTGGTGCTGTGCCGATCATGATTTGTAAGACTTCGAGTTTGAGAATGCCGCAGAGCACTGATGTCGGCCAATCGGGACCACCGCACAAAATGGCAATTTTCGCCATGGAAAAACCCTTTTGTTCCAGGCAGTAGCGAATGGCGCGCATTTGAAGCGAATTGATGCCGCACATGTGCCTGATGGAGACGTATTTCCCCAAGTTTTCGCCGATCATCTTCTGCTGAAGCATGCACGATAAGAGTTTGACGAACCAGCAAATGAGAACGCAGATCATCGTCGCGGGCCAGAAACCAAGCTTCGGTTCGAGCGTACCGACGACGAGGATGCCACCGGTGAGATAGACGGGCGGACCAGGCACGGGTGGAAGCAAGAACATGCTCACGCCGATGAGTATGAAGACGACTATGACGAGCCCGACGTTGAGACTACTCAACGCATTCACCAGCCACGCGAGAAAGAGGACTGCTCCTTTACCGACACCGATGGAAAACGTGAAGTAGAAGATTGAAATGTACGCCGAGTACTTGAAAATCTTCGTCGGGTCGTGAAACCACCACGCGAACATCGCATGCGTCGCCGCGGTCAGAAAACCATCCTTCGGCATGTCGGGCGGCTGTTTATACAAGCTGAGACCGAGTCGACGAGCGGCGGCGCTCATGGCGGAGATGGCGAGCGCGAACGGAATCAGAGTCATCGTGCAACAAAATAGTAACGCCTTGGCGAGATCGGTTTGTGTGTAACCGATCACCTTCTTTGCCAACTTACTCTTCGTGGCCTGTCGATACACGCGCCGGGGACCAGCGGTGATGAGACAGGCGATGCCGAAAATCGCGCAGAAAACGACAATGAGCTGAATGACATCCGTCGTCACGCCCATCTGCACGGCGGACAGAGCGACGCTGATCCACGTACCGAAGGCGACAAGGGTGCCGAGGATCGTGACGAGCATCAGAGCACCACCTTTCTTTGATAACTTGGCGCAAGAGAGACCGTACACAAGGTTGAGCGCGCCGATGGCGAGCGGCGCCGCGTACATGATGTACGCAACGTTGTCGCAACCTCCCGGATTTGCGTCACCGCTGTTCGCCGTCGTCGTGGATGTGCCGTTGCATCCGAGCTTTAAAGCGTACGAGTCGAATAATTCCTCGCTCCAATGTTTATCCCAACCGGCGACCCACACAAACCACGTGACAACGGACACTACGCACACTATGTAACTAGCATACGCCACGTGCCTCAAGAAAGAACCGTTGTGCGTCTGTTTACACACAGTTGCCTTCATGATGCGAATGATTCCAGCCTTAAAGATGACGTAGATGGAGAGCGGAAGCGTTTCGTATTCTTTAATGCTCAGCATGCCGCTCACCAAGAATCCCGCGACGCCGACGCCCGCAAAGATAAACGTCAAAGTCTTCCCTAACGTGTTCCCGCGCGTTCGAGCCGCCTCGGCCGCATCGAGCACCCACAGAATCACGAACAGCGCCAAGCTCCCGCCGGCGATGCTCCACGATAACTTCCAATTATCGTCATTCGCCAAACCAGAGTACACCTCGTGTCCGAGCCCGAGCATCGTGTACAGTAAAAAGATCCCCACCGCCAGCGCGCACTCGCTCGCGAGCAAAATGTAAAACTGCCAATGACGCATCGCCGGTTTCAGCTTGCCTCGCTCGACGAAGGAGAGATTGAACACGTTCAAACTGTCAACCACCTCGAGCTCCATCCCGGGCTCCCGAAGCTCTCTCACCGTTCGCCCCGCGCCGTCCGTCGACGACGCCTCGTCCTCGAGCGCGTCCCCCTCGTTCAATTCATCCACCCCGGCGTCCTCGCTCTGTTCCCCGTCGTGATAATCGTCGTCGCGCTCGTCGTAGGCGTGTAATTTATGTCCACTCCGAGTGTAACGATCCACTTTTTGTTCGGTAAACTTTCGCACGTCGAATCGCGTCGACGGCGCGCTCGCGATGCCGCTGTCGTCGCCATCGTCCTCCTCACCGACGCTCGCGCGCTCGCTGGTCGACATCGCGTCGCTCGACCTCACCGCGCGCGTCGAAATGCCGATCGAACGCGCATTCGGGTCGGCACTCCCATTCGCGCGGCGAGCGATGCCGGACGTCGACGCGCGCTCGGACGCGAGCTCGGACGCGTCCGAGGGGGAGTGGATCGCCGCCGTCGTCGCCGCAGAGCGCGTGCACGCGCTCGTGGACGCGCTCCGCGCCGTGGCGGTCGAACACGAATCGGCGAACCAAAACGCCGCCGAAAGCGCGCCGAACGCGAACGAGGGCGCGGTGCGGGCGCGGGCGCGGGCTCGACGCGCGAGATACGCGCGCGCGTGTCGAGAGTTGACCGCCGCGATCGATGGCGATCGCGCGTGCGCCGAGGAAGCGTCGCGCGCGAACGCGAGGGAGGCGGTGGAGGCGTTCGGGGACGCCGACGCCGACGAGCGCGCGCGAGACGCGAGAACGGTCGCCGTCGCCGCGTGCGAGCGCGCGGTCGGGTCGGTGGAGAGATATAAGACGTGCACGTTTCACGGTATCGAAGTGCGCGTGTTGGAGACGGCGCTGGCGAACGGGGTCGGGGCGAGATTGTGGAACGCGGCGAGAACGCTGAGCGAACGACTCGCGCGCGCGCCGGAGACGGTTCGCGGGAAAACCGTGCTCGAGGTCGGCGCGGGCGTCGGCACGTGCGGCATACTCGCCGCTAAACTCGGCGCTCGATCGGTCACGCTGAGCGATTTCGAGGAACCGCTGTTGGAGGCGCTCGATCGAAGCGTCGTGGAAAACGGGTGCGCGGCGACGTGCGCGGCGCGCGCGCTCGACTGGAGACGCGAGCTCGAACGCGCGCCGACACCCACGACGAATCCAAGACGCGCGCCGCTCGCCGACGACGAGGTCTTCGACGTCATCATAGGTTCCGACGTCTTATACGAGCGCGAACACGTCCTCGCGCTTCCCGCGTGCGTCGACAGACGTCTCGCGGCGGACGGCGCGTGTTGGCTCGTCAACGCGTCTCGATACGCCGGCATGTTCGAAGAACTCGTCGACGCGCTTCGAGCGAGACGTTTACGCGTGGACGTCCTCCACGACGACGACGCATTCCTCGACGATGCGTCGTCGACTCGTCCGATCAAGGTGAAGGATTGGCACGACGACTTCGAGAAAACCGTTCGCGTCGTCCGCGCGTCCCCGCGCGACTGAAATTGGGCAAACATCGCGACGACAGAGATCGCGCGCGTCCCGTCGTCACTCGGACGCGCCACCCCACCGACGCCCGCCTCACGATGTCCGCGAGACCTTCCCGCGCGTCTCGCGCGCGTCCATCCCTCGCGCGCGTCGCTCGCGCGTGCGCGCTCGTCGCGATCGCGTTCGCCGCGATCGCGCGCGCGGCGCCGGACGCCGACGTCTCGACCGATGACGTCGCCGCCGACGCCCCGCCGTCGCCCGCGCGACTCTTGGCGAGAAAACGCGTGGTCGAGGACCTCGCGATCGAGGGACAGAACCTCACGGTGACGGTGTCGCTCACGAACGCCGGGGATTTGGAGGCGAGAAAGGTCAAGGCGAGAGACGATGGTTTTTCGAGCGCGGATTTCGAGCTCGTCACCGGGAAAGAGTCCCTGAGCGCGTCGTTCGCGTCCATCGCGTCGGGAGAGACGGTGGAGTACTCGTTCGTCGTCGTGCCGAAGAAATCTGGGTCGTTCGTCGGAGGTGCGGCGAGCGTGTCGTATCAAGGGACGTCGGGACGAGAGACGACGCACGGGACGAGCAACGTCGTCGGCGCGGTGGCCGTGTACACGAAGACGCAGAAGAACATCTTTACCGCGCTCGAGATCGGAAGGTATCTCACGCTCGGCGCGTGTAAGACGATGGAGGACTGGGTCAAGTACGGGACGCTCGTCGGAGGCGTCGCGGGGGTGCTCGCGTTGAACTGGTTCGCGTTAAAGGTGAAGAAGGGCGTGGCGGCGGCGAGACGAAAAATGGCGGTCGCCTCTCTCGAGCGAAGCGATAAGCGCGAAAAGGCGGCGTGAGACGTCGAACGCGAGACGCGCGAGACGCGCGAGACGCGCCGACGAACGAATGAAAAACGCGCGCGATATCGATTGAGATTGTAGTGACACCAACCGATGCTCCTCGCCGCGCGGCGCCGCACATCATGCCTCCTCGTCGAGGGAAATCCTCGCGCGCGGCGGCGGCCGCCGCCGCGCCCGCGGACGACGCGATGGACGTCGACGCGCCGACGACGAGCGCGCGCGCGGGATCGGCGGGCGAGGTCGCCCTCGAACTCGCCGCGGCGAGAAACGCGCTTCGGGACGCGATCGACCGCGCGACCGCGCTCGGACATTGGAAGATTCCGCCGGAGAGTGCGTGCGCGCGCGACCGCGAGACGCGCCGAGACCGCGATCGTCTTCCCGCGCGAGGACGACTGACGACGAGAGCGCGCGCGCAGGCGAGCTTAAACTCACGGATCTGTTGGATTACGCGAGGAGAATCAGTTACACGACGTTCGCGCCGAACGCGTACGTACCCGGCGCGCCGCTGTGTGGAATGATGCCGCCGGCGCCGCAGGAGGAACATTTTCAGGCGTCCAAACTCGCGCAACACGCGGCGGATCGAAGAGCGCGCGCCAAGGCGGAGGCCAAGGCGGCGGAGGAACGCGAGAGAGAGGAGACGCGAAGAAAAATGTTGGCGGCGGCCGCCGCCATTCCCCCCGAGGAACTCATCGAGCGTCTGTCCAAGTGGAAACCGGGCGAACCGTGGCCCGAGGGAATCCCTCCGCCGCCGCCGGGGTGGAAACCGGGGGACGCGCTGCGATTCGACATTCCCAAAATGGACGAGGGCGTCGGCGCCATGGTCAAGCCGACCAACGCCGTCGCCGCCGTCAAGCCCACGCAACGCGCGGTGCCCTTCGTATCATTAGACTTAAACCCAGATTTAGACGACGATCACGACGCGCGGTCGATCTCGGACGACTTCGAGGAGGTGTCGGCGAGCGAAGACGACGATTCTGATTGATTTTGTGATTACCATCGCTTTGTGAGCTCGAAAACTCGTCACACCGCCGCGCGCGCGCGAGAGAGACGGGATGTTCGCCAAGAACCCGCTGGCACGCGCGCCGAAACACGTCGAGCTCGACTTCGCGCTGTCGCGAACGCAAATCTCGTTCATCGCGCTCGGACTGTTCGGGAGTTTCGCCATTCAGTACTTGTCGTTGGCGTACGTGCGCGCCTTTCATAAACGATTTTTAGCGTCGCTCGACGCGAAATCGCGCGCCGATTTCGGCGTGCGATGTGCGTCGAGCGTCTGGGGCACGGTGTGCGGCGCGTGGGCGGCCAAGCTGTTGCGAGAGGGGCTGAAAACGTCGACGGATACGTTGAGTCGAATGTACGCCTCGCCGCCGATGGAGACGTGCGAGGAATTGGTGTGTCTCGCGGTGGGATATTTCGTCTGGGACTCCATCGTGAGTCGAAAATACTACGACGTACAATATTTCCTTCACGGCATCATCTCTGTGATCACGTTCGGGTTGCCGCAGTTGATGCCGAAGGGTTTTTTGCACCTGTACGCCGCAAACTTTTTGCTCTGGGAGGTGACGTTACCGTTTTTGTCGGCTCGTTACATCATGATCAAGGCGGGTATGGGATCGACGACCGTCTTTAAAGTCGTCGAGCTCGTCGGGTTCGTGCTCTGGGTGTTCGTTCGATTCGTCGTGGGTTTGCCGATGATGTATCTGTACTTTACCGACGCCTACGCGATGTTCACCGCGGGTCGGGCCAGTCCAAAGTGGTTGTACGCATGGTACGTCTCCGCGAGCGCCATGCTCCAAATCATGAACGTCATCTGGTTGATGGCCATCTTGAAGTCATTATTTCCGTCCGCTAAAAAGAAGGCTGCTCGAGCGAAGAAGGCTGATTAGGACCCGTGAAACGTCTAGTTGTATCGCGCTCACGCGCCGCGTCCCCCTTCGATGTCGCTCCCCCCGTCGCGCGCACGCGTCACGGTGAACCGTAACCGAACACTTCTAACGTCGCTTCGAGCGCGACGTCTCGCTCGCGAGAAACCAGAAAACTCGCCAGCCCCGCCACCGTGTGCTTCGGAAGTCTCCACAGAAGGCACGCTTCATTGATTTCATCGCTCGACTTGGTTCGAGCGGCGTCGGGGGCATCGACTCGTTGTTTTCGGGCGTTCATGGGAGTGTGTGTATGATTGTCTTCGCGCCTTCTCCGACGACGATGTCTGCGGACGCGGCGACGCGCACGCGCGAGCGAATGAGATTCTTCGAATGAGAATGCGTGAGGAAGGCGAAGAGACACCTTGAAACGGCGATGGACATCGTGCTTTACTACAGTTCGTACGTCTAATAGCTATGCAGAGGCGAATCACGTCAAGTCGATGACGACCGCTTTCGTGGCTTGCCGTTGTGTTCGTTTCGAATCGCGAGAAGCGCTGGCAGTCTGCTCGACTTTCACGCGCGCCTGATTGCCGCGCGGCGTTTGCCCTCTCGGGCTCGTCTTCTTTCGAGCCGAATTCGCTTGAGCGTGCTGCGCCTGCGCTTGCGCGGAATGTTCACGCTTACGAGAAGGACCTGGTTGATGGTTCGCTCGAGATAAGCGTTGTAGAAGTTTATCCCCACTCAACCGCGCGCGCTTGGCGTCTTCCATCGAACGCTGTATGGCGATTTCGGTTTCACGGTTTTCCAAACTTCGACGGTCTCGTTCAATGCGTTCGCGATGCACATCCATGGGAGGCATCGAATGCATCGAGTTTTTACTGTCGAGGAGCGTGTGCATAGCGCGTTCGACCTCTTGACGACGGCGCTCTGCGCGTTCTTGCTCTTCTTTGCGTTCTTGCTCTGCGCGTTCTCGCTCTTCTTTGCGTTCTTGCTCTGCGCGTTCTCGCTCTTGACGCTGATCGAATCGAAAATAGATCTCTTCCAGCTCTCTTTCGTTCCTTTCTTGTCTCAACATTTCTTCTATTTCGTTCTGTTCTCGTATCATTCTGTTTTGAAGTTCACGGGCCATGTCTAGCACCGGGTGCGCCTGTCCACCGCGTGCGTTACCTCGCCGTCGCTGAGCTTTCTTTGCGGGAGTTGTGGGATTCTTCTTTTTAGCGCGCGCCTTGTCGACATCCTTCCGAGTGATGTTCAAATCTTTCAGCTCGATCTCCAGAGAATTAAGAAATTTATCGTAAAACTTTTCGTCCCACGCCTCTGAGTACGCGGCGAGCGCTCTCAAGCGCCGCCTCCGCTGCGCCTCTTCGAAGAGTTCCATATCTCCGAACGTTCCGTCTGGGTGCGGTCCGTTCACCAATCGTCTCTTCTTCACTTTACCTTTGCCATCCTTTCCCTTCGCTTGCCACGCTAAAACCTCTTTCGCCGCAGGACAGTGCGCGATGTGCCCGTGCGCGTCGACGCCGACGTCGGCGGTGCAATACGCGCAGATTCCCGCGTTACAGCGCGAACACTTGAGCGCGAAACACCCACTAAAATCACAAAATGTTTGTGAACACCTCGTGCACGACACGTTCAAAATTTTCTCAATCACGTGCTCGCGCGCCGATCGCAACCGCTCCTCCTCTCCCGCCTCCGCCGACGCCGCGGCCTTCGCGCGCGCCACTCTCTCCTCCGCCTCCTCCACAATCTTCTTCTCCGCCACCCTCGTCCTCGCCGCATCGTACGCCTCGAACGTCGCATCATCGCACACAGACGCGATCAATCTCGGCAAGAACGGTTTCGACTCGCACTTATTCGCCCCGCACGCCTCGGACGCCATGGGACAGAAGACGTCGCCGCCGCGCCGCGTCAATTCGCTCACATCCTTCCCCGACTCCGCGCGCACGTGCGCGCCGAAACACTCGCGACAGAGACCGTGCGCGCCGGATGCACACATCACGTGCGCGTCGTCGCCGTCCTCGCGCGTCGTGAGGCAAATCACGCACGTCTCGGTCGACATGGCGTCGACGTGGATGAATCGTCGTCGACGCGGATGACGCGGTGTCGACGCGTCGATCGCGCCCGCGCGCGACGCGACGGGCGGGAAGACGCGCGAGGGTACGAATCACCGATGCGCGCGCGCG
>CEVL01045110.1_pt1 | contig 18281 bp, 13 predicted proteins | sample 427051 | NCBI WGS metagenome assembly CEVL01 (sample SAMEA2623673, study PRJEB7988) | marine metagenome | biome: marine biome (ENVO:00000447); feature: surface water layer (ENVO:00002042); material: "saline water (ENVO:00002010), including plankton (ENVO:xxxxxxxx)" | depth 5 m
CGCCTCGATACAATATTGGAGAAGTAGCACACTACGAGTTCTGCTACCTGCCATTGCTGGATTATGGAAGACAGCACCCTGTCCCTTGGTTCCCGGCCCGGGACCCAATTCAGAAGGGTCCCCTGGTAGTCTGCATAGAGTGCGACCCTCTCGATGCAGCACGCCGGGCCAACCACTAGGCTCGTTTTCACCCATGCTTCTCGGAGAGAGTTACCGCACAAGGTATTGACTACTGGTAGAATTGCTCAGTAATGATCGAAGAACACTTCTGAATCTGCATGTGTCACCTTCCCTGAATCCGTGACTGAACCAACTCTACGCGTACCCGCAAGTCTCTCAGCAAGCCACTTTTCAACATCGTCCGAAACACCGTCTGAAACTGCAATCACCATCCCCATGCCCATGTTGAATGTTCTATGCATCTCTCTAGAATCTACTGGGCCTACATCTGCTATCCAAGAGAACTCAGGATGCACTGTTAGAGGGTCATCGATATGCCAACCTAGAGTCTCATGCAATCGCAGTAGATTAGACAAGCCTCCCCCAGTGATGTGAGCAATCGCTTTGATATCTTCAGAAGAGCATGGGCCATTGCCTTCTCTGCAAGCGAGCACTAGGTCAATCACCGGATCGACATAAATCATCGTTGGATTCAGGAGAACCTCTCCAATGGTCAAATCACCTTCCATCCATCTTTCTATCCGACCAGTCTCAACTTCGAAAGGTGCAGAATCGTTCAAAGATAGACCGGATCTCTCTAGAACTGCTCTTACAAGAGTGTACCCATTTGAGTGTATTCCACTACTTGGTAGGCCAATAATTGCATCACCAACCCGCAATCTTTCACCTGTAATTTCGCCACCTTCAGGGAACCACCCTAGGGCTGTTCCAGATAAGTCCAACTCGGTCACAATCCCAGGCAAGGTTGCAGTCTCCCCGCCAGCTAAAGTTACCCGGGCCTGACGACAACCTTCAGTTAGTGAATGGCCCAACTCAGCATGCACCATTGGGTCAGTCTTTGGAACTGCGATGTAGTCCACGAAAGCAATTGGCTCAGCACCCACACAAATGAGGTCATTCACATTCATAGCAATGCAGTCAATCCCCACCCCTCTTAACCAACCAGTCTGGCTTGCTATCTGTAATTTTGAGCCAACTCCATCAGTTGCCAACACGAGCCGAGAATCACCAAATTCGACAATTCCTCCGAAGCCACCAGGCAGAGGAACCGGCGCACCCTTCTGACCTGACTTCCTAACTGAGTTGCCGAGTGCACCAATCAGACTTGAGATGGCCTTTCCTTCAGCATCGATGTCCACTCCACTCGAGGCATAGTCAATCGGATCAACGCCCATGTTGGCCCGAAAAGCAACCACTCAATGATTGTCACTATCAAAATAATAGCATATTTAAGCCAAAATCTTCGAAAATAGAGAAATTTGGATGGTTTTTATTATCTAAACGCTTTACCTACGGTAAAAATACCGAATCTCTATAACTACTATACATCGTCGTGCCGGCACTGGAGCGTGATTACGCTATGGAAAACAAGAAAATAATTGCAATGATGCTTACCCTGAGTATGCTAGCGGCAGCGTTCGCTGGTTGCCTAGGGGGAGATGATGAGGACCCTGAGCCTGTGGCAGTAATGGGTTGTATGGACGCTACGGCGAACAACTACAACGCAGATGCTACCGAAGACGACGGATCGTGTACCTACGACCCAACCTGGTCCATCACATTGGCTGCCGATGTCGGCCCAATGTGGGTGGAGTCTGGATGGGACCCCATTATCCCCAACCTGAATGCCGGCGAGATGTGCGACGCCATTATCTCGGCGATGACGAAGACAGATGAGCGCGACCAAGTCGTCGACTTCACTAGGGCTTACTACACAAGCAGCCAGGGTGTTATCGGCGGAGACGGTGCAGCAACAATCTCGGATGTCTCGGACCTGAACGCAGCAGGTACCACAATTGCCGTACAGTCGGGGACCACCTCTGACCTATACGCCAATGAGAACCTAGGTATGGCTACAATCAGTGCTTTCGAGGACTTCCCTTCAGTAATCGCCGCTCTGAACAACGGTGACGCACACTACGCCATGGGAGACGCACCTGTTCTGTCTCTAGAGGGCGACCTAATGGTCACCTTCTCGGATGAGAACTTCGGTCTAGCCGTCCGTGAGGACTCCGGAGAGCTTCTTGCTGCTCTGGATGTCGCTATCGGCGCTGTTGTCGCTTCCGGAGAATACGACGCCATTTACGGCGCTTGGTTCGACGGAGCTGTCACACTTGCTGATGACACAACGGCTGACACTGCTACAGAATACCCGACCCCAACTGAGGGCAGCACCCTAACTGGTGCCCTTGAGTCTGGTAGCCTGAAGTTGTGCACTGATCCGTTCTACCCACCGTTTGAGTCATACGACGACGACATGAATGTGGTCGGTTTCGACGCTGATATGGCTGACGCCATTGTTGACGAAATCGCAGCCCACTACATGGGAACTGAGAACCCAATGTTCCAGGCCCCTGCAGCAACCACAGTCAAGCTAGGTTTCCTGAACGATGCTTCTGGTCCTATTTCGCAGTTCGCTGCCCCATTCACCTTTGCTTGGGGAGCAGCTATGGATGATCTGAACGCAATGGATGGAGACTATGTCTTCGAGGTAATCGAGGCCGATTCTGGATGCGACGGTACAATGGCGCAGACTGCAGCTCAGTCCCTGATTGACGCTGGAGTTGTCGCAGTGGCCGGAGCAGCTTGCTCTGGTGCTTCGATGGGTGCCAACGCCCTACTATCTGCAGCAGGAATCCCAATGATCTCCTACGCTAGCACATCGCCAGCTCTGAGCGACGCAACTGCATATCCTCACTTCTACAGGATTGTACCAAGCGACGCACTACAGGGCCAGGCAGCAGCTGACATGATTGCAGCAAGCGGTGTTTCAAACACTGCTGTTGTACACATGACAAACAGCTACGGTGCAGGTCTAGCAGACGCAGTCGCACTCAACCTCGGCTCAGACAATGTCTGTCTACAGGCAGGATACGAAGAGACAACCACCGATTTCCAGGCTGCTGTTCAGTCTGTTATCGATGCAGGTTGTGACTCAGTATTCCTTGGATCATACTCCGCTGATGGAGCCATGATTGTCGAAACAATGGCTGTAATGGGAGCAACAATCCCAATTTTCAGTGCTGATGGAATGGCCGGAGAGGCTGCCCTGAATGACTACACCAACCCTGCAGCTGCTAACGGAATCCAGGTCACAAGACCTAGAGCCGCAGCAGCTGGTGCTGGTGTTTTCGCAGCCGCTTGTGCAGCAGACGATGTCTGTTCAACTGGAATCTTCACCTCTGAGGCATACGACGCGGTCATGATGATCGGTCACGCCGCAATGATGGATGGTGGAGCTGACATGGGCATGCATGTCCCAATGGTCGGTAACGAATACGCTGGAGACAGCGGAACCCACACCTTCCTAGACAACGGTGACGTTGGCGGGTCAGGCTACGATGTCTGCACCTTCCACCATGTCCCAACCTATGGCGAGTACTTCAACTGCGACAGGGCTTGGGCCGCTGGCGGAGACGGTGTTACTGATGTCGAGTGGATGGGAGCCACTGTCAAGATTGGTTTCCTGAACGATGCATCCGGACCTATCGCTGTTTACGGACCTGGTTTCGTAGCAGCATCCCAGATTGCCGTCGGTCTAGCCAACATAATCGGATACAGCAACGGTGTTCAGTTCGAGATAGTTTACGCTGACTCGGGCTGTGACGGTACCATGGCAGCAACCGCAGCTCAAGCGCTAATTGACGCTGGAGTCTGGGGAGCAGTCGGAGCAGCATGCTCTGGTGCATCCATGGGTGCCAACGCCCTACTATCTGCAGCAGGAATCCCACAGGTTTCCTACGCCAGTACAAGCCCAGCATTGTCTGATGCTTCAGCATACCCCGGATTCTTCCGAGTTGTGCCAAGCGACGCTTTCCAGGGCTCTGTAGTGGCTGAAGTCATGGCCGCAGATGGAATGGACAATGTTGCAGTGGTCCACATGACTAACGCATATGGATCTGGTCTAGCAGACGCTTTCGTTGCTAACATGGACTCCTCATCTATCTGTTCTCAGATTGGATATGAAGAGACCACAACTGACTTCACTTCGATAGTCAGTTCAGTGATGAATGATGGTTGCACATCAGTGATGATGGTGTCGTACGCATCTGATGGTGCTGCACTCATCGAGGAGATGGCTTCCCAAGGATACACTGGAGCCATTTACGGCGCTGATGGAATTGCTGAGGAAGGACTAGCAGCAGACATGTCTGACAAGTCTCTGGTTGACGGCGTTATCGCCACAAAGCCAGCAGCTGCAGGCGGCATGTCCGAGGTCGGATACGTCTTCGCGGCAATGTGCGCCCAGTCTCCTGACTGTGCTGGTGGTATCTACACCGCCGAGGCCTTCGACGCTGTAACAATCGTCGCGTTCGCTGCCTTCACAGCACTTGCAAACCCAGGTCTTGACGCCAACATGGCTGTCATGGGCACAGGTCAGCAGTGGAATGGAGCCAGTGGAACAATCAGTTTCGCCGACAATGGTGACGTACCAGCTGCCGGTTTCTGTATTGGTGAGTTCTCTCACGATGCAACTACCGACACTGTTTCGTATGATTGTACCAGAAACTGGGACCCAGTCAACGGCATAACAACTGCCTGATTGGTTTAACGTAAAGCAGCGCGGCGGGCTACCCCCGCCGCGCTGCCCCAACAATTAATTCGCATGATGTACGGGTTTGTGTAGTAGCATGCTGCATGAAGCCCGGAAACAATTCTCGCAGTTGCCAAGAGGCACTCGAAGACTAATCATCGCAACTCTGCTGTTCATAGATGCTAACTTTCTAGGGACTCTCAACTCCATTGGCTCGCTAAATATACTCGACAAGGCATTGGCAGGAGGCCTTCCAAATGACATGGTTTGGCTACTACAGTTAGTTGAGTCAATAGCGGCAGGATTCTTGGTCGTTAAGGTACTCTTTGACGATGCTCCGAGTGGAATCCCTCGAACAATAGCAATCCTTCTTTCTCCATTCTTCATGGTAGCTGTAACTTTCTTTTCATTAGATATTCTACTACAAGGACTGGGCGAGGACGCATCTTTCACACTTGATTTAGTTTCTATCACTACAGGAACTCTTACTTGGTCATCGACTTATCTTGCTATAGCGATTGGACTGACTCTGACATACAAGGTTCAGAGATACGGAAATTTTGCTCAATCTGAGTTATTCATGATTGGAATGTATCTGTCAATGATCATGATTTGGAGCAACTACTTCTTCCCAATGGCTAACCTCTCAACAACCAAGGATGGGGTTCTCACATGGTCCGTTTTCCTATTCACACTAGTGGCGGCGTTCATACTTACTGGGATTGCTGGCATAATTATCGATAGACTCGTGTACAGAGGATTTCGGAAAACCAAAGCATCCCCTCAGGTGATGATGATCGCTTCTTTGGGCGTCGCGTTAATTCTCAGAGCTCTGACATATCTCAGATTTGGGGCAGGAAGAAGAATGTTTGAGCCAGAAGGAGACTGGAGAATGCCCAACCTCAGATGGGAGATTCCGACTACCAAATTTAGATTCAACCTAGGAGAAAGGAATCTAGAAGAGGGCAGGACATACACACAATGGACTTGTGAAGAAACAGTTGATGCAACGACAGGAGAATCTACCCTATCTCGAATAGTTAGTGATACTTCGAAACCAGCTCTTGAGATATATGATACGACAGCCGATTGCATAACCCAGGCAACCACGAATTATGCCTACTACAAAGGAGCGGTCCCTGTAGTCATTTTCTCTGCAGTACTTCTCCTACTTCTCCTACTCAACAAGACTAGACTGGGAAGAAGAATGAGGGCTGTAGCTGACAATCCTGAGTTGGCTGCTAGCAGTGGAATCAATGTTGAGAGAGTTCACCTCACAAGCGCATTCTTATCCGCAGGACTCTCGGGCATGGGCGGGGCTATTTTCGCACTTACTCTAAGATTCAATCCTGAGACTGCCTTCACTTTGCTATTGCCATCCTTTGCGATAATCGTTCTAGGTACAATCGGCTCTCTTTCGGGAGCAATTGTCGGCTCACTGATTGTTGGATTTGTACGCGCCCTTTCTTCCCCAGTTCTGATCGGTATTGGATTCCCTCTTGGAAGATCAAATTACTCTGCTTTAGATGGAGTAATGCCTTACATTTTCCTAATTGCAATCCTGATGATTATGCCTGAGGGCATAGGTGATGCATATGAGAAATGGAAGATTGAAAGACTGAGAAAAAGAAAGACAGAGAGTTCAGAAAAATCTCCAACAATAGAGGCAGCTCTAGCAATAATGCCAACCGGAATCCTTGGACTCCACCATTGGTATAGACACCGAACACATATGATGCAAAGTTTCTCAGCAATCGCAATTGCATCCTATGCCTTCCACAAGTTTAGCGACTTTGTGGAAAGGAACTCTTTCGCAGATGGTTCCTGTGCTGAATCATGTTCATCTAGCGAAGTGTATGAAACCAATCTTGCAGTTCTGACTGGGAGAAATGATGGGACACTTCTCATAGAAGACTCTCCTTTAACAGAAGCCGACTTGCTAAGTCAGATGAGCGCACCAAGCGAACTGTCCTCGACTGAGGCAGAACAGTGGATATCAGAAGAACTTCAGAGAATACACGAATCATGGCTGAATATGATGAACTTCGAGATAGAACTGGTCAACTTCATAGTTGATCTTGGAGATATTATCTGGCCAACTGCAATAATTGTACTTTGGCTCTATTCAATATATGAGGGAATAGGAATTCTATCGAATAAAGATACACATTCAGGGCCAATTGATGGTTCAATAAGACATCTCCAAAAATTACAGTCTTCGATTTCAGAAATGATTGGCTCTGCTAAACTTACTGTTATCTCCAAGTGGGCTGATTTCAGTAGGAAGCATACTCAAATTGTGGACAACATCTCTCAACGAATGCAAAGTGCATTAAATCGTACAAAAGAAATGTTTTCTTCACATACTTCTAGAATCTCATCTAGCGCAATTTCTGTTGTTTCTAGGGGATCTCATGATCAGCGTAGAAAGTTAGAGATGTATGGCAGAGAGAGCTCTTTGGGTTCTTGGATTGCGTTTTCGATATTCATGACTATCCTCCTTCTCTTCCTAATCTGGTTACCTATAGCCGAGTCTGACGACTTCAGATGGAAGAAGGTTTTACAGGTCTCAAATGTACTAATCACACTCTCCATTTTCATTTTGATGTCATTCTCCCTCAACCTGCATACCGGATATACGGGAATGGTCAATTTCGGTGTCATCTTCTTTGTTGCAATCGGGACAATTACCGTAGGCATTCTAACAGCACCTAAGGAGCTACATGGTTATGGATGGGGAATCTTACCTGCCACATTATTTGCAATAGCTCTAGGAGCATTATTTGGATGGGGCTTAGCCTATCCTACAGCCAGACTCAGAACCGACTACTTCGCCATCGTAACCATTTCACTTGGAGAGATAGTGAGGGTACTTCTAGCCGGAGAGCCCCTATTGAGGGTTGGAGCAGTAGGTTCTGCCATTGGAATCTCATCCTACCCATTGCCTCTTGAGAACTGGTGGTTCTGCGGTTCTGAAAAATCGGGCCCAGATACTCTCTGGGCTAGTCCCGATGAATGCAGGGACGATATCTTGCTAGTTGATACTCCATCAAACCATGTAGCCGATCTTCTCAATCTTGGAGAGCCCGCTCCTTACATATTCCTGTTGATGATTATCTCGTTACTTTGTGTTGCATTGGTTTGGAAACTACTCTCAACATTCATCTCCTCTCCCTGGGGAAGGATTCTCAAGGCAATCAGAGAAGATGAGGAAGTTGCTCAGCATCACGGACATGATATCCTGACTCACAAGGCAGCTAGCCTAGCATTGGGCGCAGGAATAGCCGCATTAGCGGGAGCAATTTGGGCGTGGAAACTTACCGGTTTCGAACCCTCATTTATGGCTCCTGCCCGCTCCACTTTCCTAGTATGGGCGGCCTTCATTATTGGGGGAACTTCGAACAACAAGGGGATGGTTGTAGGGGCTTTCATTATCGTATTGATGGAGTTTGTTTTCAATGTCCTTGTAGCCGGACAAGGTTCTCCGGATTTGCCATTATACACAACCGCAACTAGAATTGACAGCCTGTTTGAGTGGATGTTCACTAGCCAATGGGAGGCCGCAAAAATATTCCTAATAATCACGATTATTGGATTCGCGATTCGCTCAGAAAGACTCTTTGATATCGGTTCTTCAGGAGCTGCAATTTTCATCTTTAGCGCTATTGCACTTGGAGAGAGATCAATCGAAGAATCATTCTTCGGCGGCGTTGTAACGGCTGATATGTTGTACTTCAAACTCCTTCTAATCGGCTGTCTAATGCTCTTCTCTCTGAAATTTAACGCTAAGGGGCTTCTTCCCGAGGTACCGGTCAGACCGGAGAACCCATCAGGAGGTGCAACTAGTGAGTGAACCGGTGTTAAAGGTAGATGGACTCAGAAAGGAGTTTGGTGGACTGATTGCTGTCAATGATGTCTCCTTTGAGATTGGAGAGGGCGAGTTTGTTGGTCTAATAGGACCAAACGGATGCGGGAAATCGACAACCTTCAACTGCATAAGCGGCTTACTCAATCAGACTAGAGGAACCGTCAAAATGTTCGGGAATGATGTCTCCAACCTACGCCCAGATCAGATTCAGAATCTAGGAATGACAAGAACCTTCCAGCATACTAGACTCTGGCGTCAGATGACTGTTATTGAGAACCTAATGGTACCACCAAGAGGGCAGTTTGGCTCAAACCTCTCAGATCGAATTAGAGCACTACTAGCCCCTGGATCAAATCCCGAAGAAGAGGAGAGGTTGGAGAAAGCACATGCGGTTTTGGACCAGCTGGAGGTTCCACACATGGCCCACAATCTGACAAGCGAATTATCTGGCGGTCAGAGCAAATTGGTGGATATCGGACGCTCAATGATGGGTGATCCAAAACTCCTACTACTCGACGAACCAGTCGCAGGTGTGGCCGGCCCATTAGCAATGAAAATATTCAACAATCTAAGGAATATTGTTGATGAGACTGGAATTTCTGTTCTAATCATCGAGCATAACATGGACTTCATTCTCAGACAAGGAGTTGACAGAATCATCGTGATGAATGAGGGCGAGGTCCTGATGCAAGGCACACCAGATGAGGTCAGAGGTAATAGAGAAGTTATCGAGGCCTATCTCGGGGCTTCTGGAGAGCCACTGGAGGAAGAAGAATGAACAAGGCCCCAATTATCATCTTCGTAGTTTCAACTCTAATGTTGTTAGGCGCAGTAATTTCTTTCGGGGTTGGCGCAAATCAGGCCTCTTCCGGTTTGGATGTAGAGGGCAATGCAATTTTTGTGGGAGAGCAGGGTACGGTAGAAATTGAATCATATTCATCATATTCAGTATATGTGAACTCAGACTATTCATGTTCTGAAACCACGGTTAGTGTCTATGATGAAGAGTGGGAATATTTCTGGGAAGATTGTGATCCAATAATGAATGAGCCCGGATGGAATATGATTGGATGGTTTTCACCAGATGTTTGCTGCCAACTCAATGTTGATGCAAATCATGAGATAGCCATAATCGATGACATTGTTTTTCTTAAAGCAGGAGGGGGCTCAATCATTATTTCTGGTGGTTTATGTTGTTTGGGAATAATTGGCGTTATTGTTGGGATTATAGTACTAGTAACCAGTAAACCAAACGAAGTTCAGGTGCAGAGAGTGGATGAGGCACAAATACCACCAGTCATCGAAAAAACAGATAATATTCAGGAACAGCCCGAATGGTGGAGTGATGAACAATGAGCAGAGTTTTGGATATCAAAGACCTCGAAGGAGGATATGGCTCAGTTCAAATCCTACATGGAATTGACATGTATGTTGATGAAGGTGAATTCGTTACCATTATTGGACCAAATGGCTGTGGCAAATCTACACTCATAAAGACCATTTTTGGCATAGCTACCTACTATTCAGGAGGTGTACAATATCGTGGTACTGAGGTTTCAGGCTGGAGAACAGATCAACTCGTAAACCATGGAATTGCTTATGTCCCCCAAGTAGACAATGTGTTCCCTTCCCTTTCTGTCATGGAGAATCTGCAGATGGGGGGAAACTCTCTCGATACAGCAACTCTGAATGATAGAATCGATAGATCTCTGGAGATGTTCCCTGATTTGCGCGACAGAGTCCACGATGTTGCAGCTTCTCTGTCTGGAGGGGAGCGCCAAATGTTGGCGATTTCGCGAGCATTAATTTCCGACCCGTCATTCCTCCTACTGGACGAACCAACTGCTGCACTTTCTCCACTTTATCAGCAACAGATTATCGAAAGAATTGACTCTCTGCGTGAGCAGGGAATTACGGTACTCATTGTAGAGCAGAATGCTCGTCTTTCACTATCTCGATCTGACCGAGGATACATCGTAGCCAATGGCAAGATTGTCCACTCTGGAGACGCTCAGCACATACTGACCGACCCTGAAATCGGCGAGTATTTCCTTGGTTCTCACTAAGGTACTCTAGTCAAACTCTAGCCCCAGCAATTCGAAGTCAACAAGGGGACACCGAGTCATCATTGCATGGTCCATGACTCTGATATGAATTTCCGCAACAACATGGACCGTTGCCTCAAATAGATGGCCAGCGTGAACATTATTCTCATCATCAGACCAACAGCAGTGAATATGCGTGAATGCCTCTCCCTGCTGGGTTCGAGCGATATTGCCCGATAGACTAACCAATTCTGAGGGAGGTTTGAGCGGCCGCCTTTGGTAAACACCCTCCTCATTCATGTAGCCATATGAATTGTCACGAGTTCTACCAATTCCGCTTGTTATAGCAGCCGCATCGAAACCAAGGTCATCTGCCAATTTTTTTAGTGCAGTGTGAATTTCTTCTCCGGGGTCAAGCCTCACGAGGATATCACTCCCTGAGCGCGTGTGCTCCATGAGTAGGCGATTGTGCATCGGTGCTTGAATAAATCCCAAGACCGATTTCCACCATTTCGGCGAAACTTACTCAATACTGCAGTGGAAGTATCCGACACTTCATTCGGGCACTGGTAGCAGATGTCTTGTGCAGTGGAAGCACAGGGGTTGGATTTAGCATCCGCACTATTCATAGACCTCGAGAAGGAGGGCGGATGCCCGACGGTGATATCTGTGACAATGGCAGCACATGACTCCTCTGCGAGATGGAGAACCTTCCTCACCGAGGCCAAGGAAGATGACATCCTCCTAATCCTCTCCAAGCAGTCTGAACCCTATCTTGACATACCATTCCATGAGTTACAGGCATTTGACCCCGAGTTCGCTGATGATGTACTTCAACACCCTCGTCAGATTCTCGACAGAGGATCTCAGACTCTAGTGGAGATTTGCAGAGAGAGGGGAGAAGATATCGACGCGACACTACGCGTCGGAGAGTTACCTAGAGACAGTAGGAGAAACCTTCGTGATATTGGTAATTTGGATGTCGATCGTCTACGCTCAGTAGAGGTAATAATCACCAAGATCTCCGATATCAAGCCAAGAATCCACATTGCAATTTTCAATTGTGAGGCCTGTGGAAATACAATTGAAATTAAACAGAAGAATGAGAGGGAATTAGTAGAACCGCTCCGCTGTCCAACAGATTCAGGATGTGGCGGTACTCGTAACTCAAAGGACAACCCAACGCGATTTAACCTCGTCATCAATGCAACTAGAATGGTCAACAACCAATGGATTGAGATTCAAGAGTTGCCAGAGAATGTTCCCAGTGGGGCGCAGCCAACTCGAGGGACAGTTCTGGTTGAGGGAGACCAAGTTAACAAGCATCTTCCCGGAGAGAGAATTGTCGCCAATGTGATGCCTGTTGTACGTAGCGAAGTCAAGAGGAATCGTAAGACTCCTATGTTCGATATCATCCACAACCTAGTCAGTTCTGAGCATGAGAGTACTCCGTTCAATGAGATCAAAATCACCGACGATGATAAGGAGAAAATTCTTGAGATTTCTAGAAGAGAAGATTTGCTTGGACTGATGCAAAATTCAATCGCACCCTCAATCTTCTCTACGGGGGTTATGCATTATGTCAAGCGATCACTATCTCTGCAATTGTTCGGTGGGGTTTCACGAATTAATCAGGACAAAACCAGAACCAGGGGGGATATCCATATTCTTCTGATGGGTGACCCGGGCGTTGCTAAGTCACAAGTTTTGAACTACATGTCCAAGATTTCTCCTAGAGGCAAACTCGCATCTGGTGGAGGAGTATCCGGTGCAGGGCTTACTGCGGCTGCTGTTAGAGATGCTTTTGGAGATGGTAGATTTGCATTGGAGGCTGGAGTACTACCGTTGTCTGACAGGGGTTTGGCAGCCATTGACGAATTTGACAAGATTAGTGAAGAGGATCGTAAGGTCATGCACCCGGCAATGGAACAGCAAGAGATTTATGTTGCCAAAGGAGGAATTACTGCAACACTACCCTCACGCTGCTCTATTCTAGCAGCGGCCAACCCGAAAGATGGCAGATTCTCGAAACGAGGCCCAAATCAGAGTGTTATGCGCTCATACAGCGAGACAGGACTACCTGCTCCCCTAGCTTCGAGATTCGATATTATTTGGATGATGAGGGATGAAGTAAAGGTCGAGGACGATGAGAGAATAGCTAGGTACATCTTAGACACCAAAACTCAAGGCGTCAGTGAGACTGAGATTGAGGAAGCAATCAGTATAGATCCGTCTGAGGAAATTAAGGACGAGGTCTATGCATATACTGTAGATGGTACTGAGCACCTATCGTTAGAATTCCTACGCAAGTACATTGCTTATGCCAAGCGTAACCATCACCCCAATCTGAACGCCGATGCAAGAGCGAAAATACTCGATTACTATACCAACGAACGACAGTCTTTCGGCAGAGAAGATCAGATGGGCGATTCCGAAGTGATTCCGATTACCGCCCGCGCTCTTGAGGCCTTAATTCGGCTTACTGAGGCTCATGCTAGGATGCATCTCAGAGATACTGCCACAGGAGAGGACGCAAAAGTCGCATTAGCGGTATTCAGGCATTGGAGAGAGGAATCGAATATAGAGGACGATTCGGAGCTATACTCAGGTGTTTCCGCTTCAGCGCGTTCGAATAATACTACAATTCGAAATATAGTGAGGGAAATCTGCAGTTCTGGAGACGGCTCTGCAAACATCACAGAAATCTACAACGCCGCCTCGGCCAGAAAGATTACAGAGACCGCTGTGGATGATGTACTCCAACGCATGCTCGTCACTGGCGAGTTGTTCAGTCCTCGCAATAATATCTATCAGTTCGCCCGTTGAGTCTATTGAACAGCCCCCCTTCGCGCTAGCATGGAACCACGGGGTGACATCACCAAGCCCAGTGAACTCGACCCCGTTGCCTTGGGTTTCATGTGTGGATTGGAAATTCATCAGCAGTTGGATACAGGTAAGCTGCACTCAAGGATGCCCAGTGAGTTATTCGACTACAGTATCGATGAAATACCAGCAAACTGGACTCGTTCGAGTCGCAGATTGAGGGCCTCTCAGGGTGAATCTGGTCAGATTGATGTCGCTGCCCGATTCGAGCAGCGGAGAAACCGCTCTTTTGTATACATTCAATCACCAAATGCTGGACTCATCGAGTTAGACGAGGCACCGCCTCTGGAGCACGACGACGAAGCCATCGACATCGTTCTGACAATGTCTGGAATGATGGGAGCGAAGCCAGTTTCTGCTCTACAAGCGATGAGGAAGACGGTGGTAGATGGCTCCAACACTAGTGGCTTCCAAAGAACAACCTTGGTGGCAACCGATGGCGTGATTCAGACCAATGAGGGTAGGGTCGGAGTCGATGTGATATGCCTCGAGGAAGACTCGGCGAGAAAACTCGACACCAAACCATCTTCTTCGGGCGAGGTAGTCTACTTCACCCTAGACAGACTCGGTATGCCTCTAGTCGAAATCGCCACAGCACCTGACATCAAGTCTCCTGAGCATGCCCGAGAAACTGCTCTTGCATTGGGGACCCTTCTGAGAGACACACGCAAAGTAAGGAGGGGACTGGGCTCTATTCGACAGGATCTCAATGTTAGTATCGCGTGTGGCGACCGTGTCGAAATCAAGGGATGTCAAGACTTGGATTGGATTCCTAAAATCATCAGTCTTGAGATGTCCAGACAACTTCACATGTATCGTTTGGCAAGTGACTTACGAAGCGAGGCGGGTTTGCCCCCTCTACCTGCCAATAGGTCAAACGATGAGTTACCTGTGGAGAACAGAGTCGCTGCAGCTGCAGCCGCAAGACTCCCGTTGGATACAAATGACATGACAGAAATATTCGCAGACTGCGAATCAGAGATGGTTCGCAGGTCACTAAGTTCTGGCTCCAAGGTATTAGCAGTGCCACTCTCAGGTTTCGCTGGAAGACTAGGCTCGAAACAAGCCGATAGCGAAGGTGCACAACTACCTCGCCTCGGTAGAGAATTAGCCAGTGCCGCGAAGATGGCCGGAGTAGCTGGCATCTTCCACTCGGATGAACTTCCAGCATACGGAATTTCTTCATCTGAAGTTGAAACTGTAAGTGAAACACTTTCCTTATCTCAAGAAGACGCATTCGTTCTATGCGTAGCGCCGGAATGGCAGGCAGAATTGGCCTTGGAGTCCGTAGTCATGCGTGCTAGACTAGCCTATCACCGCATTCCACGCGAAGTTCGCAATGTTGTCATCAGAAAGGGTCAGCCAGAAGACGGCACTACTACCGCGATGAGGCCTCTACCAGGAGGAGCTAGGATGTACCCTGAGACGGACATCCCTGTAATTGAAATCACCGAGGAACATTGGAAAGACATCAACGAGAAACTACCTCTGACCGCTGAAGAGAGAAGAGACAGACTTCAGAACACAGGCGTCTCTGACAATCAAATAGATGCAATTCTAGGGTCTGAAATGGATGACATCTTGATGATGGGAATAGAAGGTGACACTTCTGGTTGTCCACCTTTGCCTGCTAAGGCGTGGGCATCTGCAATCTTAGACAATCTCCGCTCTGAGGTTGCAGACGGAAGTGCCAGAAGTGAGACAGAGGTACCATGGCAGGTGTTGACGCTAGCGATTCATGCCCGTGAGGCTGGAGTAGTGACAAGAGAAGGAATCGTCCCCATGGCCCGAATAACTTGGCTTGAGGGACCACCAGTTGATACCGACTTCGATTACAGATTGGAATGGTTCTCAACCAAGGCCGATGAGAACGGATTCTCTCCTGCAGATACAGGAGCAGTCGAGTCAGCCGTTGACGAAGTATTGGCTGAGAATGTAGACATGATTCGTGACAGAGGTATGGGTGCGATGGGGCCGTTGATGGGTGCTGTTATGGGTAAGTTAGGAGGGGCAGCCGATGGCAAGGTTGTGAGTGATATTTTGAAAGAAAAGATCAGTAACATGGTTGAAGAATAATATTCAATTTCTAATGGATTATCAACTAACTTCTTAGACCCAATTAAATGTCGAAAATTCCCATGTCGAATGAACTTAAGCCCATATCGGTAATTGCAGTGATTGCATTAATTCTACTCGCTCCTTCAATACGCGATGCTTTGAGAGAAGAGGCAGCAACCTATGTCAGTGATAGCGAATCTTCCCACGATGGTCTTCCAGAATCTTGGAATAATTCGCAAGTAATGTGTGTAATGTTCCCTTCAGACACTCCTCATCCCAAATTCAATAGTGGAGTTACAATGATTGAGTCAGATGGATCAACCTATGGAGCAAATTCTGAATTCAATGGAACAGGAGTATGTGTCGGTGGCTTTACTGGGTTCACCGAGGGAATGACATTTTTCCTCAATTCAACCAATGCTACCAATGGCGATCTTGATGTGAGCTACGATGTCACCGAATGGGGCCCCTATGTTCATACAATTGGTGGTCTAAATGCAAATGAGTTGACAGGTAATTTCAGTGGCGCATATTGGGAATTACTGCACAATGGCGAAATATCGATGGTTGGAATTGGCGATTTAATCATGTCAGAAGGCGATGTTCTTCTTTGGAGAATCGCTACATGGTGAGAATGTATATTCAGCAACCATCAAATGCGGCTGAACATCCAGAGGAACAGGGTTGAGCCATGTACGACTTCCACAACATCGCATTGACACCAACTCAAAGCCTATTGCTGAACATCGCAATACTGTCGGTAATCGTTTTCGCAGTACTCCGAAGTGAGCGAAGATTAGACGATTCAAACCCACTACTAATGCTCGGTATTTTGGCTATATTCGGTATTTCGGGCCGTATTCTACTAGATCCTCTCCCTAACTTCCAGCCCGTTACTGTAATTGTGATTCTGGCTGGAGTTTACTATGGTGCTCCTCGAGCGATTGCCCTCGCTGGTGTAATAGCATTAACAACCAACTTTGTTGTACTCGGTCACGGCCCCTGGACATTGTTCCAAGTTTTGGGTTGGGGCTTAGTCGGCGCTTCAGGCGCCTATTTCTCCGATTACATACTCAAAGAAGGCCAATTAATGCTTAACAGATTGGCCGCTCTGGCAATAATCTCCGCTTTCGTTTTCAATTGGATAGTCTCATTGAGTATTCTTCTCAAAACCGATGCCTCAATGCTGGCCCCCTATCTAATCAACGGTTTACTATTCGATTTGTACCATGCAGCTGGAAACCTAATCTTCGTCGCTTGGCTGGCAACCCCTCTGAGTGAAATCATGACCAAGCACCTCGATACTTCTTCCTCTAAGGCGGTGAGCGAACCTGTCTCGAGCACCCTCTGAACTAACAATGGTCCTAGTGACCAGAGCGGATCTCAATTTGTCAAGAGGCAAGTTGGCCGCTCAATGCGGACATGCCGTGGCCGAATGCATCCTCAAGGCTAAGCGCGACGACCCTAGGATGCTGAAGAGATACACAGGGGCAGGTGCTAGGAAGATTGTCTGTGAGGCACCCGATCTAGATTCACTCAAACGACTCTATGGAGATGCAAGAATGTGCGGCCTAGTATGTTACATGGTCACAGATGCAGGCCATACAGAGATCCCTGCAGGGACAAATACGGTTCTTGGGATAGGTCCCGGACCCCGTTCCGAAATCGACCCACTGACAAGCGATTTGCCGCTAGTGAAGTGAATAAATGAAGAAAGCCCACCGTGAGCGAATGCTCTAGGTGGGCGGTTTTAACGGCTGGACTGGGAGGCTTTTGCCCCCCAGTCCGCCTTACGTAAATCTGTCAATCTAGTTTCCTAGAATGATTAGGCCATCTCGGCGATCTTAACCGAAGCCATAGCTCCGATTCCGACCATCACACCGTCAAGAATCCAGTGGCTAGCCATAGCAGCTATGTCTCCACCATCACCCATTAGGTTAGATGCCATGCCCATCGAGTTTCCGACCATGGTACCCATAGCCATCACCACGAAAGCAGTAACCCATGCATCACAGCGTGAGTACACTGTCCAAAGCAGTGCACCACCAGCTATCATGCCAAGAGCAGGCCACATGTCAAACGCCCACATTTCTGGGGCGGCAACTGCGGACGACTCGCCCTCAGTGATCATAACCACTGCGAGCACTGCTCCGATAACCTGAGCTACCAGGCGGCTTCCATTGTCCATCCAACTGTCCTGATCACTGATGTCACCAGTCATTATGTGACCCCAGGTAATCGCGGGCAGTATGTGGGCTCCACCAATTGCCATCCAAGCTGCAGCTAGGACTAGAGCTCCCTCAAGAGAACCTACTCCACCTGCAAGCCAGCATACCATGAAGGCGCCGCCCATTTCATTCATCATTGTGTCTGTATCAACCATTGTTGTTTCCTCCTCACTATAGTGAGTGAACGCGGGCTTTCACTACATCTTATAATAGAATCCTACGAAATCCGGAAAAGAACCCCCTAAATTGCGTATTTTTCCGTAAGCCGGTGTGCAGCAGAACACCTGATATCTACTAGCACATTTTGATTTCCTAACATTCTCGGTGCTGCGCACCGAATCCCAACAAAATACCAGATATTGCAATCTAAGCCTAAACCGTCATGAGGCTGACCCTGCCTCGAAGTGCATGGTCACGCAGGTAGCCATCGATTCTGAGGTCCGCGACAACCTCCTTTCAGAATGCCCAGGCCTGAAAGGCCTGGT
>CEVL01183348.1_pt1 | contig 18269 bp, 27 predicted proteins | sample 427051 | NCBI WGS metagenome assembly CEVL01 (sample SAMEA2623673, study PRJEB7988) | marine metagenome | biome: marine biome (ENVO:00000447); feature: surface water layer (ENVO:00002042); material: "saline water (ENVO:00002010), including plankton (ENVO:xxxxxxxx)" | depth 5 m
TATTCCAAGGGCGGTAAAGTAGGCGGTAAAAAGAAAAAGAAAAAATAAATAAATAAGAAAGAGGAGAGATGTCTTATTTAATATCGAATGTCCCTTACTTTAAGGTATGGGTCAGAAAAGAATTTACAGCTGGTCATCAAAGATACCATGGTGAGTTTATACATGGGTTGGCGGTTGCTGTTAATTGTATTCCAGATAGATCACTATCATTTCAAATTATATTTACAAATTGTGAAGATTTAGAAAATAATGTGCACGGTGGTGCAATGTGGGCTCGCATGCCTATACAAGGTCTTATGGCAGACATACCAGTTGATGAATGGCCAGAAAGAATGGAAAACCATTTATGTCAACCTTGGGATTGTATGTCTCATCATCATTCAGTTATATCTATAGATAGAGCATCATCATCACCTTGGTATGCTAAAATAGATGGTGAGTTTTATTTAGCTAAATACATTTTTACAGTTGATTATACTGAACATGAAATAGCTGATAGCCCAGACCAACATAAACAAAGTCATGTTTTATATCTTACTGAAGGTAAATGGAAAGGTAACTTAGTTGCTTTACCAAATAATAGAGTTAGAGTAACGAATCCAGCTCTTTGGGTAACGGGAGAAGGACCTCCAGATTTTATACCTAGTCAATGGATTCATAGTAGTGAAGAACATGAAAGTTATACTGATCCAAATATAACTTTTGACAATTTATACAGTAAAGGAGAAAAAAAATGATGGATGGGGTTGAATTAATACAAAAAATACTACATATTATTCGTGAACAAAAGGAGAGTGTTCACGAAAAAGTAACTTCAGGGAACTGCAAAGATTGGGAAGCATATCGGTCGTGCATAGGTCAATTACAGAGTCTGGCTTATGTGGAGCAAGAGATAATCGCTCTGGTGTCACAGGAGGATAGTGACGATGGCTAAAACAAAGCTGTATGTACCCGATAGGTACGCTGATAAAAAAGTGGAGAAGAAAGTAGAAAAGGAAGAGAAACCTGAACTACAAGTATCCGATGCTTACACTGAAGAAAACAAAAGAGTACTTGATCCAAGTCTTCTTAAAAAATCCGCAAAAGAAAGAATACCGCAACCCACAGGATATCGTGTGGTTGTTATGCCTTTTCAAGGATTTGAAAAATCTAAAGGTGGCATTGTTATTCCCGACGAGACACGAGAAAGAGAATCTTTAGCTACGGTCGTAGCTTATGTGGTCACTTTAGGCCCTGATGCTTACAAAGATAAAAAGAAATTTCCTCACGGAGCTTACTGTAAAGAAGGCGAGTGGGTAATTATTAGTAAGTACGCTGGAACAAGAATTAAACTTGCTGACGGCGAAATTAGGATTTTAAATGACGACGAGATTCTTGGAACTATCTTGGAACCAACTGATGTTTTTACAATATAGGAGTGTCTAATGAATGATGAAACAGAAGAAGCAAAAATAGTTGAAGTTGAAGAGGATGTTACTATTGATGAAAGCCAACCGGCTATTGTTGATGTAACTGGCAATGAAACTGAAGCTACTGGTGAGCCCGTCTCTCAAGGATTAAGTGAAGAAGAACTTGATAAGAGAAGAGATAAAACCCAAAAACGAATTAACAAACTTGTTGCACAAAGAAAAGAGTCTGAAGAAAGAGAAGCCGCTGCTTTACAATTTGCTCAACAGCAAAAAGCAGAAGCTGACGCTTTAAGAGGGCAACTTTCTAATTTAAATACAGGTTATAGTGCAGAAGCATCTAGTAGAATTGATTCTCAAGAATCACAAGCTAAAGCTGCTTTTAAAGAAGCGTATGAAGCTGGTGAAGTTGATAAAATGGCTGATGCTCAGCAAGTAATGGCTAAGATTGCTATTGAAAAAGAAAGATTGAGACTTTTTAAGCAAAATCAAGAAAGAACAACAAAAGCACAAGAAGCTCAACAAAATTATCAAGAACAACCTGGTGCTCAACAACAACCACAACAACAAGAATATACTCCTCCACCTCAACCAGATGTGAAAGCAACTGAGTGGGCTGAAAGAGAAGAGAATAGTTGGTTTGGACAAGACCGTGCTATGACAGCTACGGCTTTTACAATTCATCAACAACTTGTTCAGGAAGAAGGTTTTGATCCTCAATCTGATGAATATTATTCAGAAATTGATAAAAGGATTAGAACTGAATTTCCACATAAATTTGAAGGGAAAACTACCCGTACTCAAACAGTCGCTCCAGTATCACAAGGAAAGACTAGCCAAAAGAGTAAAAAAAGTGTTAAATTAACCCCAGCACAAATTTCTGTAGCTAAAAAACTTGGCGTACCGCTAGATGCATACGCTAGAGAAGTTGCAAAAATTGATGCAAGAAATTCATAGAGGTACATGATGTCAGAAGAAAATAACGAATACGAATTTATAGATGCAGAGGCTGCTGAAGCTCCTGCTATAGATAGAAACGCTCGGTCAAACAACACACGAGCCTCTAGCGAACGCCCCGTGCAATGGCGACCACCCAATAAATTGCACGCCCCAACCCCACCCGCTGGTTATGTCCATAGATGGATAAGAGCAGAAGTTCTAGGTTTTGATGATAAAAACAATGTTCATTCAAGATTGAATGAAGGTTATGAGCTTGTGCGTGCAGATGAGTATGAGGGTAGCGTCTTTCCAACTGTCGAGGATGGTAAATATACCGGAGTCATTGGTGTAGGCGGTTTACTTCTGGCAAGAATACCAGAAGAGTTCGTTGAACAACGCAAACAATATTACGCTGATCGTGCTAAACAGCAGATGCAAGCGGTTGATAACGATTGGATGCGTGACAACAATCCCGCAATGCCTAAATTCCAGGCAGAGCGGAGTTCAAAAGTAACCTTTGGTTCTAATAAATAGAATCAAAATCTAATAGGAGTAGCTAATGGCTAATAAAGATGCTCCATTTGGGTTAAGACCTGCTGCCTTACTTGGCGGTGGTGCTTACACTGGCGGTCAAAGAGAATATGAAATATCAAATGCTGATACCACTAAGATTTATCAAGGTGATATCGTAAAAGGTCTAGCGACTGGATATATCAAAAGAATGGCTGCTGCTGATGGTGGACTTGTAGTGGGCGTATTTAATGGGTGCCAATTTACAGATTCATCAACAGGTAAACCTAAATGGTCAAACTATTGGACTGGTGATAGTGCAGTGACTAGCACTGTTAAGGCTTATGTCGTGGACGATCCTAATATCATTTGTGAAGTGCAAGCAGACGCTGCATTCACTATAGCTGGCGTTTTCGCTAACTATGATATTGTGGATGGTGCAGGTACAGGAAGTGCAAACAGTGGTATTTCATATGCTGAGCTAGATGTAGGAACAGGAAACACAACTGCTTCCCTTCCTCTAAAAGCTCTTGCAGTATCTACCGATCCTGACAATGATGATACAGGCTCTACAAACACTAATGTTGTAGTCCTTATCAACAACCATTTCGCTTCTGCTGGTACAACTGGCGTATAATTAGGGAGATAAAACAATGGCTATATCAAGAGCACAACTTGCTAAAGAACTAGAGCCTGGTCTAAACGCTCTCTTTGGCTTAGAGTACAGCAAATACGGAGACGAAGCTGCGGAAATTTTTGAAAGTGAATCATCAGATAGAGCTTTCGAAGAAGAAGTAATGCTTTCCGGATTTGGAGCGGCCCCGACGAAATCAGAAGGTGCAGGAGTTGAATACGACTCAGCAACTGAAGTTTATACAGCTCGATACACACACGAGACTGTAGCAATGGCATTTGCCTTAACTGAAGAAGCTGTCGAAGACAACCTCTACGACCGTCTGTCAAATCGCTATACTCGTGCATTAGCACGATCAATGGCACATAGTAAGCAAGTAAAAGGTGCTTCCATTTTAAATAATGGATTCAACAATAATTTTACTGGTGGTGACGGCAAGGAATTACTTGCAACAGACCATCCGCTTTCTGTTGGGGGGACCTTTTCTAACGAACCAACCACAGCAACCGATCTAAACGAAACTGCTTTAGAGAACGGTCTCATTACAATCAGTCAATTTACTGATGAAAGAGGCTTAATCGTAGCACTTCGTGGCAGAAAACTTGTTATCCCTGCGGAACTTCAATTTGTAGCTGAAAGATTAATGAAATCTGAAGGCCGAGTTGGAACTGCTGATAACGATATCAATGCACTTAGATCATCGGGTGCGATTCCAGAAGGGTATACTGTTAATCATTTCTTAACAGACCCTGACGCATTCTTCATTCTTACAGATGCACCAAACGGGCTAAAACACTTTACCCGTGCACCTTTAAGAACTGCAATGGAAGGTGAGTTTAACACAGGTAACATGAGATTTAAGGCTAGGGAGCGTTACAGCTTCGGATGGTCTGATCCTCGTGGAATCTATGGGTCACCAGGTGCTTAATTAATTAAGTATCAATTCTTTAAAGGGGCTAGGGATGCTTAGCCCCTTTTTTTATTTGCATTATCCTTTTTTCTTCTGTATTTTATAGATATCCCTAGACGACCAATTAAGGTCGACTTTAACGACTAAGGAGAAAAACAATGGGTCAAACAACTTTTTCCGGACCTATCAAGGCCGGCACAATCAAAGATACCACTGGCACTACCGTTGGCACTGATGTTGCTAATGTTGGTTCTGTAGTAATGGCACAAACTTTTGTACTTGATATTATTGGTGCTTCTGCACTTAATCAATCAGTTGCAGTAGTTCCTGCTAACTCACAAGTGGTAGATGTAATATTAAATGTAACAACTGTTAATAACGATGGTGGTGCTGCCACTGTTGCTATTGGAACAGCTGCTGACGCTGACGCTTTCTTACCTGCGACTAGTGTAAAAGCATTAGGAACTACACATGGAACTTTAGATACTGAAGCTACTAATGTAGGTACTACTGATTTACAAATACTTGCAGATTTTACAGCAGCTAATGGTAACGGTGCCACAGGTGCTGCGACTGTTACAGTTTTATATGTACAAAATAACAACCTATCTTAGGAGGTATAAATGGCAGGGTCTTACTTAAGACATCAGCAAGGGTCTAATGCAACTACAATAGTTGTTGCAGGTGACACCAATAATGCTAATACTGCTGCTAGAGGTACAAACCAAGTTGTTTACTTTAGAGGTATATATTTAGAAGCCGATTCTTCAGATGGCACGGTTGATATTCAATCAAAAAACGCCGCTGGAACATGGACTACTGATAGTACCTTTAAGGTGAATAGCGGAAGTAGTGATAGCTTCTATGCAGATGCAGGTTATAAATTAAAAAGAGGTATGAGGGTAATATCTAATTCTGGTATTACTAATTGCGTAATATCTTACACAGCATAAGGAGATAAAATGGAGATACCTACTAATTCCTTTTTTAACATGTCTGGATTACCAGATATGGTAACAAATCCAGATGGTAGTGTTACTATTGGTGGTACTACTTATAAAGATGGTAAAGTTGTAGGTCCTTTTAATTTAGAAACACCTCCTGATGGTGTAACTCAAGCACAATTAGATGCAATAACTAATAATAACGGAGTTTTAGACCCTCAAGACCCAGCTTTTGCTGGTTTAAGTACAGTAGAACTTTTAACTTTAGGACAAACATTAGGAGCACCAACAACTGGTTCAACTTTAGAAATTGATTCTAATGAGTTAGAAACTATAAATCGAGATACGGCAGACTTCAATGCACCAGCAATGTATACTGACCCAAATACAGGTGAGTTATTATCAGAAGAGGATTATTTCGCACTTTATCCTCCTGGTCCGATAACATCCCCTAATGTAACTATTAATGATGATGGAACTAGAGTTAATACTGATCCAGAAACAGGTGTAAAATATTACTTTGCGGCTGACGGAAGTCCTACAGGAGTAATGGATGCAGATGGTAACTTTACAAGTTATGTAGATAATAATGATCCACCACCTCCTGGTAATGATCCACCACCAGGACCAGTAACAACAATGGATGATATTGCTAATTTTTTAACTGAAGGTGGTTTAGGAAGTACAGCTAATTTTTTTAGAGAAGGAAGTGCAACAGCTGATCAAGTAAGAGATTACTTAAGTGGCGATAGATTAGATGAATTTAATGCTCTTATGGCAGGATTTGATCCAAGCACATATACTTATGAAGGAAATTATTCATACAATCCTTATAATCCAGATTTTGGAACAGGTACTGGAAGAGAAACAGTGTATGCATATAATCCATTAACTGGTGAAGCTACAATGATGAATGCCGGTGAAGCAGCAACATTAGGTTATGAAACTTTTAATAGCCCTCAAGAAATGTTAGCAGCTTATCCACAATTAAATGCACCACAAGAAACAAACACAACAGACACAGTAGAAAATGTTGATGATTTTAATAATTTAGCATCTAACTTTGATTTTAATACAGCTTTTACAAATTATTTAAATGAAAGATTTCCTCAACAAAATACTAATAATACTGGGTTGACAGGAATTGGAGGTCTATTAGGTCTTCTTGGAGGTTATGGAAGAGGTTATGGTAACATGTATGGCGGAAGTTATATGAATCCTTCTTATAGCAATCCTTTCTTTGGCGGATATGGTTACGGTTATGGCATGAATCCTTATGCAGGTGGTATTGGCTCTTTCTATGGAAATATGGGTAGCGGGTATTCACCTTCAATGTATGGCTCACCTTTCTTCGGAGGTTATGGAGGTTTTAATTATAATCAATTACCTTACAACCCTTATTCAACATTGTATAATCAATATTCTTCACCTGGATTTAGTGGAGATATGTATACAACAGATTATCAAACTTATTTAGACACACCTTTTGAAGGACAAAAATATTCACAGGATTATCAAGATTATCTGAGCACTAATAATCCTTCCATGTATAACAATCTATTCGGAACAGCATAATGCCTAAACCTACAGCAGCTTCAGTAGATCAAAAAATTGAATCTCATGTTGATGCGTGTAGCGAAAGATATCATGCGATAGATAAAAGACTTTACAGAATAGAATTTATTTTAATAGCAGCTTCTTCAAGTGTAATAGGGTTATTGCTTAAATTAGTGTTAGTTTAATGATAGGAAGAGCTATTCATAATCTTGCAACAAATGTAATTGCACCAGAAGCAAGACAATTTTATGATAATCACATAGCACCTTATTATGTTCCAGGAACAAATAATCTTACTGGGAAACAAGCAGTACGAAATGCTATTAATTCACCTTTATCAATTAATAACCCAATAAATCAAGGTCTATTTTCTTTAATTAAAAAAGGTGGAAATTCTTTATTAGATTTTTTAGGTATGCAAGTAAAAGACCCATATACTTTAAATGCTGATGAAAGAAAATTAGCTAGACATGGTGGTTATAAGCGTGCAAATGATAATTTAGCTGGAATGGCTCCACCTAGTTATGATTGGCGTAATAAGCCTGGGCATACATCAAATATGCGTAATATGGGTTTAGACCCTAGAGACCCTCCTCCTCCACCAAACCCTTATGCTTTTGATCTTTTAAATAGAATGATGGATAGCGTGCCGTCACATCCAAAAGCACCTAGATACAGCACATTTAGTCCAGATGTTTATGGTTCTAAATTAATGGAAGAAGATTTAGGTATGAATGCACAAGGTCAATATACTCAAGATGAACATGATATGATGTATAATTATGCTCAAATGATGAGAAATCAACAAGGCGGTGGATAATGCCTATATCACGCTCTCAAATGAATAAACAAATACAAGACTCAACTAGAGTAAAAAAATTTAACACAGGTGGATTAGTAAGTTATAATGGTCGAGCTATACAACCAGGCACAAGGTCTGGAAATATAGGATGTGGTGCAATAGCTCCCGGTAAAAGAAAATTTACTAAAATAGGATAATGAAATGGCAGTTAGTAATAGTAAGGATTTTGAATTAGATGTTGCTGAATATGTTGAAGAGGCATTTGAAAGATGTGGCTTACAACTACGAACTGGCTATGATCTAAAAACAGCTCAAAGAAGTATAAATCTTATGTTAGCTGATTGGGCTAACAGAGGTCTTAATCAATGGACTGTAAAAGAAAAAATTCAAACACTTACAAAAGGTCAAACAACTTATGATTTGCCAGAAGGTGCAATTGATGTATTGGCTGTTGCAAGTCGTAAAGTTGTAAATGGAAAAGATACAGATACAATCATACAGTCAATTGGTCGTAAAGAATATTTACAGATTCCAGATAAAACTGATGAAAGTACACCAAGTCAATATTTTGTAGATAAACAAATTGCTCCAAAAATAAAAATATGGCCGACATCAGATAACAACAGTGACAAAATTGTTTATAACTATTTAGAAAGAATTGACGATGCTGATCATGGTCCAAACACTATGCAAGTTCCGTTTAGATTTTACCCATGTTTAGCTAGTGGTCTTGCTTATTATCTATCTATGAAAAGAGCACCAGAAAGAACACAACTTTTAAAAGCTGTTTACGAAGAAGAATTTAAAAGAGCAGCAGAACAAGATGAAGTAAGAGAAAGTTATCAGATACGACCTTCTATGCGTAGTTATAGGAGACTAACATAATGGCTTATGCTGCTGGAAAAAATGCTCTTGGTCAATGTGATAGATGTGGACAACGCTATTACTTAAAACAATTACATAAAGAGTGGAATGGATTAAAAACATGTCCTAGTTGTTGGGAACCAAAACAACCGCAGCTAGAATTACGAGTTAATGTAGTAGACCCAGAAGCCTTATGGGAACCTAGACCAGATAAAGACACGCCTGCGGGCGAGGGTGTAGTAAAAACTACTAAAGTAAATGCTTTTACAGATAAAACTCTTGATCCAATAGGTTATGCATTTTCTGTATCGCAAATGGAATCAAATGTTGGTACAGTCACGGTGGTGATAACATGACATTAGATGAATTAAAAACATTAGTACAAAATTATACGCAAAACGATGAATCTGTTTTTGTAAGCACAATAAATGATTTTATTAAAAATGCTGAAGAAAGATTATTAGAACTTGTGCAAATAAATGTATTTAGAAAAACATCTACTGGTACTTCTACATCTGGTAATAGATTTTTAAAAGGCCCAGAAGATTATTTGGCATCATTTTCATTAGCTGTAATTGATGCAAATGGTGATTATCATTATCTTGATAAAAAACATCCGTCTTTTATTCAAGCATATGATTATGATCCAACACAAACAAATTTAATGGGAAGACCAAAGTATTATGCAGAATTTGATGCTGGTAGTAATACAGAAAATGAAGATAATACATTTTTATTATCACCGACTCCAGATGTTGATTACACAATGGAATTAAATTATTTGTATAGACCTCCAAGTTTAACAGTAAATACAGCTGGTACTTATTTATCAGAAAATGCAAGAAATGCTCTTTTATATGGAACATTAGTTGAAGCATATATTTTTATGAAGGGAGAACCTACCTTACAGCAAGAATACGAAAAAAGGTTCGCAGAGGAAATATCAAGACAGAAAAACCTATTTGAAGGTAGAGATAGGCGTGATGAATATCGTTTTGATAGTTTAAGAATAGAGGTAACTTAATGTTTACAGAAGAAATTGGTATAAAAACTGGAACGGTTAATGTAGTAACAACCGATAATAAGGGACTAGATAGTGATCATTGGGCTGATAGAGCAACCAATCACATTATCTCAGTTTCCCAAGATGCTCCGCCTGCAATACGAGACCAGGCAGAAGCATTTAAAGAAAATGTCCACAAAGTGTTGAGATATTATATTAAACAAGCTATATTATCTGAGCGTACGACTATTTGTGGTACATTGTCCCAACAGGGACATGATGACCTCGCTGAAATTATAAGGAGAATGTAATATGGCTATAACACAAGCAATGTGCACAAGTTTTAAGACTGAACTTTTACAAGGTGTACATAACTTTTATAATGGATCAGGAGGTGGATCAGCTGGAACAGGTGCAACATTTAAAATTGCATTGTATACTTCCTCAGCTACATTAGGTGCTACGACTACTGCGTATGCAACAACTAATGAAACAACAGGCACAGCTTATAACGCTGGAGGAAATTCATTAACAAATGTGACACCAACCTCTTCAGGAACAACAGCTTTTACAGATTTTGCTGATACAACTTGGAGTACTTCTACTATTACAGCTAGAGGTGCTTTAATTTATAACTCAACACAATCTAATAAAGCAGTTGCAGTTCTTGATTTTGGTTCTGATAAATCATCAAGTTCTGGAGATTTCACTATCCAATTCCCTACTGCCGATTCAAGTAATGCTATTATCAGGATTGCTTAAATGCCACACTTTAGTCTTGAAATAGGTGATAGAGTTAAAGAGACTACGACGACCACGGGTACAGGTACAGTAACACTTGGCGGTGCCTCTCCTGGTTTTCAAGCATTTTCTGCTCTTGGCGATGGAGCAAGAGCACCATATGCTATAGTAGATACCACTAACAATACTTGGGAAACAGGTATTGGAACATATACTTTATCAGGGACAACATTTTCAAGAGATTTTGTTTATGAATCATCTAATTCTGATAATTTAGTAAATTTTGGAAGCGGAGAAAAAGAAGTTTTTGTAACAATGCCAGCTGAAAGAGCGGGAGTTTTATCTGCTGTAGATATTTCATCTGCATCTGGAAATATACGAGGTGTTCAAAAAATTATACCTGAAACAACAGGTGGATTTACATTAGGTGCAATTTGGTTAGGTAAAAATGGAACAGAAATATCAGGCAATGGTCAAGTTTATGTTTTTGACGGAGGTACATATACAATTACTGAAACAGCTTACACTAATGAAATTTGTCCATTTCAAGCAGACTTAACTTTGTCAGGGTCTAGTGTTACATTAGGTGAATTAAATATAGTAGGCACAGTTGTAGTGCCTAATGATTTAGAGGTTATTGATGCTGAACAACACGCTACATTAGAAATGGGTAGCAGTTTAACTTTAAATTCAGCGTAGGAGTATAAAATGTCAAAATTAGTAGTAAATCAAGTTCAATACAATGGAGGTCAAGTATTTACTTTACCGACTACTGCACCCGCTGCTGGTGACTTTTTAAAAACAGATGGATCAGGTGCATTAGGATGGACAGGTGGTAATACTCAAATTAAAAGTGCAGACGGAAGTTCTAAAACTTATACAATGCCAGCTAATAGTGGTAGTTCAGGACAAATTATAAAAACAGATGGTAATGCACAGTTAAGTTATGCAGCACCTGCTGGACAAAATCCTATGGCTCGAGGAACTAATGATGGAATGGTATTAATAGGAAATTCTGGTGATGAATTTGCTGCCGGTAGTTTTAGTTCTCATACAATAACTTGTCCTACTGAATACACAACTACACCAAGCGATATAATTGGGTGGAAGATTGATATGCACGGCGTTAGAACTGGTGGCCAAGCAGAGTATTTTTTTAGTGCTACTGATCAAGCAGGAAATGTAATAAACCAATCTACTAACGGTAGTGTAAGAGTAGGTGTAGTAGAATCTGGTGCTAGTTATCAAACTGGTATTGGTGCTCAGGGCGGTTACTTTAATCAGAGTTCAACAGCAGGTCAGATGATGATAGGTGTAAAATATCAAAATTGGTCTAATTATAATCAGGATTGGAGAACTAATAATGGTGGTAGTAATTATTGGAGAAATGAAGGCACATATGCTGAATTTTGGGTATATAATAGAGTGTCTAAACCTCAATGGCATGGATGGGCAGGTTATAGAATGGTAAATAATGATTACGGTTTTAATTTAACAAATCTTGCCGATCCTACAACATTTTCAAATAGTTATGGTTTTCCTAGAAATGAGGAAAGACAGACTGTGACTAATCATCCAATGGGGTGGAAACTATCTACTAATGGTAATAATTTTGTACAAGGTGTTTGGCAAGTTTATGCAGTATTTAAAGATGGAGTAATATAATGAGTAAAGTTGTCGTAAATCAATTACAGCATTCAACAGGAGGTTCAGCTCCAGCATTGACATGGTTTACTGCTGATGGAACTAACAATCAACACGCTTATTCAACAGATACATCTGGAACATTAGCTTGGAAAACAGCCAATCCTCCACCTAAACAAGGCAATAATGTTAAAATGAATTTTCCAAATTCAATTACAACAGGTAAATCATTTCAAACTGATGGTTCAGGTAATTTAACATTAAGATCAGCAGCGGCTCCCTTTACAACGCCAGACGGAAGTGAAGAAGGTTGGAGATTGTGTGATAGATTTGAAGTAGCAACCTCAGGTGGTGCTGGCACTGCAACTCTTATTATGCCTACTGCTTATACAAGTAATTTAGAAAATGTAATGGCTTATAGAATTATAATAAAAGGAATAAGATGGCCTTTAAGTTCGTATTCTACAAATTCTTTAAAAATAAGAGCTACCAATCAAAGCGGTAGTACTCTTAGTGATAACAATCAGGCTCATGTTGGTTATCAATGGCGTAGAGGAAGTCATGGTGGTGGCACAAGTACAACAAGCGGTGCAGGTAATATGAGTTATTCTAATAGTATGGAAGTGAGACCTATGTATAACTACGATATGAACAGATATTACCCAAGCACTTATAGTTTTGCGAACAACAACGCAAATAACACTACACAAAATCCAAGTGGTGCTGAAGGATTGAACGCTCAATATGATTTTTACAATGGTAAGGTAGGTCCAATGGGTCATTTTTGGTCGTGTTATCAAAAAGAAAATCCAAATTCAACACAAATGACACAATTTATTATGAGGGAAATGTTTACATCAACTGGTGCTATGTATGATAATGCAAATATTGGTGGTTTTCAGATTACATCTACAAGTAGTGCTACTATGATGGATGGTTTTATAGAGCTTTATGCAGTATTTAAAAATGGAGTAGTAACATAATGGGTAAAATAGTAGTAAAAAATGTTCAGTCTCAAAATAGTGCGGTATCCTTTAAATTACCTAGCACTGACGGATCAGCTAATCAAATAATGAAAACTGATGGTAGTGCTAATCTTGGTTTTAAAGACGCAAATGATAGTTTTCCTAGTGCTGATGGATCAAGTAAAACTTACACACTACCAAATACTGACGGATCAGCTAATCAAGAATTACAAACAAGCGGAACCAGTGGTGCAACAACTTTTGCTACACCACCTGCTTCACCTTTAACAAGTCCAGATAATACTCATCAAGGATTTAGATTTTGTGATAAATATTCTCCTCTTACAGATACACCAGCTAACAGCTTTACTTTAACAGTTCCTACTTCTTGGACAAGTACAGCATCAGATGTAATGGCTTTTCGTATACAGTTTTGGGGTATGAGAGGTTTAGGTGGAACAGGTCATACTACGCAACCTGTTATTAAATTTATGCAACAAAATGGATCAACTACATCAATATATGATACCGGCGGTAACAGAGGCGGTGTAAATGGTTTTAATTCATTTTTTGATGTTTCTGGGAACCAAACTAGCAATCCAAGTCTTGCTAAAAATTCATTTCAACTTACTTCAGCAGGTAGATTGGCTTTAAATATGAACAATGGAAATGTTCAAAATGGTTATAGTGATGCTCCTCCTCTTTTTACTACAAACAATGATTCTTGGTCTGGTTTAGGATATATGGCAACTTTTGATATGTTTAATCACAGTGCTGTTCCACAATTTTGGATAAAATCATCAGCTATGAGTAGTAATTATAACTCATCTGGTACTTGGGGAACATCGTTCTACGAACAAGTTTGGGGATCAAATGCTCATGTAGGATCAGCTGATACTGTGCAAGTTCCTTTTCATAATTCAACAGCAGGTCATACAATGGGTTTCCAAATACAAAATGAAGACGGCAACAGTACTAATTGGGTAGATGGATGTGCTACTTTATGGGCTTGGTTTAAAGACGGCGTTGTGAGTTAAAAATGGCTAGTACGAAAATACAAGTCCCTTCAAATGCCGTAGCTAAAACTTACACCTGGCCCGCAACAGACGGATCAAATGGTCAGCACCTTACAACAAATGGTAGTGGAGAATTAAGCTGGGCAACTGCTGCTAGTGGTGGCGAACAATTTATTTCTTCTCTTGATTATACTAATACTTTACCACCAAATGCTGCACAAAAATTTGATTTTGTAGTGCCTACATCAAAATTTACAGATGATGGTGATACAACTAAAGCATACAAAATAACTAGATTTAAAGTTAAATTTAAAAATCTTACATGGTCAGTTACTGCTAATCATCCAGGAGTTTTCTCAGGTCAAATAAGATTATTTGCCTCTGCCGCACCTTTAAATGCATCTAGTAATCTTATTTTAAGCAGTAATAATAATTATGTAACTCAAGATTCATGGCAATACACAAGCTCTGGTGGTCAAACTTGGAATGATTCTTACACAACAACAAGTTCTGGTAATGCTGGCACATATAGTAGAAGTGGTGGAAATCCAACTAATTACCCAAGATCATCTGTAGGTTATGTTTTTGTTAGAAGTAATCAAAATCTTTATGCTTACAATGGAAATGCAGGTTTTGCTAATCAAATTAGACAAGGTGTTGATAAAGTAACTAGAACTGATAATTCAAGAATGAATGGTTTTAGAGCAAATTTTAATGGGGAACTTGTAATTCAAAATTACAAAAATCAATGGGATATGACTTTTGAAGCTACTACTCAAGACAATTCTAATTCTAATACAGGACAAGTTTATGTAACTAGATCAAGAAATGTTTTAGAACAAAGTGGATCAACTTGGTATGAGTCAAATACAGCTCCAGCACAAGGTGTAAGGTTGTATTTTTTACCTCATGAATTTAGTAGTGCTAATGATGGTACAGGCAGTGCAAATCAAATTGAAGCAAGTTATTGGGGTTTATCTGGTGGAACAATGGAGTTCTATGCAGATATTAGTGATTAAAAGTTGATTAAATATATTAATTGATGTAAAAAATTAAAAAGGAGTATTAAATATGGCAAGACCAACACAAGATGATTTCGCGGTCTTTACAACTAGACCTAAGATAAGTACTAGGGATAATGACGAAAGTTCACCTACTTTTGGACAAAGAGTTGTAAGAGATTTTACTGATGCAGAATGGGATGATGCAAAAGCATCAGCACAATATGAAATTGATAATTGGGATGAAGCTCAGTTAGGAAGAATAAGAGGTGAGAGAGATTATCTTTTACAACAATCTGATTGGGCAATTAATAATGATTCTCCGTTAAGTTCTGCTGATCAAGCATCTGTTACTACATGGAGACAAGAGTTAAGAGATTTACCAACATCTGAAGCAGATGTTGCTGATATTGTAATACCTGCTTGTCCTGTATCAGGTGTAGTTGATAGATAATGTCAATACTTAAAGATTTAGACGAAATTCATGGTAGAAATCATTTACATGAATTTGAAGTTAGTTTTTCCGTAGAAAGTAAATCAGGTCATTTTATTGATGCTTTGTTAGAAGTAGATTCTAAATCATTGGGAGAGCAAATCAAAAAATTAATAAAAGACGAAAATGGACAATACACAGTAGAATAGTGTAAATTGTCTATATTAGGAGTAATTTAGACAATGTCATATGGATTCACATCATATTCAGAAGACACATACGCAGGCTCTGGTGAGTTTATAAAAAACGAAACTATTGCTGTAACTGGTTTTTCTTTAACAGCAACTTTAGGAACAGTTCATGCTGGTGAGTTTGTAACTGTACTACCTACTGGCATTCAAGCACAAACACATCTTACAGGTCCTGCTGTTCAATTTGGCGGTGTATTTGGCGTTACTGGTGTCCAAGCTGCATTCCAAACAATTGGACCTTATTCTGTACAAGCTGTTGGTAATGAAACTATATTCGTTACAGGTAACAGTATTGCAGCTACATCTGCATTAGGTAATGAATCAGTATTATTAGCTCCAAATGTATTCCCAAGTGGAGTTGCAATAAATGCTGTGCTTGGTGATGAAACTGCAAAAACTGGTGTTATTGCTAAGCCAAGACAAAATCAAAATTTCTCAGTTAAAGTTTCTAGCAACGCTGGTTCAGGAAACAAATATTATATTGATGGTGCATTATCAATGCCAACTACATTGCATGTAGGGTTTACTTATGTGTTTGATCAAACAAATAATTCAAATAGTGGCCATCCTTTAAAATTTTCAACAACACAAGATGGCACACATGGTGGAGGGGTGGAGTATGCATCTAATGTAAGTATTTCTGGTTCTCCTGGTTCTACAGGCTCTACAACCATAACAATTACAGATTCTACACCTTCAACATTATACATATATTGTAGTGCTCACTCTGGCATGGGTATGGCAGTGTCTGTAGCAGGTAGTGTCGATTTAGGAATGACAACTACAGAAGGAAATGTTAGTGTAGGCGTTGGTGTTGGCGTATTCCCAACGGGAGTAAGTGCAACAGGAGATATCGGATTTATCCAAATAAACTTTGGAGCTGATATTTTCCCAACTGGATTAAGTATGACAGGAAGTATTGGCGACATAGCTATTTGGCAAGAGGTAGATAGTAGTCAAACTCCAAACTGGGTAAGGATTGCTGCGTAATGGCTACATTTAGTAATTTAGGTATAAAATTAATAGGTACAGGTGAGGAGTCAGGTACTTGGGGCACAAGTACAAACACAAACATGGAATTGGTTGACCAGGCAATATCTGGTTATATTAGTCATGCACTAGCAGATGCTAACGCAACTTTAGCTATTGCTGACGGTTCAAGCTCAGTTGCAAGAAATAAATATATTAATTTTACTGGCACTTTAACTGCACATAGAACAATAACACTAAGTCCAAATGATTTAGAAAAAACTTGGTATGTAAAAAATGCTACAACAGGTGGTTTTAATTTAGTATTTAAACAAGGCTCATCTGGTACAACAGTAACAGTACCAAATGGTACAACAGCTATGATTTTTTCTGATGGTCTTGGAGCAACAAACGGTAATATAAAAAATGGCATAGGCACTCTTTTAACAGAAGGTGTTATTCCAGCAGCCGACAACACACATGATTTAGGTTCTGCAACACATGAATTTAGAAACTTATACATTGATGGTGTTGCTTATTTAGATCAAGCCGATATTGATGCTGGAACTATAGATGGTGTTGATATTGGTTCTAATACACCTGCTACTAATTTAACTGTTGATAGTGTTAATATTAACGGAAACGAAATACAGGCAACATCAAATCAATTAGCTTTTGTGACTGGTGGTTCAGCTGAAAGAATACGCATAGATAATACAGGTAATATTTTTTACGCAGGTAGAACAACAACAGGTGCCACAACTAACGCTACATCTTATTTAGATACAGATGCTATGTATAAATCTTATCAAGGTACTGGTATACCACATATGACATTTTTAAATGGTGCAACAACTGTAGGCACTATTACAAACAACGGCACAAACGCCTCCTACAATACAACTTCTGATTACCGAAAGAAAAATGTAATTGGTGATATAGAAGATGCATGTGAAAGGGTTCTCGACCTTCGACCCCTTCAATATGAGTTTAAGGATATTATTAATCCTACAAAACAAGAAGGTTTTATAGCTCATGAAGTACAAGAAGTTGTGCCTCATGCAGTCACCGGTGACAAGGACGCTGTTGATCCAGTAACAGACGCACCAATTTTGCAGCAATTAGATCACTCTAAGCTGGTTCCTTTACTTACTCAGGCATTGAAAGATGCTATCTGGAAAATCGAAGACCTCGAAGAGAAAGTGGAAGAACTACAAGATGCCGTTAGCGAAATTTAATTTTAGACCAGGAATAAATAAAGAAACAACAGATTATACAGACGAAGGTGGCTGGACTGATGGTAATCTTGTTCGTTTCCAATCTGGTCTTCCTCAAAAAATAGGTGGTTGGGAAAAGTATTCTGATAATACTTTTGTAGGTAGTTGCCGAACATTATTTGAATGGTCTGATTTTGACGGCAATCAATATTTAGGTGTAGGCACTAACCGTAAATTTTATGTTTTAAACGATGGTATTTATTATGACATTACACCATTAAGAGCTACACAAACTGTAAACAATCCTATGACAACAAATGGCACAACTTCTGTGCGGTTTACTGTCACATCTCATGGTTGTGCAACTGGTGATTTTGTTACTATATCTGGCCTTGGAGCACCAGTTAATGGTATTCCAATTGCAGAAATTAATAAAAATCATACGGTAGCTGTTGTAGATGCT
>CEVL01173378.1_pt1 | contig 18104 bp, 6 predicted proteins | sample 427051 | NCBI WGS metagenome assembly CEVL01 (sample SAMEA2623673, study PRJEB7988) | marine metagenome | biome: marine biome (ENVO:00000447); feature: surface water layer (ENVO:00002042); material: "saline water (ENVO:00002010), including plankton (ENVO:xxxxxxxx)" | depth 5 m
CGCCCCGCCGCGCGCGCGGGGGGGATGGGCGCGCTCGACACGTCGCGCGGGGGAACGTTGTACTTTTGCGAACGAACGCGCAGACTGACGCCGTCGCGACTCTCTCGCGCGCGAATAGATCGGGATGAGCAAAAAGTTATTGATTCAAATCTTGCGGATCGTGCCGCTGGCGCTGTACCTCAGAAGCGCGGCGTGCAAGTTCGGCATTCCGATCGGCGGTTGCGACGGCCCGCTGTGCCCGGTGGCCATCGGCAAGGCGGGCGACTGCGTGCCGACCGCGAACACGGCGGAGCAGTTGGCGTGGTGCCAACACGCGTGGACGCCGTGGGCGAATGGTTTGTTGGCCGTGGTGAAGGTGCCGTTGAAGGTTCGGTGCTCGGCGGCTGATGGACACGAGTTCGCGAAGATTATCGGCGCGTTGGAGGTGCTCGGCTACGCGGCGCTGTGGACGAACCCGGCTCAGGGTGCGTTCATGCTCTCGGTGATCATGGCCGGAGCGATTCACTTCCACATGACGTTCCTCAAGGATCCCGTGGGGAGACTCACGATTCAATTCGCGTTGCTCTTCGCGTCCTTGGCCATCATGTTCTTGAGCCGACCGACCAAGACGACCAAGCCGAAGACGACTCGACGCACGTCGAGCCGAAAGACAAAGCGAAGCTAATTTAACACGCGACGATTCGCCCGCAAGTTGTGAGGGGCTGATTGTTATGAAAAAGTAAATTACAGTGCATTTATGTTACACATCTGATTCGAGCGCTCTCGCGAAAAATCCATCCACCGTCGGGCACATCGCATCCGCGAGACACTCACAAATATCCAAGAGCTCTTGCGCGTCTTCCGCGTCCTCGACCTCATCCAGCCATTCGAGCGTATCTTTCGCGCCATCAAGCATGGATGCTATGTCGCACAGGCGTTGACTGAGTGATTCGCTTTGCGAAACGTCAGTCGCCTTTTGACGAGTCCTGGACAATATGATACTCATCGCGTTTTGAGGTTTTTGTTTGGGTTTCAACCACTCGTACATCTTGTTGATGAGACCAAAGTAAATCAATATTGGTTTGAGTCGTTTGAATCGTTCCGTGGCGTCGAGCTCATTCCAGGAAGCGTCCGCCGCCGCGTCGTCGCCCGAGGAGTAGGACGCGATTCTCGTACATTCGTACTTCTTCGCGTGTCTCACGATAGCAATCAAGACATTCTGACGCGCTTTCTCCCACTGTTCGTTGGACCATATGGTGATAGAAAGAACCAAACCCGCGGGAAGAAGCTGAAGATGACACACGTCGGGATCATTCCAGAGGTCAGTGTCGCAAGACAGGCGGGTGAGGAGTGCGTTGTACTCCTCCAAACCTTTTTGGGGACAGAGAGAAACCTGATGGAGTAGCAAACGCATCATGTGTGGCAGGAGATTCATGTTACTCTCTCTTCCTCCCCCTCGACAATCTGTGCTAAACGAAACATTCATCGCGAATCTACCGAGAAGCAAGCTTATGTCCACCGCCACTTGTCGCGCGCGTGTCGGTGGCGAGATGAAAGCGCCGACGGCGAAACAATTCTGCCACCAGGTGTCCACGGCAGAGATGTAAGCCGTGTCCGCGATCATTTCACCCATCACTGGAAGCAAATTATTGCACAAAGTTTCACTGTTACGCAACGCCGCACCTTCCCATTCTCTTTTGGGCGTACGCAACGCAACATCCGCTCGTTTCGCAGATTGATGACACGAAAAGTGAATCGCGTTAAAGTGAGACACCGTGCAAAGCGTCTGCGACAGCTCTTCACTCGTGTACGGTGTATTTGTGAGTTTATTGAAGCAATATATACCGAGGAGCTCGGATGGTTTGAGTTTGTAACCTTCGAAACAAACTCTGCAGACGATTGACTCTTGTTCACTCTCGGTGACCATATTCGTGTAGCCTTGCAAAGATCTCGGCGAACGGGAGACCCCTATCGTCGACGCGCCCGGACTCGATGAATTAGCGACAACTTGCATACCCATTTCACAGAGCATTTGCTCCCGCTTAGCCAACGCCTTTCGTCGATTCTCTTCTCTTGTGGCGGCTCGTAAATCATCCAGATGCCGAGCAACAATCTCAGACGCGCTCGCAAAAGTTTCCAAACAATTTTCTGCAAAACTCCCGATATCGTGTTCAATGACGGACTCGAGATGATGTAAAAGATCAATCACTTCAGCGTGCTCTTCCAAATCCAGCCTGTATCCACGCGTGATGCCGTTAAGAATTTCAAGCGCAATGGGTAACGCAAATTCTTTGATGGCCGAAGTCCAAGCCTGAGTCCCACGAATTCTTCCATCAGAGTCTTTAAAAATGTCATTGATGATGAAATCAATCACGAAGTTCACCGTTCCTTCGGACCAAACAGCCTCGAGGACGCGATGACCCGATTGATCCATGGGTATGGCTTCCGCCAAGCGAGCCGAACACTCAAGTTCGAGCTTCAATGCGCTATTCTCCTCATGTCCATGCAACTGGACGAGCTTACGGACTGAAGCGTCAAAGTTTTTCACAAGTATCGTCGTAGACTGAGTGGTAGAACCGGCGAGACGTGGGATGACCCGCGCCAGAATGTCAGCCTCATGTCGTTCTTGACTTTGAATGAGCTGCTTGAGCTGCGACAAGAAGATCTCGACGTGATTCATCTCGTTTTCGCGAACCGACATCTCGATTGCCTGTAATGAAGAGCTATTCTTGATGAGCATGGGAGAACCTGGACGCTTGGACATGCTGGCGCTCTCCACAAGTTCGCGACTTAGAATGCCAGATTTCATCGTCGGCGCACTGACTTCACCTTCAGAGCTCTGCATAGTCTCCTCTTGTTCCTCCCTCAGAAGCATCTCTATGACGAGAAGAAATTCTTTACCGGAGTGCGAACAGTCGCGAGTGAAGGCTTGCGCAGTTTCGTCGAGTAACTTCTCCAACGCTCCGATCTCGAGCATGTCCCTTCTGTTCTTTTTCAAGTAGCATGCCGAACGAAGTATTTCAAGCAATTTAGCGAAAACGTCTTCGTTCCCGGTGTACAGCACCGAAGTATCGCGTCTGATTCGAGGAAGCAGCTCAATCAGCGTGCTAAAACCATCCCCTTGCTGGAAAATGGTCGTACCGGCGAACTTGAGTTCAATATCTTCGTCTTCTTCCTTCGTCGGTGGAAGTTCATCGATTCGCTGTTCTGTCGCTTCGCCGTCCAAACCACTCAAACGGAAAGTCACGGGCATCGGCGGACCAATCGCATCGTCTGCGTTTGTGCTTTGACGAACTCGTGAATCTTGAAACAACGACGGTAGCCAAATTCGTTCGAAGACGTCCTCCACGGGCAGGTCGAGACTGATGATTTGATTCGTCACGAGCAACTCCATACCAAAATCATCCTCAACGAGACCAACCATGTCGAGTTCCCTGCAGATGAGGTTCTTCACGTCCCGCATCAGTGGCTTCGCACTCATGTTGGCGGTAGAATATGGATTACGCGACATGACACCTGGAATAAACTCTTCTTGCGTGGGGCTCTTGAGCATCCTAAGAAGATACACCTTCAGAGGTGGAGCCCGCGGTAGAACGTGATACGCCAGTTCATTCAAGATGAGTTGTAATGGCAACTTGGGCTCTTGCGGCACGCCAGACACGTGGATTTGCGCCAGCTTTAAGCATACTTTTGCTATGTTCGGCTGTAACGACCCCGATGATTCGATGATGAGAGAGAGCAGAGCATCAAACGTTTCGGAAGCTTTGATCGCTGCAGGACTCTGGCAAATTTGAAGCGCTCGCGCGTACAAAACGGCACGCACAATCGCCTCTAATCCCACTGTAACGAATCTTTCCATAAACGAAGATGACTCTGCAAAGATGTCTCTCAGTAACATAGACACAGAGTGCAGACTAACCCCAGTATCTTGGTTCGTCGAGGCAAAAAGAGCTCTCTCCGATACCGTGTACTTCGAGTTTGCATCCAGTTCTCTCTGCAGCATTGAAAGTAGACAAACCGAGAGTTTATTCGATTCGTTCACTCGTGAAATTATGGTTTCACTACAGAGTGCCAGGCTTAAAACACTCAGAAAATCACTGTAAGGCTCACTGTCCAAGTTTGGTTTCGTTCCGAGCATGAAATTCGCAATCTGAACATTAATTTCATCACCGTTACGAAGTAAGATGCTGAACACCTGCACCACCTCGTGTCTCACGAATCTGGATCCACAATTCAACGCTGCGGCGAGCCAGGGAATCAATTGCACAGTCTTTGGTAAAGGCGTTTCTTCGCCTATAGCCTCAGGTTCCAAAGATTCAAACTCTGAAAACGCACTTATCGAGGTCAGGATCTCCTTGAGAGTACTGGAATTTGTCATCGCTTGCCGGACAAACTCCAGTGCAGGTAACACTGTGTTCTCAACGACCACCGCATTCGAAACAAGCTGTTTGGAAGTGATCGCCTTACATGCAAGACTCATTAGTGCAGCGCGCTCTGCACCTTTCGCTTCGCTCATACCGGACTCGACGCGATATGTGCTTACGTGAACCAAATCCTTCAGGAGCAAAACGTCTTGATTGTTTTGCGAAATCATGCTCCCTTGCCACGTGTTGACAGAGAGTAATGCATTACCAGCACGTTCGAGTGCAGAATTGCAAAGAAAACGGGCCACGTCCTCGTTCGCAGCAGCCATATTTGACAAAATTGTACGGACAGTGCTGCAGCATGTGAGACCAAAAACGTGCGGGTTGAGCATGCGATTGAACAAGTGTTGATGAATATCGTATCCGCTCAAAGCTTTCATCCCTGCTGGAGTACGCGATAAACTTGTGCAAAGCTTTAACGCGCAAAACAGGTAGTCTCGACAGGTCCCGTAGTTGTCATTCTGTCCAGGGGGTGAACTCGATATGTCTTCATCCGTTTCAGTGGGCAAGTATTGGAGAATGGCGTCGTGCACCGAATCACACTTGCATCTTGCGGCAACCAGATCCATTCTTCTGCCTTTACTCGTCACGCTAAACATTCGTTCAACATCTTCGGAGGAGTCTCCTCGTTCGAATAATGCGGTTCGAATAGAGCTCTCTGCAGATTCTATGGATTCAAGTATTTTTGCGATTGCTTGAGACTGCGCCTTCAGTTCTTGCACCGCGTCGGAAAGATCTTCTGCGTCTTGAAGCTTTGGGTGGCGCAAGCACAACGTGGCATGCGCAGATAAAGTCGTTTGTATTTTCGCGTAACGACAGTACCCACACTCGTTACATATGAAAGCGTCGAGCTTCTCGTAGTTGATGTTTCGGCAGTATCGGCACTGATATGCATTCTCTCGACAATTCGTGCAAATTCCATGTTTGACATCAGTGACCAAACGGGCACAGCGAGGACAGTGCAAAGCCATCGTCATCTTTGCCTGTAAGTTCTCGTGAAAAGATCTGAAGACGATTTTGAGTGCCGATGCGTCCACTGGAATCTCGAATTTAAGTTCTGCTTCGTTTGCCGATGCCGGGAAGTAAAGCACTCCGAGAAATTGCCAAGACAAGCAGTCGTATGCTCGCAAAACACTCAAGTCTTTTCTACTCGTCGTGCGCCACACCTCGACCTCCTTGACGCGAATGTGAGATTTTAATTCAGTCACGTTCATAGAGATGGATTCAATAGTCATGGCCTCTCGCAACTTTGAAAACGCAGTGTTTTTGGTGAAAGTCTGATTCTTCTTCAGAGAATCGAGGGAGTGAGCAGAGAATCTGTGACAAGCGAGATAAGACACGGCATCCCGCGCGCTCGGGCTTTTTTCCAACCAGTACCTGTCGAGCGAATCACTGCCCAAGATTTGCTGTTGCTTCAGCGCACGGTAGAGATCCGCTCTTGGATGATCGCTCACGCGTAAAAGCACGTCCCGCATGCCGTGACAGAACTTGTTGATACTGTTCTGATATAGAGACACAACGTCTGAATCAGATAGCATAATGCCCTTTGCGAACTCCATCAATTCACTGCCACGGTGACCATGGTTTTGTGAACTCTCCAAAACTGACATCAGCACAACAAGAACATCATCTCGATAGTGTTCGAATGAGTACCAAATTGTTTTTAAAACGTGCGCCGCAGCGGCGCGCGTATCGTCTTCCACGGCAGCTAAGGCACATTTATGCGTCATAATGTCAAGTCCTTGAATGATCTCTCTGAGCAAGTCTCTCTTCGTAACACTCGTCTCCGGCTCACCGTCATTACACGATTCCACGGTGCACGAAATGACTTTGCATATGTTCGTAGAAATGGGAGCTGGAAGATTGGATGCCGCCATCATCAACGCACCTACCAATTCAGGGGCAAAGTCGATATTTTCGTAAAAGAGTTTCAGACTCCTCTTGTTATCTATCGCCACCTCAAGGAATCGGTCAACTGTCTCCTTCGTATGCTGTAATCCTGAATACGGAACTTCGTCCACGAGCCAGTGCGAATTGACATCCGCCGTGACGATCTCGCGCAGAGCTTTTGACAAATTGAAAAGTCGACCGGCTTGACTCAACGCGCGAATCTCGATGTCATCGTCCCCAAGAAATTGCTTGAGTAAGAAAATTGCCTGCGACGAAAGATCTTTCGGTTTCATCGCCGATATACGAGCAAGAACTTGAGACCACTCTGACTTTTCTCGCTCGGGCAACTTACTCAGAGCAAACGAGCGAGAATGCGCCGATGCATAAAGGAGCACCGATTGAAGACAATGAATGATGCGTTGCTCTCGATTTCGCGCGTTTTCTTCGCTTTGCAATAGAGCACCGTATCCCTTCTCTGACGGATACACGTCTGTCTCACGCACATCGAGGCAACGCAAGAACTCGCAAGCCAACGCGTACGTGTGCAAAAGAGCTTCACGAGCTTCACTCTTCGGCATATCTTGTAACTGCATGCACTCCGCCGCGATAGCCAATCGACTACATATCGCATCTTGCGCAAGGATATCACCATGCAAAGGAGGAAGCTTGCACAATTCCAAGTTCAGACATTCGGGATAAGCTTCACTCAAGGTACGAATGAGTGTGATTTGTGACTTGTACAGCGTTTTCTTCTTGACCTGCATCATTGATGATACCAACTGGCGAATTCCACTCGATGCTGCGCACTTGTCGTTTCTGAGCTCCACTTTGGGCGCAAAAATACGTCGCGCTGGATTGACATCTGACGTGGTGATTGAATTCGTCGTCAAAAGATGCCAGAGTAAAGTTTCAGTAGCCACGTCGCGAACGTCTTCCCGAGTGCAGGTAACCAATCTGACCATGGACTTCACGATTTCAGCGTCGTGCTCGTGTATCAATACCGCTACCAATGCGTGTACGATGCTTGGTATGATTTCGTTCGCATCCCACGCTTCCGCAGCCACGTCCAACATAGCAGACGATGTGTTCGCTAGTGTCGACAGATACGGCGAAGAGTCCAGAAGAGTCCTCGGTCTACGCAGTGCAAGTCGACCTAGCTTTCTTACCGCACAGAAGTACTCAAAAAGGTCAGCGTCAGCGATACTAAAAGGGCTCTCGTGAATGCGAGGGCAAATTCGCTCCGTCACCTTATGACCGAAAAGAAGAGTAGAGTTATCTTTAATGTGCATCACCGTGAGCATGGTGTCTCGCGTTTGCGCTCTGAGGACTTTCCAGGCGACGAACTTGGCGTATTTATGATTCGGAGTCTGGAGCGTGATAAACTCCTTCTTCCGCAGCATGGCCTCATAGCAAATGCGCAACTTGCTCGATTTCAAGTCAAGTTTGCAATAGCGTAACGCTTGAATGATTGAAATGGTACCACTCAACCATGCCATCGCGCTATCATCGAGACCATCATCACGAATCAAGTGCCTTCTAGCGCGAGACGCACTAGAAGCAAGAGTGTCGTGAGTGTGTTGGACATCACTTTTTTGCTCGGCTTGCAGATCCTCTTCCAACGTGTTGCCATCGCACGCATACACCTCCATTCGATGAATGCAGATACTCACTTGGCTCATGGAATCGACGGAAAACTTAAATTTGGGTGCATGCACGCTATCTTTCAAGGCTTTTGACTCCGCACACGTAAACGGGATATCGTACCATCTCTTTGTTTCGCGTTCAAACGTGAAAATCCTGCCTCCCGGAAGTACAAGTTTAGACGGGGTGTACGACTGCATCGTGATTCCTCCGATGTAAATCCTGATCCCCCGAATGATTCGATTGTCATCCGGTAATTCAAGAGTGAGGTATGCCTCGATAGAGCTGGGTGACGCTATCGATCCATCTTCTGATTGTAGAATACTGCGCAACACCGCTGGAGTCGATCCTCGATTGAAGCTTCCACCAAAATCAACGCTTGAAGTAACTCTGGTGAGCTTTTCGAAAAAGTTGTATGCAAACTTCATCTCCTTCGTTTTGATTCCATTCTTCCGTTCATCCGATCTCATGGTTTTCGGTGTGGGTAAGGACTCTACGCTACTGTATGTGTGGATCTGCATCGAACCGTCGCTGCGTAAAACAATGAGTGATGAGGGAAAGTCTCCCGATCCAGTTTTTTGATACCCCGCGTAGCCTACAATGCTCGCTGTAGATGTCTCAGCAACGACTTTGTCAACCTTTGTGTCCCCGACGGCTAAAAGTGCTATCGATTCACCGATACATTCCGCCTGCATGAATACATGCTTTGGCATCAGTAACGTCGCGTCGGGACCCGGTTTGTTTGGTAGACAAAAGTCAAACACTTTTGATGGTTTACGCTCACACACCTCGACAGTCTTCAAGATTTGAACATCGATGTCTTCATCAGTATTTACACTGACGCGCGTAAAGATGATCTCGCCGGCAGAAGAATGCACGATTGCGATGCCATGACACTGCGAATACGTAACCGCGCGAACCTTGTCGCAAACACCAACTTTTGAACTTTGATCCAATTGAATGCTTTTCGCTTTCGATGTTACTTTCACGTAAAATGCATGTAAGGTACCATCTTCTGTAGTGAGCAGAGCGCACAATCGATTTTTGTGTCGAGAATTGATCCAGACAGCTGAGGTGATTGGTGTCGTGCTTTGAATAGTGCATGCGGGCACACACGTGTTTCGCGAGAGATCATAAACTGCACAAGTGTTCCGTCCAGTGATAGAGAACAGAGACGTGGAACTAGGAACCCAACTTGCATCAATGATCAAGTCGATGCTCTCTGGTACTTGTATCGGTAATCTATCAAGAATTTCACCGCCATCGCTGAGGGTAAACACTTGCGCGTGATGCAAACCGGTCACAGACAGATACTCTTTGCGCATGTGATTGAACTCGAGCTTGATGATTTCAAAGTCGACCAAGTTTCTCGAAAGCGGGCGAATGCCAACCTTATCACCGAGTTGAATGGATTTACTCTCGCTGAGTTCTGACTGCGCGCCGACGACGACGTTAGCATCGAGGATGGATATTTTATCACCTTCAGCGATAGCCAAGTGACCGTCACGCGAGCACGCGGCGCCATTCCGCACGACAACTCCAGAAAAAAGCAATTCTTGTACTTTTACTTTGGCTTGCATCTGTTCCATTTCGAAAGATCCAGCTTTGAAATTTCGCGCCACTGGCAACGTGACCATGCTTTCATCCATCACTAGTACAGATTTGCTCGCATCGCGACGTGAAAAACGATCCGACGACGCTGAGTCACTCTCATGAAGTGGTCTAAACCAAGATATAAGCACGCCCTCTAACTTCTCCGTGATTTCGGCGCGTTCGAGCGTCAACTTGAGCTCCTTGAGCGCCGTAGTAGAGCACAACCTTCGGGCGAGATTTGGTTCTTGCGATTCTTCCATTTCATCTTCGCCCTCTGAGTCACTCTCTGCATTAATCTCAAAACTCCGACTATTCCTTTCTCCCGCAACGCGACGTTCATCGTCGAATTCTGAAACATCGCGTTCACTCAGGCAAAAGCACTTATGCCGAGGAGCTGGGCTGGCACCGTCAGCGCCACAGTCGCAGAAGAATCTCGACTTTCTAGAGTAAACAACGCGATGACCAGCATGGCACGTCTTCGCGCAGTTGCTGCAACATCCACGACTAGCGACAAGGTTGCAATCGTAGCAAAAATACCAATGCTGTTCTTGAAACGACTCGCCGCTCGTGACGAAAGTGCAAAGGCCGGAAGAGATGTTCAATCTGTCTTCATCGAGACTATTGGTATCAGTCTCGTTTTCTCCGGTGCCACTCACCAAAAGAATCCGTTCTCGTAAATGATTTTCTTCAGATCCGATTAAACGTCCCCAGAGTTCGGGTAAGGTGCGCCCACCTGATTCCGGTTCCGTTGGTTCGTCAGCGCCATGAGGCGCTACAGCGGCGTCGAGAACAGCGTCTAGACGTGCAAGTCTTCTTTCAAGTAACTCATCGCTCGGATTGTCTTCCATCAAAGTCTCTGGCATTGCGAATAGCTCTGCCAAATCTCTTTGATTATTCGTCGCATCTTGCCTTGGTTCGACGTCTTCGCGTTGTTGAGATTCTTGAGAATGAGAAGTGCCGTGCAGATTTGTAGACGTCAGTTGCTCAGCGAGCGTCGCTATCGGTCCACCTCTATCCACAACAGAGTCACTGCGTAAAACAAAGCTAATGAATCGTACAACCGCAATGAATCGTAAAATGTCGTCGTCTTGAGAGAGCATTTTGGCTCGCTCCAGAGAAGCAATCAAGCACGCCGCAATAGTCTGTGCCCCATCTCGTCGGCAACTGAGACCAAGGCGAATCAAGGTCAATAGCGCGGAATCCAGAATCAATTTACTCGCTTTAGTAGCGTCAAAGCGCTTGTCCAAGAGAAATGCTTCTGGAAAATCATCCAAAGTCATGCTGAGTAGACTCGTGACGCAGCCGTGCGTCTCATCGTTGACATTGTCGTCGCTGATACTCGCCTCCAAAAGCTTCACCATGCAATCACGCACGTCCAAGTCAGCGCTACAGAGCCTCTTCATCACGCTCGCCGCAACGCGTTTACGTGGAAATAATGCAAAAGCTTCTTCAATGATGCGCCAATTCGCTGCGTTCGAAATGGTGACAGAGTACAACGCGTTTGACAGCGCGCAAGACGTATTGTCGGTCAAATGTGTCCATTCTGACGACGTCACGAAGGTTGATACGATGTCTTTGACGAACCCACACTCATCAAGATTCAATTCGGAACCCAAAAATGTGCACGCGCGTTCGCACTCGAGACAGACAGCTTCGATTAAACGAGCATCGGTGCTCGCGCTCATCACCTCTAAACATAACTGCGCCAACATCCGTGGGAGAATGGCCAAACTCGGAGTCGCTCTCGTGAGCTTTTGACGTAAAATGCTCACACACACGTCTAAGATTGCTCGATAGAGATCAACGATCAACGTGTCTGTCGGCGAGGTTACTCTCGACGTCTCACCCACGATGGCGCCGTCGACGCTCTCCACGGGCTCTGCGAGAGCGCTCATCAACGCCGACTCATCACTCGCGCTGAGCACGGTCTCGTTGTCTACTTTCATTTCCCTGCACGCGCGCTCATCCTCGGTCCGCAATCGCTCCACGATCGTTACCGACCACCTCTCCGCGTACCCTCTCGACACACACGCTCGAAGCACGTCGCTCCAACTCGCCGCCGCGTCCACGTCTCGCGCGTCCAACCGCTCGAGCGAAAACACCGCCATCTTCACCACCGCGCAGTACATGTCCCGCACCACGTCATAGTCATCCTGCAACGCTCCTCGCAGCGCATCCGGGTGCGTCGTAAACGTCGCCACCGTCGCCTCGCACGCGCGAAGCGTCTCGTCCCGCGCCTCGCTCGTCGACGCCTCCCCCAACGCCTCTTCTAATCGCTCCCCTCGCGCGATGAGCGCCTTGACACAGTGCGGCGCCAGCGCGTGCGACACCATCTTCTTCCCCAATCTCCCTCTCGCGCGCGCGCTTCGTCGCAGCGCGCGCACGAGCTCCTGAAGCTCGCTCCCTCGCGTCCCCTCGCTCGCGCGCCCCTCTGGCCTGGAGGATTCCTTGTCGGTGGCCCGCGTCGTCCCCGACGACGTCTCGCTCGCGTCGACGAGCACCACCGCCCCGCTCGCCGCGCGCGCGCGACGATGGGTTTCACTCGTACCGTGTCCTCCGTCGTCGCGCGCCATCTCGCGGCGCGCGTCGCCGTCGTCGTCGTCGCCGTCGTCGCGCGCGCGTCGCGTCGCATCCGCGTCGATTTCTTCGGGACCGAGCCCGCGTCTCCACGCGGTGGTCATCGCGTCTCGCGCGCGCGATCGGCGACGGATCGGGAGCGAACGAAAACGCCTCGATCGCGCGCGACGATCGCGTCGGCGTCTGGCGCGTCGCGTCGACGTCGAGGCGCGTCGACGCGCGCGCGCGCGGCCTCGGGCTTTACGTGCGAAACAGTTGCGTACATTACTGTTTTTAGCGCGAACACGCGTACGCATCGGTGACGCGACGACGCGCGTCGACCTTTCGGTCCAACCCGAGTGTTCGACTCGAGTGTTCGTCGCGTCACCGCGACGCGCGCGAGCGTTCGTCGCGGGCGAGGAACGCGAGGGCGCGCGCGAGGGAAATCGTCGCGTGAGGTCGTCGCGCGAGATCGCGGAGTCGAGGACGGAGGCGCGCGCGACGGGCGGTGCATTCACCTCTCGAACGATCGTCGTCGAGGCGCGCGCGAGACGCGGGAGGCTCGAATCGCGCGCGCGAGACGGGCGAACGGGCGAGGACGGCGAGGACGATGAAGACGGAGACGGTGGAGACGGTGGTCGAGCGCGCGGGGAAGGATGCGTGTTCATCGGGGAGAGATTCCCCGGGCACGCCGCCGGCGGAGGACGCGGCGGCGAGACGAGGCGCCGCGGCGAAGAACGGCGCGAGGAAACGGGCGAAGAAGGCACACGACGTCGCCGTGGACGATGAACCTGACGTGGATGAACGAGGTGAATTGATGTTTGGGTGCGGGAAGTGTGATTACGATCCGGATGGGTGCGAGGGGTGTCTCGGCGGACCGCCGATTCGGAGCGCGTGCGAGTGGGACAAGGCGCTGCGGAGAGACGTGCCGCCGGTGAAGACGTACAGGCCGACGGAGGCGGAGTGGGCGGGCGATCCTCTGGAGTACATCGACTCCATTCGCCCCGAGGCGGAAAAGTACGGGGTGTGTAAGATTGTTCCCCCGGAGAGTTGGACGCCGGGATTTTGCCTCCCGGGGAAGGAAAAGTTGCGGTTTCGCACGAGAATACAGGCGCTCAACGAGTTGCAAAATCGTCCGGCGGGACCGAGCGCGCGGGCGCGGGCGAAGATGCGAGAGGAAGAGAAGAGTGGAAACAAATCGTCCGGTGGAGGCGTCGCGACTGGAGGCCGCATGGGAGGCGGAGGCCGCATGGGGGGCGCTTCGCAAGCCGACGCGAACACCATCGCCGAAAAGTACGGATTCCAACAAGGGCAGCGACACAATTTGGCAACCTTGGAGCGATACTCTGAATACTTCAAGAGGAAATATTTTAGCAAGAATGGCAAACCGGTGGAGGATTTGACGGTGCGAGACATGGAAGGGGAGTTCTGGCGACTCATCGAGCAGAGCGAAGGGCGGAGCGTCGAGGTGATTTACGGCGCCGACATCGCGACGATGGACGTCGGGAGCGGATTCGCAAAAAAAGATGACTCGTGTCCACCGGGACAAGAGCGATACGCCGAGAGTCCGTGGAACGTATGTAACATGCCTTACAATTCGGAGAGTTGTTTGAGTCACGTCGAACCGACGACGGGCATCACCGTTCCGTGGCTGTACTTTGGCATGACGATGTCGGCGTTTTGTTGGCACGTGGAGGACCACAACTTCTATAGCGTCAATTATCATCACTTTGGCGCGCCCAAGGTGTGGTATTCCATTCCCGCCACGCACTCGAAACAGTTCGAGGACGTGATGCACAAGAGATTACCTCACCTGTTCCAGTCTCAACCCGACTTGCTTCACGGCTTGGTGACCATTTTATCGCCCAAGGTGTTGCAAGATGAGGGCATCCCAGTCTACCGCGTCGAACAGGATCCCAGAAGCTACATTATCACGTTTCCGTACGCCTATCACGCCGGTTTCAACACCGGTTTCAACTGCGCCGAGGCGGTGAACTTTGCGCCCATAGACTGGTTACCGTTCGGCGTCGGCGCCACAGAGCGATACGTGAGCGACAAGCGATACCAATCCGTCGCGCACGATCAGTTGTTGTCCACGCTCACGTCGAGCGCGCACAAACACGCGCGCTTCCCGCCCGTGTTGGCAACAATCATGCGCGCGCGCGTGGACGAAGAAAAAGCGCGTCGAACCTCGGCCAAAGACGAAGTCGGTCAGGAGACGCGCATGGAGGGCACACCCGAGGCACCGGATTTCAACGAACGCGACTGCACGACATGCCTGGCGGATTTGAACTGGTCGTGCGTCACGTGCGCGTGCACGTTCGCGAAAAACTGTGGATACACCTATTGTCTTCGGTGCGTCAAGGCGTGCGAATGCGACGCGACGAAGCGCACGATGTTTTATCGAGAGACGCTGGACGAGCTCGACGAAAAAGTGGCGGCGCTCGAAAAACTAAGCGAGACACAATAGAATGAATATGAAAACAAATCATCGCGATCACCATCCATCGCTCGTTCGATCGCCGTTCACCATCGCCTCTACTTGCGCGAGCGTGCCGTTATCGTACGTGATCATATCGTGCCGACTCTGCACGCTCAACAACAATTCGGGTCGTCCTCCGAGCAACTTCGTCAACGCGTCGTCGTCCTCTACGGATAACTTTTCCTTCAACATTTCCACGTTCCCGCGCATGTCATGAATCTCCCACAGGTGCGGAAAATCCGACAATATCGCATCCCAACGCAATCTCGGCGCGCACTCGCGCAACTCCCCGATCTTCCGCGCGATCTCGTCGAAATCCTCCAACAACAGACTCGGCCTCGCCGTCACCATCTTGGAGAGATCCGCCTCCGGCAACAAGTCTCTCAATCGCACCATCGCCACCGCCACGTCCGGCACGCGCGCCGTCATGCGCACCACATCCGCCATCTTCACGTCCCCGATCCTCGATTCCATCCCCGGCACGAGCGCGAACAAATTCACCAATTTCTTCCCCACCTCGTCCTCGTCCAAGTCGAGCTCGCGCGCCACCGTCGCCACGCAAAACCTCAGCTTCCCACCGTCGTTCCACCCGACGTGTTCGGCGATGTTCGACCCCGATCGCTCCTCGGCGACGATATCCCCGAGTTCGTTCACCAGGTGTTCCTTCCGCTTCGATCGGTACCTACCGACGCGCCAACGCCCGTCGCTCAGCTCGGCCAGCGCGTCGATGGCATCCTCCGTCGTCTCGCCTCCGTCTTCCCTCGACGCGCGCGACGCCCTCCTCCATCGTCGCGCGCGTCGAGACGACGAGACTCGACGACGCGTCGTCGCCGACGTCGTCGCGTTCGCCGTCGCGTTCGCGCGCGTCGCCATCGTCCTCGCGCGCGGGTCTCCCGCCCCGGTCGCTCGCGCGGTCGCGGGCGAGGGGGTGGTCGACCACGACGGGTCATGACCGGTCGATCGGGGGAACGCACGGCCATCCACCCGGGGCCGATGGATTGGATTGCGTGAAGAATCGCGACGGATTGGTGATGATTGCCGCGTTCGGCACTCATCGACGCGAGAGTAATACGTCATGGGCGTGTGCGGTTCGTCGCCGTCCGCGCCGGTTCCGGTGCGCGCGAGCGATGCGAGGAGACGACGACGCGCGGGACGGATCGATTGAAAGAATTGGAATTGGCCGCGCGCGCGCGGGGAGAATTTTGTTTGGATTGCCTTCGATCATCGCGGTGCAGAGGCGCGCGTGAAAGATCGGGGGAGACGCGAGACGCGATGCGCGCGCGTGGGATGATGACTGACGATTTTGTACGTACGTCGCGCGCGCGCGTGGACGTCGTTCGTCGCGCAGTACGAGGAAGTGAATCAGCGAAGCGGGAAACCGAATCCGCTGGGTAACAAAAAGGCGCGACCGTCGAGCGTGTTGGGACGTGAGACGCCTGATGTGAACGATTTGTTTGAGTTCCACGATGAACTCGGAAGAGGACAGTTCGGGACGACGTTCTTGGTGACGGAAAAGGCGACCGGGAAGAAGTGCGCGTGCAAAGCCATCTCCAAGCGCCAACTCCAAAATGCCGAGGACATCGAAGAGGTGAGAAATGAGGTGCGAATTCTTCATCATCTCTCGGGACACGAGCACGTTGTCGAGCTCGTCGGTGCGTACGAAGGAAGCAAGCATGTGTACATCGTCATGGAACTGTTGTCCGGGGGTGAATTGTTCGATCGCATCATCGAGAAGGGCAAGTACAGTGAGAAGGACGCGTCCGAGACGATTCGTACCATCGTCGAGACGGTGCAGTACTGTCACGAATTGAGCGTCATGCACCGTGATTTGAAGCCGGAAAACTTTGTGTTAAAGTCCAAGTCTAAGGATGCGAAGATCTGCGCGATCGATTTCGGTTTGTCGACGTTCTTCCGCGAAAATCAAGTTTTCGTTGACCTCGTCGGGAGCCCGTACTATGTCGCGCCGGAAGTCCTTCGTCGACGTTACTCGAACGCATCCGACGTGTGGTCGTGCGGTGTCATCTTGTACATCCTACTCTCCGGCGTGCCTCCTTTCTGGGCCCAAACGGAGCAAGGCATCTTCGACGCCATCTTACAAGGCGCCCTCGATCTCGATAGCGCCCCGTGGCCGAAAATCAGTTCGGAAGCCAAGGAGCTCATCCGAGCCATGCTCAACCCCGACCCGAAGAAGCGCCTGTCGGCGACCCAAGTTTTGAAGCACCCGTGGGTGGCTGATCCGAACGTCGCGCCGAAGACGAAGCTCGACAACGTCGTCTTCAAGCGCTTCAAGGAATTCGCCGGCATCACCAAGTTCAAGAAGATGGGTTTGATGGCCATGGCGCGCACCATGACCACGGACGAGGTCGCCGGTTTGAAGGAATTGTTTAAGAGCTTTGACACCGACAACTCCGGTACCATCTCCTTCGACGAACTTCGTCAAGGCTTGAAGCTCAAGGCGTCCGGCCCGGCGATGAAGGAGCTCGAAGCCGTCATGAGAACCGTCGACGTCGACGGTAGCGGCGAACTCGACTATGAAGAGTTCATCGCCGCGACTCTGGCGCAGTCTCGACAACAATCCGACGAAGCTGTGCGTCGTGCGTTCGACCATTTTGATTTGGATGGCGATGGAACCATCACCGCGGAGGAGTTTGAAAAGGCTTTCGCGAAAATGTCCGAGGTTGAACGATCCAACTTGGGCAACGTCAAGGAACTCATCGCGACCGCCGACAAGGATGGCGACGGGTGCATCGATTACAAGGAATTTATGGCGATGATGCAAGCGAGTTAATCGTCGAATGAACTTTTGCCGTTGCAATAAACTTATTTTCCACGCGCATCGCGTCCGCGCCTCTACGCGCCAACTTTGACAATTTCCATTTCAAAAACGAGCACCGAATCCGGCTTAATGAGCGGCGTCGGCGACGAGCGACCGTACGCCAACTCGCTCGGAATGACGAGCTCCCACTTATCGCCCTCGCGCATCATCTGCATCGCCTCGGTCCAACCCTTGATGACTTGGTTCGGGGCGAACTTCGTCGGCTGGCCACGCTTGTACGAAGAATCAAACTCCTCGCCCGCGATCGTCTTCCCGCTGTAGTGACACGAGCAAGGCGTCGTCTTTTTCGGTGACGGCCCACCCTCGGGCCCGGACTTCAACACGCGATACTGCAATCCAGACGCCGTCTCGACCACGCCCGGCTTCAACTTGTTCGCCTCCAAGAATGCGATGCCATCCTCTCTCGCGCCCGCGAGCGCGCCCACGAAGGCACCCGCCAGCGCGACGACGCACGTCAGCATCACCGCGAGCGTCCATCGCGAGCCTCGTCGCGCCATCTCTCCGGTATTCGTCGTCGAGAAGTGGCGCGCGCGTCGCGTCCTCGCGCGCCTTCGTTCGTTCGTTCCTTCGATCGGATCCGATCGGACCCGATCGAGATCGATCGACCCGATCGATCGCTCGATTCGTCGATTCGAATCGTCGAATCCGAGAGACGCCTCGTCGAGACGAATGCGCGTCGACGCGAGATCTCGACGCGCGCGAG
>CEVL01048928.1_pt1 | contig 18007 bp, 8 predicted proteins | sample 427051 | NCBI WGS metagenome assembly CEVL01 (sample SAMEA2623673, study PRJEB7988) | marine metagenome | biome: marine biome (ENVO:00000447); feature: surface water layer (ENVO:00002042); material: "saline water (ENVO:00002010), including plankton (ENVO:xxxxxxxx)" | depth 5 m
ACGACGACGACGACGACGACGACGACGATGACGACGACGACGACGACGAGTTGGAAAAACGTGAAGAACGCGCCGTCCGCGCTCGGTCAAAAGAATGATCTCATCGCGTGGATTCCTTTGGAACGCGAGCAAATGAATCTGTACACAAAATTCTTGGCGTCCAAACCGGTGCGAGACGCCGCGAATAAAACCGGAAGCGCCATCTCGTGCATGAATACGCTCAAGAAGATATGTGATCATCCATCGCTGTGCGTCGGCGGTGCGCCCGTGGAAGATATCGCCGACGACCAACTCGATGACGTGGACGGCGACGACGCCGAGCTCAAGAAGAGTTGCGCGGGAGAAGCCGCCGCCGCCGTCGCCGCCTGCGTGCGCGAGTGCGAATTCGATGCCGACGTGCTCGAGCGCGGCGCGCCGAGCGTATCGTCCAAAACAAAATTTCTCATGGCCATGCTCGAAAGATTCGGCGCCGAGGGTCATCGCACGCTCGTGTTTTCGCAGTCTCAGGCGATGTTGGACATCATCGAGGCGAACGTGCGCGCCGCCAACATCGACTGTGTGCGCATCGACGGCAAGGTGAACGTGGAAGAGCGCGACCGACGGGTGACCGAATTCAGATCGAGAGACGACATTCCAGTCATGCTCTTGACCGCGCGCGTCGGTGGTCTCGGATTGACGCTCACGGAGGCGACGCGCGTCATCATCTACGATCCCGCGTGGAATCCCACCACGGATAACCAATCCGTCGATCGAGCCTATCGCATCGGTCAGTCGAAGGACGTCGTCGTCTACCGTCTCATCACGTGCGGCACGGTGGAAGATAAAATATATCGTCGTCAAGTATTCAAGGGCGGGTTGTCAAAAGCTGGCGCCGAGGGTGGCAACAGCACTCGCTATTTCGGCGCTGAGGAGGCGAGTCAACTCTTCGAGACGAGTGAGACGGCGTTACGAACGAGCGACACCATGAAGACGCTCAACGCGTTGCACGCGGATCGAAAGTGGACGGATGAACTTCAAAAAGAGTTACCGTTCGTCGAGGCTTTGCCCTTTGTGTGTGGCGTCTCTGATCACGACTTGTTGTTTTCGAAAGACGACGAAGCGTCGTCCAACAAGGCGAGCGCGTCGTCCAACAAGGCGGCGACGAGCAAGCAAGCGAACGCGGGCGGTGCGACGACACCCAAAGGTAAGGCACCCGCGGGTGCGTGGAAGAACGTGAACAGCGGTTGGGGCGGAAGCGGTTTGCTCGGCGGCGGTTTGCTCGCCGCGCTGACGCCGCCGAAGCAACAACCCGCGTCGCCAATGGCGAACGTCGTCTTCGACGAAGAATCGCCCGAACATCTCTCCGGTGAAGCGAAACTTAAGTCCAAAATCGACGCCATCCAAGCCGAAATCGACAAGCAAGGCGTAATCTTGTCGATGCCGGACGTCGTGGCGAAGATTCCGGACAAGGGCGAGAGCGTTTGCAAGGCTATCGAAATCAAACGCGCCGAGAAGCGCGTCTTGGAGGCTGAGTACGCCGCCAAGTACGACGCGAAGACTGAAAGCACGCGACAACGTGACGATGAAGACGAACACCCTCCATCATCACCGACCGAGGCGTTCTTCACGCCCGCGGGGTCGCCCGAATCCACACTCGAGACGGCGCGGTCGCTGTCTCTACTGGAACTGTAAAACTACGAAACGCATTGATATGTAACATCACACCCGTCTCATTTACAAACGCTACCGCGCGCTCGGATCAACCTCGTACCCTCATCGTCGTCTCACGACGTCGCGTCTCGAAGCACCTCTCGAATCGTCGCATCGAACCTTTGACACCCCGCCGCGCACACGTCCAACGCGCGCGTCGCGTCGTCCGGGCTCCACCTTCCAAAAATCTCAGTCTTCGCGTACCCACCCAGCGACGACATCTGCGCCAAAAACACCTTCCCATCGCTCGCCGCCACCTCACTCTCGTCCGGATCGAGCACGATTCGATCCCCTATCCTCGCCGCCTCGCACGCCGTCACCACGTCGCGACACTCCACCCCGGCCCGCGCCAACGCGCACGTCGCCGCCAACACGCACGCCACCGCCTCCCCTCCCCTCGCGTCCAACACCGTCGCGTACACATCCACCTGCGTCTTCTCGAACCTCTCCACCATGACGCTCGATCGCAGCGCCTCTCGCACCGTCCCCGCCAGACTTTTCTCCGTCGCGCCTCTCCCGCCCTCTCCCCGTCGTCCTCTCCCCGCCGTTTTCCCCGCGAACGGCGCCGCGTGCACGTCCACCTCGAGCGCACCGCGATCGACGCGCGCGGGCGCGTCCCCACCGCGGTGCTGTCGCGGTCCGTACACCGCGCACGACACCTTGGTGTCCCCGAGCTCGACGTAGGCTGACCCGGCGGCGTGCGTGACGACGTCGAGGGCGACGACGAGGGCGCGCGCGTGTTCGTCCGCGCGACCGTCGGGACGAACGGGCGCGGGTGTCATGGCGAGGGCGCTCGTCGTCGCGTCTCGCGCGCGCGTGTGACGCGTCGGTCGCGCATTCGCATGGGGCGGCGTTCCATTCATTCGGGACGCGCGGGGCGCGGAATGAGATTATTTACAAGTCTCGCGACGCTCGGCCGAGGGTGAGAAACGCGGGAATGACTGATTCTTTACTGTATATATGGTCGTTTGTGACGTATGGTACACTCGACGCCGACGATGGATCTTGGATGAGACGCGCGGCGACGCGACGGCGGCGGCGCGCGGTCATCGCGTGCGGCGAAGCGAACGCAAGGCGTCGTCGTCGTCGTCGTCGTGGTACGCGTCCACGGAGTCCATGACGTTGGACAGGAATTCGGATTCGTACGAGGTCGTGGGTTCGAAATCGAACGAGGAGGAGAGGTTCTTTTGGAACCGGGCTCGGGCGCGAAGACGGGCGTCTTCCGCGTCTTTGGACGATTCCTCGACCGGGTCGTCGCGCGGCGTCCCTTGGGTACGGTTTCGTTCGTCCGCGGGTGGTCGCGCCGGTGGCGGCGAAGAGGAACGATCGCTCCCGCCCATGCCGAACAAGTTGACCGTCGTCGTGCTTCCGCGCGACGCGTGGCTGAGAATGCTCGACGAACGCTTCTCGCGCGTCGTCTTCAAAATGTCCTTGCCGTTGGCGCCGATGTGCGTCTCGAGCGACGCCCCGCCCATGGCGATCAACATCTCCGTCGGAATGTGCGTGTGCTGAGGCTTCGCTCTCGTTGGAGGCAACAGACGCTCTTTCGGTTCAAACTTCTTCAAAATTTCGGCGTGCGCGTCATTCGCGCCCACCGTCGTCATCGTCGCCGCCGCGCGCGCGCCGCCGTTGAGATCCGGATCGTTAAATCCCTCCGCCTGTCTGTACGCCGCGCGCGATTGCCACTCGTTCGGGCCGATGGAACCGCGATTCCCATCTCGGTCCTCGCTCACGCCTCGCTCGCGACGGAAATCCGCCGGCGTCTTGTGCGTCCCCCACGCGTGCGGATTCCCGCTCGGCGACCCCTCGCGACCGCCCCAGCGTCCCGGCGCGCGCGGATCCACCACCGGCACCTCCGGTCGCCAATTCTCATACCTCTCCTCGCGCTCGCGTCCCTCGACGACGACGGTTTCGCGCGGTGCGTCCCTTTCGTCGATGTCTCCTCGTCTCTCCGCGCGTCTCGGTTCCGCGGGGGAACGAACGCCGCCGCCGCGTCTCGCGTCTCGACCCGACGTCCCACCGTTCCCCGAACCCGCGATCCACCGCCTGGCCAACATCCACACCAACGTCACCCCGCTCACAGTCGCGCTCATCGCGGCGAAGATGAGCGCGCACACGCCCAGCGTCGTCCCCACCAACAGCGACCCGCTCAGCGCGCCGAGTAACCCGTCGCCCGCGTTCGCCGCCGCCGCCGCCCAACACGCCAATCCACCCGTCGCCGGTAATCCCCACCTGAGCGTTCCACACGCGCTTTTAAATATCCCCATCATCGCGCGCACCGACGCGTCGTCCCTCGCGTCGACGGCGTCCCCGCGCGTTGGCGCGTCTCTCTCGCGCGCGTCCGCCTCGGCGTAATCCTCCCCGCGTCTCATCCCGCGTCTCATCCCGCGCGTCGTCTCGCGCGATCGCGCGCGCGTCTCTCGGTATCCTCCGCGCTCGCTTCTCTCGGCGCGAACGACGCCGAGAGACGCGGACGCGCGTCCGCGAGACGAATCATCGCGCACGAGACGAATCGTCGTTCCTCTCGTTCCCCTTCTCGTCGTCGTCGTCGTCGTCGACGCGGACGCGCGTCTCGCGCGCGCGAGAGGGACGGGGATTCGGGCGAACATGAAGCGGGGAATTTTCGTCGTCGGCGCGGACGTCGTCGTCGCGCGTCGTCGCGTCGCGGCGGCGTGTGTCGTCGTCGCGCGTCGTCGCGTCTCGGACCGATGGGGTGTGGTTGTAAACCCTAGATTTTATGTATGTGTGGTGGGTGGCGGTGTCGATCGTATTGGGAGCGTTTGTAAGAGTATGTATGTACCCACCAGAGTGGTGTGTGCTGCCCACGGAGGCGAATTCGCGGGCGACGCCGCGTCGCGCGCGTCGTCTCTCTCCGACGCGCGTACCGTACCGAACCGCGCGCGCGCGCACCGCATCGTTTTCGTCGTCCGTCTTCCGTCTTCCGTCGTCGTCCGTCGTCGCGTCTCTCGCGCGTCGGGGACGACGCGTCGCGACCGGTGAAAGTCTCGAGCGCGCGGGACGGGACGGGACGCGGCGACGCGCTCGGAGGCGATGTCGACGCCGCCCGCGCTCTGGGCGACGCCACCCCCGCGTCCTCGTCGTCTCGCGACGCGTTCGGACGCGAGAGACGAGGAGGAGGAGGAGGAGGAGGCGGTGTTCGCGTTGGACGAGCGGTGGGCGGCGCGGTTCGCGGCGACGGCGGAGGCGCGAGAGCGTCGACGACGGTCGAGACGCCGGCGCGAGCGCGCGAGAGAGGGGGTCGAGCCGTCGACGTTCGGGCGAGGTCGCGGTGAGGCGGTGGATGGGCGACGCGATGAGTGCAGGGCGAAGGCGCGCGCGGCGGCGGAGGCGGCGGAGGCGTTGGCGGAGGCGCGTCGAAAGAGAGGCGCGGCGGCGGGGGAAGAGGGTGAGGATGGGATCGAGAAAGGCGAGGAGGACGCGCGAGTGCGAATGTATGGAGAGGAGGGCGCGAGACGAGTCGCGCGCGAGGAGGCGATGGTGAACGCGGGGTTCGACGCGTGGTTGGACGCGAGCGACGCTCTCGTCGCGTGGTTTCCGTGCGAACCCATCGAGGAGGGATTGGTGTGATGATTGGGTTCATAGAGTTATTAAATAAGTGTAAATGTGAATTGTCATTGTAAAGACGGAATGCGTAGTCCTACACGATGCGTCGTCATATCGCACGCATCGATTCGGGCGCGGCGAACGGTGGCTTGTTGTCGGCGCGCGCCGTCGGCGCGTCTCCTCACCCTTGATCACTGGACGATGATCGTTTCTCTTGAGATACGCGCTGCGATGGCGGTGGCTTGGTCGTGTCCACGACGGCTGCCTCCTCTTCCTGACGTTTGCGGCGGATTTCAGCCAGGTACGGTGAGGTAGATTTACGCAGCACAGCGTCGGCGGCTTTTTCGCGCACTTGCTTCTTGAGCTCGATATCTTTAATGACGTCTCGCTTCTGCTGGTCGGAATCCGGCAAGTGCGAGACACTGGCGATCGCCGCGGCCTCAGTCTGCTTGCGCGCTTTGATTTGCTTCCAGCAACGCAAGAAAATGGAGCCGGCGGATTTCTCGGCGGCGAGCGGCCACAAGACACTCGGCGCGTACGTCTGCCAAATTCCTCTCTTCACTTTGTCCTCGATCTCCGCTCTGCCCTGTTCGCGCGTGTTTTCCAAGATGTTCACGTGCTTTGTTTCACTCCACTTCATTTCGCTCACCGGCACGACGCCTCTCATCTTCTTAGACGAGCTACGTTTGTTCGTGATGTGCACGGTGTTGACGCTCAAGTTTCGCGAGTCGCTCTCCGAGCACGACATATCACTGCTCTCCTCGTCGAGGCTTTGACCCACTTTGTCTCGTAGAGACGTGGAAGCGGTTGTACTTTTAGACAGTTTCTTATTCTCGTTGGCCGTGTACACGGGCACCTTGAGAGCCGCTCGGAGAACGCCGTGCAATCGAAAGTACTCGACGCACGTTATGAAGATGAGCGGCAAGATGAACGCGCGGTACTTCATCGTGTTAAATCCGAGCGTCGGTAGACCGAACGCGGTGATGATTTGCATGAATATCAAGCTGAAGTACATCTTGCCGACGAGCCACGACCACATGGATGTGCCCGCTGAATATTGTTGCACGTAATGGTAGACGATGTTGTGCTTCCAGAAGACGTAGAACAAACCGAAAAAGACGCCGCACACCGGCATCAAGATGGGAGAAACGATGGCGTAAATCATACCGATGAAGAAGACGAGCATCGTTTGTGCAGGGACCCGATGACTCGGCGTGGGCGTCGGTTGAGCCCAAATGAGTCTCTTTTTGAACGCTGGCCAGTTTCTCGAACGACTGCGGTACAGCAGACACTTGGTGACGAAACCGAGCAGCACCGGAGGGTGAATCAGCTCCACCATTGGGGACGTCGCCGTGCGAAGCATGATAAATTGGAGGAAGAAACTGCTGGTGTTCATCAATCTCAGAATGAATTGATACGTGAAAAGGTGAGGCTTTCGCATCCAGTCAACCACATCGTTCCACAGAGGCGTTGAGCTCAAGTTGCCGAGAACCAAGTTGAGAACCAACAACCCAAAGTACATGGAAGCGCCGAAGGAGTCCATCGTGCTGACGGCGATGTATCCAGTCTGTCGACTGACGAGCAAGCTGAGAATGTGACCTATGACGAGGAAAACCGTCAAGATGATGGATACGATGACGTTGTACACCGTCTCTCCAAAGGTGCTAACAATCTCGGGCTTCACCTTTGAAATCGCCTTCACCGTCTCGTTGACCGGAAACATGAAAAAAACGGAAACCGCGAGCGCGATGAGACCTGCTTGCGTCGTCTTTCTACTACGTTCCACAGAAGTCAAGGAAAGATTGTGCCAAACGACGTCAGAGTTACCCGGCGCCGGTTCGGTGACCCACTGTCCCGGCACCGAATCGACTTGAATTTGAGAAGCGATGACGGCGTCCATCTGTCTCGCAAAGACCACGACTGCGCTGCAAGCGGGCGCCTGATTATTGATGTACTCATCACGCGTATTGATGAACACGTCGAAACATTCCATCTCTGCTCTGCGGAGCTCGTCGTATTCTGAAGTTAAGCGGTGAAGTTGCTTCGCCTCACGCTTTGTTAACTGCGCTCGTTTTTCGATGTCCTTCAAATCGTCGATCGCCTGCGCTGCTTGGGTCACGAATTCGCGTGCGTTTGCCCATTTCTTCGCGGCGGCGTCCAGTCGACGGGTATCAGAGGCAAGCATTTTGAATGCGATGCAGTCTTTACCGAGAACTCTTTCAAACTTGTTGATGAGAAGGTTCATGGACTCTTCCTTGTAGAGAACGCGAAGTTTCGCCTTGTCGGCGTAGGACTGTACTGTGCCATCGGTTACGAACAGACGCAGTCTCTCCAGGCAACCGACGTCTTCATCATCGTCTTCGAGATATTTCTCGAGATTATTTGACGACTCAGCGGCAACTGTTTTCGCCTTTCCGGTGAGCTTCGCCGCCGCATCACCGAGTTTCGCAAGTCTGTTCGGTACAGGAGCCATGGTTAACAAAGGCATGTCTTTAACGACAATGGCGTTCGCTTTGATGCCAGTCTTGTTGGGGTTCACGGTCCACATCATTTTGACATACTTGCGCGATTCCATTCGGATCAAAATCATCAGCACAAGACTGACAAACCATGTCATGACAATCGCAGCCGCAAACGACGATTCGGTTCTCGCGTTGAGCAACGTGTACTTGGATAGACCCGTCTTTTCCAAACTATTGATGATTCGAGAGCCGGCTTGTTCGGCGGGAACAGAGTCTGCACCGTACAAATTCATCAACAGCGGACAGCAAAGGAGACTGGCGCCGAAGAAGAACCGGGAGGAAAGCTTGAACCACCTCACGAGCATGTACTCGTCCGGGGTAGTGAACTCCTTCATCCAATCGTTATCACGATACCACGCATCGACCAGCCACGAAAGCGCGTGCGTTTTCCGACTCTTTGGAACCGGGACGTCCCGTGGTGGAAACTTTGGATTGCCCTTTTCGAGCCATGCCGCAGAGTCGATGGCCATTTCCAACCAAGATACCTTACGAAGGAGCACGAATAGGAGCATCAGTACGACGAACACCAAGATGTAGATCCCGAAAAGCGTCCCTAGATCCTTAAACGTGATCGACGTATCGCACGAATCATCATCCTTGCAAATTTCGATGTAATAGCACGAAAGGCCGGTGCCCGTGTGCTTGATACCCTCGATGGAAAACTCACCCGCGTACACCATCGGATAATAACCAGAAGCGGTGTCGCACTCAATGCACTCCATGTGTTCGAGCGGAGGACACGCATCCATGGTTTTGTACGACGACACGTTCAACTGCGTCACCGTTCCCCACGCCGACGCGGTTCCCGCGTTGAGCGTCGCCGCCGGAGGATTCGACGTACTCTGCAGCGTGTGAATCGTCCTCCCGTTCCCCGGCACCTCATCAAACAACCAATGCGATCTCACCGTGCAATCCCCCGAACACCCCACCGGACACGGACACTTCGCCCCGTTCGCGTCCCGGAGCTCCGCCGTGATCCACGCCGCCGACGTCCACGGCGTCCGCAACCGCGCCGCCTGCATCGTCTGCAGTTCGTTCGCGTTCACGGTGTACGTATCCATGGTCACCGACATCGCGCCCGACGCCGCTCACCACCGTCTCGCACCGCCGACGCCGATCGATCGATGAGATGGAATTCGATCGATCGAATCGAATAATCGAATCTCCGCGCGAATGAATCTCTCGCGTCGGTGCGCGCTTTCGACGCTCGGCGAGGACCGATCGATCGACCGCGACGCGCGCGCTCCGCCGAGATCGGCCGTCGACGCGTCGACGGATGGCGACGATGGGTCGCGCGCGAATCGCTTTGAAATGAGATTGAAATGTGTCGTAATGGTCCGGATTTGAAATTGAAATTGCACGGCGCGAGACGGCGCGCGCGAGGGACGACGTTCATCGACGCTTGCTGAGACGCCACGCGTTGGGATCGTTGTACCTGTCGTACAGTGGTTCGATCTTTTCAGCCTTCTTTCTCTTGCTCAGATGTCTCGGATCGCTGAGCTTGAAGAAGCGAGGGGCGAGCTCGACGAGCCACTTGGGGTCGATGGCGCACACCTCGCGCATGTACTCCTTGGTGGTGAGGACGAGCTCGTGGTAGATGACCCAGTCGGGTTGACGCTGGAAGAGGGCGCTGGAGGGGTGGATGTAGGTTGGAGTCTGTTCGACGATGGTTTTGTACCCCTCCTGAGGGTCTTTTTTCGCGCCGTGGAAAAAGAAACCCGAACAGATGGCTTTGCGCACCTTGTTGTAGTTGCGGCCGGCGCTCGTGGTGCCGAGCTTGTATCGATCCATGATGGTGAGGAGTTGCTTGCGGACGTCCTGAGCGCGTTTCATCGATCGCGCCTGTAAGAAGTTTTCGTAACACCACGGTTCGCTGAAACCCTGTGCCTTCCAGGCCTCGTACACGGATAAGAGGGTGAGGTGGTCGCCCTCGGCTTGGAAAAATTTGTTCTTCTTCGCGTCGGCTTGCGCCTGCTTCTCTTTTGGTCTGTGGAAAATGTTTTGCGCGCTCAGCATGGCGACGATAGTTAAAATTTCTTCCGAACATCCGAAATCGACGCTGGCGATGAGCATCTTACTCATCGGTGGTTCCAGCGGGAACTCGGCCATCTTGCGCCCCAGACGCGTGAGCAAACCTTCCTCGTCCAACGCGCCGAGATTGTACAGTTGTTCTAAGGCGGTGACGAGCGTCGCCGGCGGCGGTGGGTCCATAAAATCAAAGTTGATCAAATCGTTGATCCCCATCGCCTTCATCGTCAACACCGTCATGCTAAGGTTGGTGCGTTGAATTTCCGGAATCGACGTCGGGAGCATTTCATTCTTAAACGCGCTCTCCGTGTACAATCGGTAACACTTACCGGGACCCGTGCGACCGGCGCGACCGGCTCTTTGTCTCGCAGAGGCCTGGGAGATCGGAGCGACGATGAGTGAATCCATGGATACCTTCGGGTTGTACACTTTTTGCTTTGAAAAACCAGGATCAACGACGTAAAAGATGCCGTCGATGGTGAGCGACGCCTCGGCGATGTTCGTGGCGATGACGCACTTACGACTACCTGGAGGAGCCGGCTCAAAGATCCGTGTCTGTTGCTCGCTCGGAAGAGCCGAGTACACGGGAAGCACGTGAAGTTCGGGAACGGCGGGACCCAAGGCGCGCATGCGCTCGAAAAGAATTTCAGCCGCAGAGTCGATTTCCTCTTGACCGGTGAGGAAGAGCAAAATGTCACCCTCTGGTTCGGTGAGGTGAATCTGCATCACCGTTATCAACGCGGCGTCTAAATAATCGCTCTCCGGAGCCTTGGTGTACAGCACCTCCACCGGGAAAGTTCTACCCGGAATGGTGAAGATTGGACAATCAAAAAAGTATGTCGAAAACTTTTCGGCGTCCAACGTGGCAGACGTGACAATGATTTTCAAATCTTTACGCTTCGCGCAACACTTCTTCAATAAGCCGAACAACACGTCTGTGTGTATCGTTCTCTCGTGCGCCTCATCGAGCATGATGACGCAGTATTGGGACAAGGCGTCGTCGAGCAGCGCTTCGCGAAGTAGCATACCGTCCGTCATGTACTTGATCACCGTGTCTTGCGAGGTACAATCTTCGAAACGAATGGCATAACCCACTTCTTCACCGAGCCTGCAGCCGTATTCCTCGGCGACACGCTTCGCGACCGACATCGCGGCGACTCTTCTCGGCTGCGTGCATCCTATTCTACCCCGAGACGTGTATCCAGCCTCGGCCAAGTATTGCGTCATCTGCGTCGTCTTCCCCGAACCCGTCTCCCCAATGACGACGAGAATTTGATTCTCGTTCACCGCCTGAATCAATTGATCGCGGAGCTTATAAATCGGAAGTGTTTGTCGCAGCTCGTGTATCGGCATCGTCTGTGGCTGACCCATGCGCTGTCCATGCGACTTTGCTTTCCATTCCGGCATGTCGCGATGGCTCGAGCGACCGTACTGTCGCGCCTCCTCGACCAACACGGCGTCTCCTTGCCTGCGCATGGGATCTTCCCACGGTCGAGCCGCCACTTCACCCTCCGCATCCGCATCCGCGCGTTGTTGTTGTTCGCGAAGTTCGCGTCGTTCCTTGGCCAGCGTGGCTTGCGTCATCGCCGCGCGCTGCATGGAACCGTCTGGATTTTTCACGATTTTAATCGGCGACACGTCCCCCGTGCTCGCCGCCGTCTGTCCCTGTAAGAACGGCGCCTCCTCTTCGTTCATCTCGATGTCCACCTCCTCCTCGGCCTCCTCCTCGTACGCGAGCATGCCGTCGTTCTCGGGATCAAACTGCGGGTAGTCTTGCACCTTGAGCACGCCGCTGGCGATGAGTTGTCGCGCCTCCCACAACTCGGGCGAGCTTAGTCTCTTCGGCGGACGTTTACGCGACCCCGCGTGCGCGTCTTCGAGCGCGCTCGCGTCGATCCCCGACAAACCCTTGAGCGAAGACTCTCCTCTCGGCGCCGGTGGCGGGAGATTTCGCGGCGCGGGATTACTCCGTCCGGTTCCAAACGTCGACTTGGCCGCCCCCGCGCACTCCTTCCCCGTCGTCTGATCCACCGCCTTCATGCTCAGAGAAAGCTTATTCCCGTTTCGATTCATCACCTTTACGAAGACGCTCTCGCCTCTGCTCGCACCATCCTTCGCGCTCTTCAGGTGTCTATCCGCGATCGCGCTCACGTGCACCAATCCCTCCGCCTTGCGCTTGAAGTCGACGAGTTGGACGAAGGCGCCGAAATCCATCACGTTGGTCACTCGTCCTCGATACACCTCACCCACGTTCGGTTCCCCGTCCAGCGTCGGCGCGTCCGGTCGTGCGTGCGTCTGCACGCTCGCCCGCGAGTGCGACGCTTCGCGCTCGCGTCCTCGCGCGCTCAATCGAGGATCATCCGCCGCGTTGGCGCGCGCGTCCCCGTCGCCGTACAGTTCCCTCGTCAACGCCTTGGCGTGACTCTCGTCGTCTCTCACGGTTAATCCCGGAAACTGCGCGTCGGTGACGCTCGCACTATGCGCGCCCTCGCTCGTTTTCCCCGAATCACCCTCTGCACCGCCGCCGATCGTCTTTCTCTTTCGCCCGCGGCGAATCAGTCCCAACAACGACTCCGCGAAGGCGTCGTCCACCTCCGCCCCCACGCCCGCCAACGCCGTCTTAAACCCCTCCGCGTCCGCGCTCTCCTCGGCGAGCGAGATGACGAATTCACTCAGCGTCTTATCCGCCACTCCGAGATGGTTCTCGAGCTCTTTCGACACCTTATTCACGAGCGCGAGCTTCGCGAGTTTCGCCAGAGCCGCCATGGTTTCTTCGTTCGGGCGCGGCGCGTGACGCGCGCGTCGACGCGAGAGTCGCGACCGGGACCCGCGCGAGTGGACGAGCGCCCCTTACGCTCGCTTTCACGCGCCAACCCACGATCGAGAGGCGACTCGAGCGTCGACGTGTGCGGGGGAAACGATTCGCGCCCAATCGCGCAATCATCAGCCGCGGCGGCGCGATGTCACGCGCGAGGAAGAACCGACGACGCCGTCGGGCGATTGAACGGCGTGTGTCCTTCGTATTGTACAAGATGGAGAGGATTCGATTAAAAGTCGATTAAATTACCCGTGTTCTTCGTCGCGTTCGTCGTCGTCTCCTCGTCGGTGGACGCCAACGACGACGGAACGGCGGTTTGGAAGAGACGGTTCCAATTCGGCGTCGAAAAGAACGGGGCGATCGGCTCGGCGGATGCGGACGCGGACGCGGGCGCGGGCGCGGACGCGGAGGCCGCGTGTATCGTCGCGTCTTCCTCGTACGCGTCTATGAAAGACCCGTGCACGCCCACGAGCGCGCCGACGAATGCGACGCGTCGTCTCGTCGGCGCGCCCTCCGCCTCGGGAAACAGACACGTCGCGAGACTGGCGACGATGCGCGCGACGGCGCCGGCGCACGCGCTCGGCGACCGTCTCTGCGCTTCGTCGCAGCACCGTTTGAATAACGCGGCGACGTGCGTGACGGCGGCGCGCGTGCGCGCGGTGACGTGTTTGAGCAGTATGACGTTGACGAAATCCTTCGTCGGCGGCACGGCGAGGGACATGGAGTCCACCACCTTGACGACGTCGGCGTGTTCGAACGCGCGCGACGGAAGCGCGGAGAAGAGGGAGAGCAACGCCTCGCCGACGTCGTACGCGTTGACGCCGAGCGAGGGAAAATCGACGACGACGTCCGCGTCCGGTGTCAACGCGCGCGCAATCTTGGCCAATCCGTCCTCGGTTCGAACGCCGTCGAACGGGACGCGAAACAAATCCGGAGCGTCGTCGAGACGCGCGTACAGGTGCTCCGTCATGCGCGCCACGACGGCGGGTACGTTCGGTGGAAAAGCCGTCGTCGGAAGCATCTCGAACGACGCTCCGAACGCGCACGGCGCGTACGATCCGGACACGGAGACGAAGAAATCGCGTCCGCCCTCTAAACGGACGACGAGGATGGCGTCCACGGGCTCCGGGTCGGGTTCGGCGGCGACGGCGACGAGTGCCGTCTCGCGTCGTCTCGCCGCCGGTGACGACGTGACTAGAGCGTTTGGACCCGAAGATTTCCCACCCTGAATCGACGCCTCGATGTTGAACGCGATCTCTTCCCCGGGGAGGAGACTCCCGCTCGTCGGCGTCACGCGCATCCACCCCGGCGCGGGAGGACCGCCAGGAATCGGCGACACCAGACGAAACTTAGCCTCGACGTCGCCGACGTTGGCCAACGTAAACTTTCCTCTCGAACGCGCGCCGTAGCTCAACTCGCCCAAATCGACCATCGGATTCACGAGCGAACACTTCGGCTGACTCGCCATCTCGACGTGATCGAGCCTGCGGCGAAGCTCGAACAATAAATCGTGTAATCGCTTGGGTTCGAGCTCGCGCGCGATGATCTCGAAGGTGGCGAGCACGGGTTTATGATCCGAGTGCATCAACTCGCACCGTCCGTACTCGAGCAAATTGACGTCGAAATCGCCGCGCCAGAGCACGCGATCGCACCACGCCGGCGTGCGTTTCTTTTCCTCCTCGCGCTTTTGCGCCTGCCCGACCTCGTTAACGTCGACGTCGCCCGCACCGCTGTAGATGTTTGTCCCAGGGCGGTACTTGTACGTCGGCGCGAAGGTGACCTCGCCCTCGTGCCAATCGACGAAGACGCGTCTCGCGCGACGCTCAATGTTGAGTTCGTCCGACGCCAACAACGTGGAGTACGTGCCGTCCGCGATCGCGCGACGCACGACGCCGTCTTCGAGGGTTAAACGGTAGTTTAAATCTCCAAACCAAATCGCGGAGGCGGCGTCGGCGATGGTGCACACGGCGTCGTCTCGACCCTCCGGCGGTTGAAAGCTCATCTGTTGTTCGATGTTGATTTGATCCTCGTTGCGCTTGATCTCGTCTCCGGGTTTACTCCCCGCGCTCAGGTGCGAGCAGATGAACACCAGTGGCGTGCTGTACAAACGCATCCACACCCCACACGCGCCCTTGTTTCCGAGCACGCCGACGCCGATGTTAAATCCGGTGGCCACCGTGGCGACGCGGACGTCTTTCAAGTGCGGCAACAGAGACGATCGAACCCACACCGTCACGTACACCCCCACGAGTTGTTTCTGCGCCACCGGTCGATACTCCGGTTCACCATGACCCTCCCTGCGCGTTCTATCGTTCATCGACGCGTCCCGCGACCCTTCGCGAATTGCGCCACCGTGCAAATCCTCCACGACGTCGCCGCCGTCGAACGACACCCACTTCACATTCGTCTCCGTCTTCGTCTCCATCTTCGTCTCCATCTTCGTCTTCGTCTCCATCGTCGTCGCCAACGACGTCGGGTCGTACTCCTCCATCACCCCACGTCGTCTCGTCGCCTCCTGCCTCGACCGCTCACCGTTCAACGCGTCGTCCACGCGGTCTTCCCACAGTTCCGTCATCGCGCTGTCCTCAACCGCGAGCACTTTCCCGACGTTTAACGGCACAATCTCTTGAAACCCGATCACCACCACGTCCGCGGGTTCCCCTCGCTTCACACCACCCCTACAAATCCACGTTTCCAGTTCCACAGACGTTCCCGGCGCCTTCCCGTTCGCGTTCCACGTCCCCGCGAAGACGCGAAGCGCGCGGCGCCTCGTGTACGAATCGATGGATTCTCCCATGAATTCGCGACGAACCGCCGGAGAAGAGATTCTCTCCGACCAATCTTTCGCCAACGGGTGTCGCGCGTCCCCTCTTCGCGCGGTCGTCGCGGACGACGCGCCGTCGACGCGACGTCGCGCGACGTCATCGCCCTCGTCATCATCCTCGTGAAAATCGCGCACCCACGACGCCTCGCCCGACGCGCCCACCGCGCGATTACTCGCGGACGCGCGCGCGCGCGACGAGACGTTTTCGTTTTGGAAGAATCCGCGCATTCGCGTCGCGAGGCGCGCGTCGCGCACTCGCGCATTGCGCGCGAGCGCGGACGGCGATGGATCGTTCGCGGAGACGTCGCCAGAGCGCCGCGCGCGGTTTTCGGTGGACATGTCGGCGGTGCGCGCGCGCGACGCGCGACCGAGCGCATCGCGATTCGTCGGACGCGATCGAGGCGACGCGATCGAGGAAGGGAGAGGGGAGACGGCGGCGAGGGCGATGGGCGCGTGCCGACCGAGGGACGGATGGATGCGAACGATCCGACGCCGACGCCGACGCCGATGACTGACGGGGAACTCGAACGCGCGCGCAGATATTCGAGAGTTATGAGCGCGAGTTTTGTGACCACGCGAGCGCGATTCGTAGAGGGACGAGCGCGACGAAGGGGGCGAGGGACGCGGGGACGAGGGCGGCGAGCGAGCGCGGCGTCGAGGCGGACGTGGCGGAGTGCGAGGCGCTGGTGCGACGGATGGATCTCGAGGCGAGGTCGGTGAGCGATCCGTCGGCGAAAGCGCCGATGTTGAGCAAACTGCGAGATTATAAGAGCGAGTTGGCGAGATTGAAGCGAGACGCGAGGGAGGCGAGCGCGGAGGCGGCGCACGCCGACGCGAGGGACGAATTGTTGAACACGGCGGAACGCGGGGACGCGAGCGGCGATGGCGTCGCGAGTCGAGGGCAGACGATGGACACGACGGAACGATTGGCGCAGACGGGCGAGCGCATCAAGGAGAGTCGTCGGTCGTTGTTGGAGACGGAGGATTTGGGGGTGAGCATTTTACAAGATTTACAGGGACAACGCGAAACCATCGAGCGCAGTCGAGAGGCGTTGCACGGCGCCGACGACACGATCTCGCGCTCGAGAAAGATTCTCAGTAGCATGGGCAGACGAGCGAGGGCGAATAAGTTTGTGTTTTACGGCGTCAGTGGGGTGTTCGCGTTGACGATTCTCATCATAATCTTTCACAAGCTCGCGTAGTCTTGTCATGTATCTCTCTCCGCGCATTCAGCAATATCATCGCACACACGCCTAATGAATATACTATTGTTACACACCCTCACTCTTCTCTACTCTGGACGAAAATCTGACGCCTCTGCCACGAGAAAGACGCGCCCTTTCCCCGTCACTTTCCAAGGCGAGCTCGGCCTTCGCTCGAATTGCGTCTCGAAGACAATCTTCCTCCCGCACACGTGACACTCGGCGCGTTCCTTCGCCTGACCTCGCACCGTGGGCAGAAACGCGTACACCGCCTCGTGACACGCCGGGCACTCCCCCGTCATCGCGAGCGTCGAACCCTCCATCGTCTGCGCCAACTTATCCCACCCGCGTCTCGCCAACGCGCACCCCGCCGCCCCGAGGACGGGCGCGCGCGCGCCCTCGCTCGGGTCGAGCGCGCCGCCGAAATCAAACACCGCCAACGACACCCCGATCGCAAAAACGCCGAGATACGACGTCCAAAGCGCCCACATCTGTCCCTCATCGACGACACAGTCCGAATACGTCGCCTTCCCGCGCACCGAACACCGAGGATATTTTCGCGCCGCCGCGCTCCCGGCGTAACACAGTTTCGCCTCGAGCGCGTCGAAATATTCATCGCTCACCATCGGCGCGCCGTCGTAGTACGCATCCCTCGCCTCGACGTACAACCCCTCCATCTCCTCCAGCGTCAGCGCGTCCAGACTCGCCGTCCTCGACGTCGCGTCGTCGTCCATCGCGAGGCGACGCCAAGGGACGAGAACCGACGCGCGCGCGCGCGAACGACGCGCACGTCGCGCGCGCGTCGTCCCGCGCGACCGCGCGTCGCCGCGAACGAGGGAAACGACGCGCATGATCGCTACGGTCGCTCCGAGTTCGCGCGAGATCGCGACGCGCGCGCGGGCGTCCGTCTGACGTCGCGCGCGCGGCGCCGTCGCGGTGGGCCGACGGACGTGGACCCTTGGGACAAACGACCGATCGTGACTCGTGTGATGAGTCATGACCGGTGAATATGTGGGGGTCGGTCGGCCCGCCCCGACGGCGCCGCGCGCGCGCGACCGACGACGACGCTCGCATCGCGCGACGCGCGTCGGCGACGGAGGGACGGCGCGAGAGACGCGAGGAGTCGATGAAGCTCGTGCGTTTCCTTCAGAAACTCTCCAACGAGAGCGTGACGATCGAGCTGAAGAATGGCACGACGGCGCACGGGACGATCATGGGTGCGCGCGCGATTTCTCGAACGCGACGACGGAGACGCGACGCGCGCGAGAGAGGGGCGAGGGAGCCGCGCGCGCGTGAGTCTCGTCGTCGTCGGTGGCGATCGGGTCGAGCGACGCGCGCGTCTCGCGCGACGGGTGGGTGG
>CEVL01100230.1_pt1 | contig 17946 bp, 15 predicted proteins | sample 427051 | NCBI WGS metagenome assembly CEVL01 (sample SAMEA2623673, study PRJEB7988) | marine metagenome | biome: marine biome (ENVO:00000447); feature: surface water layer (ENVO:00002042); material: "saline water (ENVO:00002010), including plankton (ENVO:xxxxxxxx)" | depth 5 m
CTTCATCGTCCTCTCGCGAATCTCCCGCCGGCGCCGCCACGCATTCCGGAGTCTCGTCCGCGTTTTCATCCGCCACGTACGGCAATCGCACCTTTCCCCGACACGTCTTCCCGTTCCACGTCCCGACGTACGCGATCTCGAGTTCGATCTCGTATCCGGGAATGATTTTCCCTTTTCTCTTATTCACGTACGCCTCCCCCGCGCACGTGTCAATCCCAGTCGTCTCCACCCCGTCCCCGGTCGCCTTGGTCGTCGTCTTCAACCCGACGCACGTCTCCTCAAACCTCGCGCGCGCCCAGGGCATGGCGTCCTTCTCCTGCCAGTGCCATCCGTGCACGTTCGTCCCGTCCGCGCGGTCCTCCACGATCCATCGGTCGTCGCCCTCGCCAACCTTGGCCATCGCGCGTCCCGCGCCCACTCGCCTCTCGTCGTCGAGTGCGGTCGGTCGGTCGGTCGGTCGGTCGGTCGCCGGGCGGCGGCCCCGCGACTGGAAAACGAACGACGACGCGCACCCACACGTCGCGCCGATTGTCGCATTCTGGGACTCCCAGAGCTATATAAAGATGATCTTTATTCGTATTCGACGAGTGTCGGTGCGTCATCAAGGGTCACTGTGTCAGTGAGGATGCCGAGTAGTCATTTTTGGCCCCGCGCGCGGTCTCGACCGGGCGGGGACAGATTGACGAGTCATGACCGGCGATGTCTATCCATCCCGTGCCGTCCCGCGCCGTCCCGCGCGGCCCGTCGCGCGAACGCGACCGGGGTGACGACGCGCGCGCGCAGTGATCGACGCGCGACCGGACGATGGGGACGACCGGGACGATCGGGACGGTGACGTGCGCGCGCGCGAGCGCGAGGGGGACGACGGTGACGGTGGTCGCGAACGCGCGGACGCGGACGAGAAGGGTGACCAAGGCGACGATGAGGTTTTCTCTCGCGCCGAGCGGTGGTGTCGCGTCGTCGACGATGACGGTGCGGGTGACGCGGGCGAAGGGGTCGGTGGAGGGTATGTCCGCGCGGGCGACGGTCGCGCGGGCGTTCCGCGGGGCTGATCCGCAGACGGAGGAAGAGGAGGGGTCGGTGTTGGACTTTCCGGAGGAGTACGTGCGCGCGGTGCCGTCGAGACGACCGGACATTTTCCCGGACCTGAAGGAGCCGAAGACACCGATGCCGCAAAAGATGCCGGGTGATCCGGAGATGCCGGACGAAGAGGAGGAAGAGAAGGAGCGCAAGGAGAATCCGGGAGAGCCGGGCGAAAAACCCGAGGATGAAGAAGAAGAGGAAGCCGAAAAGCAGAAGAAGAAGAAAGACGACGACGAGGAGGAAGAGGAGGACAAGAAGCTGCCCTTTTGATGCGCGCGTCTTGTAAACAATCGCCTAGTCATTGATTCAATTCGATTGGATTCTATCCGTTCCTTTGCCGACGAAGACGGCGCTCGCGAGAGGCGGCGCGCGTTTTAGAAACTAATTCGAAATTCGCCCGCTCAGTCTATGTCCCTAATGCTAATGTTAATGCGCGTGTGTGAGATGTACTCTTCGAAATCGACGTCCCAGTGCTCGGCGTTGAACGCGGGAGACGGAGCGAAGTCGCCGTCGTCTGCGGCGAAAACTCGCGGCACGCCGTGATAACATCTTCTAGACTCTCCGCCGAGAATCACGGCGTCTCCCGACCTAAGTATCATCGCCATCGGTGTTCGACTCCTATCCTCGTATCCGAGCAAGAAAACTGCGGGACATCCGAGCGAAATGCTCACTATGGGTCTGTCGAGATTATTTTCTGCGTCGTCGACGTGTCCATTCAGAGTGTCTCCTGGCTGATAATAGTTCACCAAACCAGCCTGCGCGTCGAATATCCAATCCTCTCCCGGCACCGATTGCGCTATGCGTCGTGTAAGATTGACGAGCGCATCACTAATCTTTCGTCGCGGGACGTTCGGCTCGTATATGCGTGACGTCCAATTAAACGGCGACCCCACCGTCGCCCACCGTAGCTTCGTCAACAGTCTCCTCGCGAACAGTCTTTCCTCCGCATCACCACGCTTGATCTCGCGTTGCGGCCTTTGCCACGATCCATCGATCAACATCAAATCTTGTAAAGCCGCGTTCCACAGTCCCACCGGCAGATCTCCGTACTCTTTCCCGAAATTCGTCCTCGCCGGAGGTTCGCAGAGCTCCGTCGCCGCCGCGCGTACCCAAACCCGTTGCTCCTCGCTCGACAGCGCGTGCGCCACATAATAAAATCCCGGATGTTCGTCAAAGGCGTACACCTTCATCTCCCCGTCCGTTCGCACGAGACGCGCGCCCCTCGCGCACGCCGAGGCCGACACATCGAGCGCATCGCTCAGGTCCACTGGGACGGCGGTGAAACGACCGCCTCTGCGTCGCCCGTTCGCGCTCGTTCGAAACTGCTCCACGAGTTTCAATTGATACTTCTTTTCGGCCGCTCGAAACGCGGTCTGCGCCGACGACAAGTCGCCGTCGGGCGACTCGGCGTACATCGACGTCGAGTGTCGTTAGGAGCCAAAAAGTGCCCTCCGACAGCGCAGCCGTCCGGCGGATGGACGCTCGAAAGAGCGCGCGCGCGCGCCAAAGTCGCACGCGTTGCGAACAAATCGTCCCTTCTTCTTCTAATACATGGGTTTTAAAGCTAAGTAGGAATCGGACGAGCGCTTTTCTCACCGTTTCGCGTCGCGTTCGCGCTGGTGGTAGTATCTCTTGAGAACCTCCTTGGCGGAGCACATGGGGAAGTTTGAGAGATCGTAATAGTGCGGCGCTAAGTCGATCAACCATTCGCCTCGAATGTCGGTCACGGTGCGAATGTAGTTCTTCGACGTCAACACAACCTCGTTGTAACACACCCACTCCGGTCGACGATCTAAAGCGGTCGACGGATGAATTTGCACTTCTTGGTTGTCCTTCACTGTCAAGTATCTTCCGCCGCGCTCGAGATGGGCGACTTGCATGAAATATCCGCTGAGAATGGCTTTGCGAATGTTCGGATAATACTCTCTCGACGCGAAATCCGTGCTCACGAGGGGCAAATTGAATCGCTGACAGATGCGCACGAGCTGCGTGCGCACGTTGTCGGCGCTCTTCATCGCTCGATGGCTGATGTAGTTGTTCCAGCACCAATCGGGGTCCTCCTTGGCCTGCTTGTACGCGTGATACACGTTGAGTAAAGTCAAGTGATCACCGTCCACGTGCGCAAACTGTGACTTCGCGGCGTCCGCTTGTTCGGCTTGATCTCGCGGACGAATAAAACACTGCGGCACGGAGAGCATGGAGACAATCGAGAGTATCTCGTTGGAGCACTTGAACTCGCACGACGTCACGAGCATCTTGGCCAACTGCGGATCCAATGGATATTCAGCCATAACTTGTCCGACCGTCGTCAACTCACCTTCGTCATCGAGCGCACCGAGGTAGTTCAACAATTCAAGAGCGCGCATGAGCGTCTCCGGAGCGGGAGGATCCATGAAATCAAAGTGCACCAAGTCGTCTATGCCTAGCTTCTTGAGCTGTAAAACCACACTGCCGAGGTTTGATCTCAAAATTTCCGGATACGTTTGTTCCTGCAAATCCTTCTTGAAGGATTGCTCCGTGTAAAGGCGGAAACACTTACCCGGCTGCGTACGACCCGCACGACCGGCGCGCTGCTGCGCGGACGCTCGAGAAATAGGCGACACCAGTAGAGATTCCACGCGGATTCTCGGGTTGAACACCTTTTGCTTGGAAAATCCAGGATCGATCACGTACACAATACCGTCGATCGTGAGCGAAGTCTCCGCGATGTTCGTGGACACGACAATCTTCCGTCCCGGCGGCTTGCCCGGTTTCCCCTCCGGCGCCTTGTCAAAAATTTTCTGTTGCATTGCCGGTGGAAGAGTGGCGTATAACGGCACTACGTTCGCCACGCCCACTTCATCACCTAAATTCTGAATTTCTCGCCGAATCTTCCCGCACGCGTCTTCGATCTCCTCTTCACCAGTCAAGAATAAAAGAATGTCTCCCGGAGGTTCGCACTGGTGGATTTGCGTCACGGTGCGAATGGACGATTCTAAGTAATCTCGCTCCGGTTCTTGCGTGTAAAAGATCTCGACCGGGTGCATTCTGCCCGGAACCTTCATCAAAGGCGCGTCTAAAAAGTATCCTTGAAACTTTTCAGCCTCGAGCGTCGCGGACATGACGACGCACTTGAGATCCTTTCTCTTGACGAGCACCTCCTTCAACAAACCAAACAAAATATCCGTCGCCAGCGTCCTCTCGTGCGCTTCATCGATCACGATGACGGAATATCTCGACAACAACGGATCCGTCATCGCCTCTCGAAGCAACATACCGTCCGTCGCGTACTTTAACATAGTCTTCGGTCCAGTCGCCTCCTCGAAACGAATTGAATAGCCCACCTCCTCGCCGATGTTCACGTCCATCTCATCCGCCACACGCTTCGCCACGCTCATCGCCGCCACTCTCCTAGGCTGCGTGCACACACACATCTTCCCATCCGCCGTGTATCCCGCATCAACGACGAATTGCGGCACCTGCGTCGTCTTACCGCTCCCCGTCTCCCCGACGAGAATCATCGTCTGACTCGAGTTTAACTTTTCGATAAACTCTCGCTTTTGTAACCACACCGGCAGCGTCTTGCGCTTGCTCAGGATGTCGTAATACTTTTGCGAGAGCGGGTTTCCGGTGTGTTTGTTCACTCCATCGTCCGCGTCCTCGTCCGCGTCGGCCGTCTTAGCGCGCTTCGGCGATTTTTCATCCGCGCCTCCCATGGCGGCGGCGGCGCGATTCTTCTCTTCGCGCGCGTCTGCGTCGACGCGATCGGTCGTTCTCGCGCGTACGTCGGCGTGTGCGCGCGCGACGCGTTCGCGTCGAGTCGTTCACGCGACGCGGGCGGTCGACAACGTGCGCGCGCGTGCGCGACGCGCGTCAGAGTGTCGATTCACCGCGCGCTGGGTTTGCTCAGTCTCGCCGCGCGCGAGGCGAACCGGTTTGGATATTTTTTACAACATGACGCCCCCAGATTGACCCTGATGACCGTGACGCGCGATCTCCGGTCGTCCGTGCGTCTGTGACAACTCTCCGAGCATCGGTGGCACGTCGCTCCCTTGAATAAAGGTTCGAAAAATCCCCTCTCGATTCACCGTGTTTAATCGAACGCACCCGCCCGAGGAACCGTCCACGGACATCGCGAGCGCGATCGCTCTCGTCACGAGCGCCTCGCACGCCTCTCGAGTCATCCCCTCGCGCCACCCGTCGTCTAAAAATCCCCAAATGTACGTAGAGCCGCTCCCATCCGTCGTCCAGCGCTCCTTGACCATGTTTCCGCCCGCCGTGCACGCGTACACCTGCGCGCCTCGACGCGCGTCCCAACCGCCGACGATGGTGTACGCGCTCAGTCCGCGTCCACGATTCGCACCCTTATTTTGATAAGAAATTTGATTCGCGATCGTCGCCACCGTTTTCACGTCGGCACTCGAGTCGATCTCCATCTCGTGTCGCTCGACGAGGTCTCGAACGAAACCGCTCACCGCCTCGGTGTCCGCCGCCGAGCCCGATCGACACATGATCGTTCGATCGTTCAGCGCCACCATCTTATCCGACGCGCGATTGGAGACGTAGATGCCTGCGTAAAATCACATAGTGCCGTCGTCGTCGCATCGTCAGTCGCGGGCGTCGTCGTCGCGCGACGCGCGAAGGTTTCGAATCAATCGATTCGAGTCAAAATCTACATGATGATGATGCGCGCGTCTCGTCGCCGCGATGGCGCCGACGCACCCGTGCTCACGCGCGTGTCCGCGCCCAAAACGACACCGTCGGCGTACTCGCACGCGACGATGGTCGTGCCCGTGTGCGGGGCCTCGCTCGCGGGTTCGAAAGCCATGATGATGAAGGCGCGCGTCGGCGAGTGCCGTTCGTCGGGGCCTCACTCGTCGACTCGTCGACTCGTCGCCGAGACGCGCGCCGAGAAACGAGCGATCGCGACGACCCGAATCGTGGTCGCGACGTCGACGATGACGACGGACGGCGCGCGTCGTTTGGGCGCGTGTCACAACGCCCTCGTCACGGCGTTGCTCACGGACACGTATCAGCTCACGATGGCGTACGCGTACTGGCGAAACGGCACGCACGATCGACGAGCGGTGTTTGAACTGTTCTTTCGTAAGAATCCGTTTCACGGCGAGTTCACCGTGTTCGCGGGACTGGAGGAGGCGTTGCGATTCGTGAGCAACTTTTCATTCTCCGAGCGCGACGTCGAGTATCTGAAATCGACGCCCGTGGGGGCGAACATGGAGGATGAGTTCTTTGAGTATTTGCTCAAGATTGATGCGAGTGATATTAGGGTGTACGCGCAGAAGGAGGGATCGGTGGTGTTTCCGAGAGTGCCGCTTCTTCGATTGGAGGGACCGCTGGCGACGGTGCAGTTGCTCGAGACGACGCTATTGTGTCTCGTAAATTATGCGAGTCTCGTGGCGACGAACGCGGCAAGACATCGATTGGTGGCGGGGGAGGATGTGATGCTGTTAGAATTCGGATTACGGCGGGCCCAGGGCGTGGATGGTGGGGTGAGCGCGAGTCGGTACGCGTATCTGGGCGGTTTTGACGCGACGAGCAACGTCGAGGCGGGACGGCAGTTTGGGATTCCGATCAAAGGCACACACGCGCACTCGTACGTGCAGTCGCACTCTGGATGGGATTGCGTGAAAAACCCGAGATTAAAAGCCGCCAACGGGTCGACATGTGAAGATTTTCCGGCATTGGTGATGGAAAAGATGAAGCGCTTGGAGGCGGTGCGAGACGACATGGAACCGGATTTGCGCTGGAACGAGACCAACACGAGCGAATTAGCCGCGTTCACCTCGTACGCGCTCGCGTTTCCATCGGCTTTCTTAGCGTTGGTGGACACGTACAACGTTCTCCAGAGTGGACTCCCGAACTTTTGTGCCGTGGCGTTGGCGCTCAGGGAGCTCGGGTACGCCGCCGTGGGAATCAGATTGGACAGCGGCGACTTGTCTTATCTCAGTAAGTGTTCCCGCGCGTTCTTGCGCGATATCGAGCGCTTACTCGGAACGAAAATTGCGGATAATTTGAGCAAAGTTTCCATCACGGCGTCGAACGACATTCACGAGGAGGTGTTGTTTTCGTTGAAACAGCATGGTCACGAAATCGACGCCTTTGGCATCGGTACGCACCTCGTGACGTGTCTCAAGCAACCCGCGCTCGGATGCGTGTATAAACTCGTCGAGGTGGATGAAACCCCTCGCATCAAACTCTCCGAGGATTTAGCAAAAGTCACCATTCCTGGATGTAAGAATGGCTATCGGTTGTTCTCGCAGACGGGCGAGGCCATCGTGGACGTGATGACGCGTGTGGATGAGCCCGCGCCGAAGGTGGGTGAGCGCATGTTGTGCAGACACCCGTTCTTGGAGAGCAAGCGAGCGTACGTGGTGCCCTCGAAGATACAGCCGCTGTTCACGTGCGTCTGGGACGGGAAGCGAGGCGCGCCCGCCGACTTAGACTTGAGCTTAGAAACGTCTCGCGCGCGCTGCAAAGAAGCCATCAAGCAACTGCGATCGGATCATTTACGATACACGAATCCGACGCCATACAAGGTGAGCGTCTCGGCAAAGCTGTACGATTTCATTCACGATCTTTGGCTCGCCGAAGCGCCGGTGGGCGAGCTGCGTTAGGCAAGGTAGTTTTTTGTGATCGCTACTCACTCATTCTATCTTTTTGCTACGTCTATTGTACTTGTCAATTCGCGTTGTCCTCGTCATCGTCCGTCGGGACGTATCGAGGCGCCATCTGACTCAGAGGCAAGATTTCCTCATCGTGCCAGTCGTCCTCGCCGTTGCCGTCATCGGCGTCGTGATCATCGATTGTCAACTTTTCAACCGGAACGTTCTTCTTTGGTTGGACGTCGCCGTTTTTACTTCTCTGTCTGTTTCGTACTTCTTCGATGAGCCGGGCGAACGTCGCGTCGCACGTCTTCACAGAGGTCGCCGTTGCCTTTTCCTTGCTCGTCGCCATCGTGTTGAAAATTCTCGCCTTGGCTCCCGCACAATGCTTGCGTTGTTCCTCTCTGTTCACCTCTCGCGCGATGGCGGGCAAATCAGGCACCCTCCCGTACTCGATGATCGAGTTCACTCGCGTCGTGAACTCTTTGTGTCTCACCTCGAGCTGCTTCTTATCGCCGCTCGAATTCAATCCCACGTTTTTACACATCTCTCGCAGTTTGTTCAACGCGAACACGTGATACGCGAGCTTGGGCAGGCGTTTCGGCACCGTCTCCGACGCAGTCGCCGCCGTCCTCGCGCGTTTGCTTTGTTGCCTCCCCGGCGAAGACAAACGCTCATTCTTCACCAAGCACGAGTTTAAATGGACGTTCATGTTGACGATCAAAATTTTCGAATCGCACACGGGACAATTCGCGAATTCTTCCTCCTCGGCGTCCAGGACGATGGCGTCGTGTTCGGCGTCCTCGTCGTCGTCATCCTCGTCCACAAACTCATCGTCTCGCTCGATCACCGGTCGAGACGGTTCGTCGAGCTGATCCACGGTTCGCACGCGAGCCGACGATCCCATTCTCCCCGTCGTCGTCGTCGTCATCGTCCCTTCCCGTTCCCCTCTCGCCCGCGCGTCTCTCTCCGCGAGCGTCGTTCCCAATAACTCATCTCTCACCCTCTTATAACACTCAACCGCGTGTTCCAACGCCTTATTCGGCACGAGATCCCTCTCTTCGGCCGGTTCTCGACACGTCGGACACTTCTCCATCACCGGCAACGCCCTGCGCACGCAATCCGAGCAAAACGCGTGATGACATCCTCGAAAGCTCACCGGCATCTCGTAGAAATCACCGCAGATCCCACACCGCATGCTCGCGTCGAAATCGCGCTGCGGACGCGTGGGCCACGCCTCGGCGACGTCGGCGTGCGCCGTTCGAGCGCTCATGTCGACGCGTCGATCGAACCTCGAACGCACGCGCGCGCGCGACGTCGATGTGACGCCCGCATCGGTGGGTCGACGAGACCTGACTCGTCGCGAGTGGCACCTCCGTTCCCCTCTCGCCCAAAATTGACCCATAGCTTTCGCGGAGTCACCGTGGGTGAGGTATTGGTTATATTTTGTAAGACGTGTGTACACAGTGGAAAAGCACGTCTCAATACGAGCGTGCGATCGCCACGCGCGTGCGGCTCGCGCCGCACATGCGTTTCGACGAGGGGCTGTAGCTCAATTGGTAGAGCGCGCGCTTAGCATGCGCGAGGTACCGAGATCGAAACTTGGCAGCTCCACGCTTTTTTTGATGGGGTAGTGTCTGTTACTGTATGTACTGTATGTCCGAATAAGAAACGATAAAAATTTTGCAGTTACGCGCCCATAAACTTTTGCATGTTACACCCCGGCTTCGAGCCACGAACACTTCATCCCGGCGGGGACGAGCCCAAGGCAACAAGGGTGTTCCAAAGGATGTACATTTTATTTTTTTGATGGGTTTGTTTCTTTTTGACACACTACTGGATCGCGGCGCGTTCCCGCGCGACGCGTCGCTGCCGCGTGTGATTCTTTTCTGTGTGCATGCATTCTCGAAATGTGCTCTCGATTATTGTTGTTCACATGATTACAAGCGTGCTAAGTGTCGTCTGTGTCGTCCGTCGAGCGCGAGAACAAACCGTCGCGAGAGAAACGTCTCGAGACAGTGAACGAACGAAAGTAATCGTTCAAACGAAAAACGAACGTTTCTTGCTACCTCACTCTCACTCAGTGATGGCCTCCTCCCGGCACGCGCTTGTGCACGAACCACTCGCTCCCAATCTTCATCGGCGGCGCGCCCTCCTCGAGACGCCCCCAGTGAATGATGGAGTCGTCGTCCGGATCCGGCGATCCGACGACGCGGTACTCCATCGTGGACTCAACAACACACGGCGATTCTTCCGTCCCCGTCGGCGCGCGCAAAAACGCGTGGTGATCAAAGATATCCTCCCCTCGCATCTTCCCCTCGAGCTCCGCCTTGTACAAACCCGTCGCGTTCTCCAAGTTGGTCACCACCCCCCCGCTCGAGGCTCTCACGGACGCGTACAGAGCCTGCGCGCGCGCACCGCGCATCATCGCGCCATCATCATCGTCAGTCACTCGTTCGCTCGTTCATTCGCGCGCCTCTCTCTCGCGCGCGTCCACCACCACCGCCTCGCGCGCGCGTCCCCGTTCGCCCGTTTCGATCGGCGCGATCCTCCTCGTCTCGCCTCGTCTCGTCGCCGTCGTTCGTCGCCGCATCGCTCGCTCGATCGATCGCGCGCGCACCTCTCGTCTCGCGACGCGCGTCGCCGACGCGATCGCTCGTCGAAGCATCGTCGTCGTCCCGCTCGAGTCGCGTCGTGGCGCCGCACGGGAACGACGCCAGGCGAGGCGAGGGGCGCGCGGTGGTGAGGGACTCGTTTCTGGGTCGTGACTCGCGAACGCGACCGAGCGAGACCCTCGACCGATCGCGACCCATGGGTGGTGGTGAGACAAACCCTAAAAAAGGGAACGATCGATGAGTCGTGATCGGTGAAGAGTCCCTCGGAAAAGAACACCTCGCGATGGGGACGCGAGGTCGATCGACGACGCCGACGCCGCCTTTCCGAGGCGCGCGAACGAGCGCGGTCGGTGCGAGCTCGAGCGAACGTTCGAGAAGTCATCGAGTGATCCTTCGCGTCGTAAAACACAGCGAGAACACCGACCATGGGTCGCATGCACACGCCCGGTAAGGGCATGTCCGGCTCCGCCTTGCCCTACAAGCGCTCGGCGCCGAGCTGGTTGAAGATCACCCCGACGGAGGTGACGGAGATGATCGTCAAGATGGCGAAGAAGGGGATGACGCCGAGCCAGATCGGTGTCATGCTTCGCGACAACCAAGGCATCGCGCAGGTGAGCACGGTGACCAACTCGAAGATCTTGCGCATCCTTCGCGGCCAGGGCCTCGCGCCGTCCTTGCCGGAGGATCTCTATTGCTTGATCAAGAAGGCGGTGAGCGTGCGCAAGCACTTGGAGCGCAACCGCAAGGACATGGACTCCAAGTTCCGCTTGATTCTCATCGAATCCCGCATCCACCGTTTGGCTCGTTACTACAAGCTCGCCAAGAAGCTTGAACCGACCTTCAAGTACGACTCCGCCACGGCGAGCACGCTTTTGACTGCGGCGGGTAAATAGAGTAGACGGGGAACGCATAGGGTGATTGAGGGAGCTATCAATACACACACGTACATTCTAAAAATGTCTGCGTCGACGCGTCCACGGAAATCGCGCGCGGGTGACGATCTCGGTCCCGGGCGCGCGGTCGAACGCGCGCGCGTAATCAATCGAATCGCTCAATCTCACCGCACACGACGTCGCGCGCGCGCGGACGAGAGGTGACTCGAATAATACGTTCGATCAATCTCTACCTCGCGCGCTCGTTCATTCCCTCGCGCGCGCGCCATGTCGTCGACGCGAAGAAGCGCGCGCCTGAGCGCGGCTGCCTCGGATGCCGAGATGACGTCGCTCGCGACGACCGAACCGCTTGTCGACGCGCCGACGCCGGCGACGATGGCGACGCGAGGACGTCGGGGAGGGAAGCGTCCGCGGTCTCCGGCCCTGGACGAGGTCGTGCAGTCGAGCGCGGCGAGATTAACGCGAGGAAAGAGGAGAGAATCCAACGCTACGGCGCCGACGCCGGCGACGAGAGGACGTCGAAACACGACGCGTGGGCGCGACGCGAGCGGTGCAGATGAAGACGAAGAGCCTCTGGAGGTTGTGCGCGGTGGTTCGACGGTGAACGCGTACGAGATGACGAACATGGTGAAATCAGAGCTCGTCGCGGAGTTTGAGAGACGCGGCGAAAAGTTGATTGAACTCGAACGCGAGACGATCGAATTGAGACAAAAGACGGCGAATGCGGAATCTTTACACGCGGCGGTGAAGGCTGAGGTGGAAACTTTGCGAGAGTTAAAGTCAGAGCATGAGAAGAGCAAGAATGTGATGCGAGATGAGCTCGCGGAAGAGCGGCAGGCGAACATGTTGGCGCTGGAACGAGAAGTCGAGCGCGCGTGCGATGCCGAGTCTCGAGCGAAAACTCTCGCGCTGGAGTTGGCTCAGGTGAAGGAAGAGCGCGTCAAGTTAGAAGCTAGCATCGATCGGGAACGCGCGAACGATTCCGCGGAGGAAGCGGCGGAGATATTAGATTTATCGGAGAAGACTGCAGAGTTGGAGTACGCCGTCGCCGAGCACCTGGACGAAATTTCAAATCTCAAGCGAGAAAACATGAGTCTGAAGACTAGTCTGCAGCGCACCGAAGCGGAACGCGACGAAGCCACGGAACGTGTCGAACAGAGCGAAGAGGCGGTGCGCTCGTGCGAGGGGCTGGTGGCCGTCGCCGAAGCCTCTATGATTGAAATGCGTAAGGAGCTCGACGCGGCGACGTCAATGTCGCCGACGCAGACGACTCCCGAGATTGAAGAGTTGCGCGCCACCAATAAAGTCTTACAAGAAGAACTTCGCATCGCGACGAAAGAAGCGGCCGAGGTTAAGACGTTGCGGCGGAAATCCGAGTTTGCGGCGACGTGTGAGGAGCGAGCCATGGCCGCCGAGGCGCGAGCGCTTCGCGCCGAGGCGAGTGTCATCGAGACGTCTTCTTTGCAGACGAGACTGTCCAAACTCGAGTATCTCGAAAACGATTGGGCTTCAGTCATCGAGCGCGTGACCGGTGACGTCAAACTCCCCTCTGATCTCGTGCAGCGTGTCATCACGCTCGAGAGTCGTCTCACTGCGCAAGCCGGCGACAAAGGAAAGATGATGTCCGATCTCGCTGAGGCTCAGATGAACGAAACCACCGCGGCTCGACGAGCGTCCGAGGCTGAAGAAAAGTGTCAAAGCGCCGAAACGAGGGCTTCGGAAGCGACCGGTGCGCTCGCGAAAGCCGAGCGCCAAAAATCGCTGATGAAGAACGAGATGGAAAGCTTGCAACGCCTCGTCAAGTCTTACGAAGACGAGGCGAACGTCGCGGCGGCGAAAAATTCGAACAAAGAAAAGGTCGAATTGGAACGTCGTTGCAAAGATCTCGAAAAGGCGAAGGACGCGGCGACGAAGAAGATATCTTCGCTCGAAAAGGCGAAGGATGCAGCGACTAGTAAGGTCTCCGCGCTCGAGAAAGAGTTGAACGAGACGAAAACGCGAGCGCAAGCTGCCGAACAGGCGGCGCAAGAGGCTGCGACGAAGCGCGAGGAAACCCCGGAAACGGACGCTCGCGTGCAAGTTCTGGAACGCGAACGCGATGAACTCGTGCAACGATTGAAACGCGCCGCCGCGAGCGCGGTTCCAGATCCGCAGGCGACCAAAGTGCTTCATTTCAAATCGAATCCAGTCGCTGCGGCGAGGCGAAGCCACATGGAAAAAGAGTTGGAATCACTGCGAAGCGAAGCCAATGGATTGCGCGAGGCGTTATCGAAGCTCAAAGATGGCTCTGGAACGTCCGCGAACGAGGCAGACATGACCATCTTGAAGCGGAAAGTGGAAGATTTACAGAAACGCGAGCAACGTTTGATGACTGTCTTCAAGCGTCAAATCTCCGCCTTCCGAGAGGCGTGTCACAAAATCTTCGGTTACAAGATCGAGATGACCGAAGGTCAAGATGGTGGCGCGACGTTTTCACTCCTCTCTGATTTCGCTGTCAAGCCCACCGACACGTTCGCCTTCAAGTACGACGAAAAGGCTTCCACCGTGACGCTGAAACCAACCACCTTCGTCGATACGCCCGAGGTGAAACGCTCGGCGGAAACCTTCATCGATCGTCTGGAGTGCATACCCGCCTTCGTGGCCAACCACACCCTCGAAGCTTTCAACAACAGCGACGCCACGGCGTAGATCTCATCCTCGCTCGCGGTAGTAAAACAGTAGCAGACGCGCGTACCCAAACCGCCGACTCAGCGTCCGCCCCGCGTCACAGTCCGACGGTCGACTCGCGCCGACATGTTCGCCCTCTCCTCCATCCCGACCGCGACGCGCGTCTCAAGCGTGCGTCCGAGCGTCTCGTCTCGTTCGCGCGCGCGCGCCGTGACGACGCGCGCGTCGAACGCCGATCATCATCGTGACGTCCCCGTCGTATCTCGACGAGCGCTCTCCCTGAGCGCGTCCACGCTCGCCGTTCTCGGCGCCGTCGCGCTCGTCGAACCGCGCCCGAGCGACGCCGCGTACGGCTCGGCGAGCGGCGGCGGTGGCGGCGAAGACGCGACGGAGGTCACCTGGGACACGTTTTACGGCGCGGCGGATCCTCCGGCGACGTACGGCGCGCTGGGCGGGACGAAAAAATCCTTGGCCAAGTACTCGTACGACGTCGCGAGCTCGTGGGTGGAGGAAGCGACGTCCAAGGTGGAGAAAGGAAGCGGTGGGCAAGACTCTCGATGGGTGAAAAAAGGTTCGAGAGGGGAGGTGAAGGCGTATTGTTTGACGCTCAACCGCGCGGGCCAAGACGGCGCGTCGTTCGCTCTGACGGATTCGTCGTTGCAAGCGGTCGCCGGTGCGCTGAGCGAGATGCAAGATTCCATCTCGAATGGACGGGTGAAGAGCTCGAGGATCACGGAGAATGATAAGGATTACGCCGTGTTCGACGTGGACGCCGATCGTAAGTATACCGTGAAAATCACGATCGATAACACGGGGAGACTGTTCGCCTTCGTCGTCACCGCGCCGGCGAGCAAGTGGCGTTCGGAGAAGGCTGTGCTCGATCGCATGGTCAGTTCTTTCGCCGTGTATACGAACGCGTCGCAATTTGTGTAAAACAACAACAAACTAGGTCCTATGCTTTTCTCGACAAATCTAAAGGCGCGTATTCCTCGACCGAGTCGCGTCGGAGCGGAACGGCGCGTAAACCGTATTTTTCGCACATCTCCTCCGTCAAAAACGTCCCGGCGACGACGTGCGTCTGCGCCAAACTCTTCATTCGAGGCGTCGGCTTGCCGAACGCGGGATCGTCAAAGGTGGCGCAGCACTTTGGCGCCGTGAGCGAAATCAACAAGTTTGGCACAAACACCTCGTCGTCTCCGCTCGGCGCGCCGTCGACGTTCCATCCCGACGGAATGTCCAGACTCACCGTGAACAACGCGCGCTCATCGCGTTCAGCGTTCGTCAGCGCTATCAGCTTTTTCATCACCTCCACGAACGGCGCTCGCACGTCCCCTCGAAACGAAAATCCAAACATCGCGTCCACGAAGCACGTCGCCTTCGCCTCCGCGGCGTTCGCCGCGTGCGCGTCCATCATTTTCAACACCTCCTCTTCGTCCACGAACGTCACTCCGCGCGTCTCTCGACACTCATCCACGAGTTTCGCGTACAGTTCGCTCTTCCCGGGTCCCTTCGGATACCACACCTTCACCTCGGACCTCTCTCGTCTCGTCGCCACCTCTCGCGCCAAAACCAACCCGTCGCCGCCGTTGTTCCCGGGACCACACAGCACGACGAACGCGTCGCGTCCGACCGCGCGCGCTAACGTCGCCGTCGCCGCGTTCTTCCCCGCCGTGCGCATCAATGATTCGAGCGACGACGCCTCGCATCCGATACCGGCGATGAGGTCCTCGTCCAACTCGCGCGCCTCGCTCGAGGACAGAAATCGCCCCTCGTATCGACACCACGACGCCGTCGACGACGACGCGGACATGGTCGCCGCGCGCGCGCGAGGGATCGTCGCCGCGCGCGCGCGAGGGATCGTCGCCGCGCGCGCGATCGTCGCGCTCGCGGCGCGGCGCATTGCCGCGTCGTCGGTCGTCGGTCGAACGGTGCGTCGAGCTCGTGCGTGTACCTCGTACGATGGTGTGATTCACGACTCGTCTTTGAGTGTGTGTGTACCCATCATTCCCAACCGATCATCATTCGAAAGCACATGCGGCGTTTTCGTTTATCACCCACCCCTTTTTCTCTGCATCCCACATGGCTTTCAAAACCAGCACACTACGAGATCGACCATCCCCCCGCGCGCCCGCCGAGCCGAATCGACGACGACGCGCCCTCGCGCGATGGCGTCGCCACATCTCACGCGCACGAATCATGTCCGACAGCGAACACGAAGTCGAAACCTTTGAATCCGCCGACGCCGGCGCCTCCCACACGGTGCCCATGCAGGCCGGTTCCGTGCGCAAGGGTGGTTTCATGGTGCGTGCACGGCGCCCCGCGCGCGATGCGACGGCGAGCGCGGATGGTGGATTCGTGATCGGGCGCGACGCGCGCGACGCGCGAGGAGACGCGAGCGCGCGATGGAACGATGGGACAATTTTCGTTCGTTCGCGCGGCGTCGCGGCCACGCGTCGAACGCGATCGCGCGCGCGTGGAGACGGTCGCGCGCGCGGCGGCGGACCGCGCGGGGAAACCCTGGAGATATCGGGTTCGGAGCTCGGAGACTGACGGTTGAGCGCGCGTTTTCTGTCGATGTTCGCAGGTCATCAAGGGTCGCCCGACCAAGGTGATCGAAGTCACGACGTCCAAGACCGGTAAGCACGGTCACGCCAAGTGCCACTTCACCGCGCTCGACATTTTCACCAACAAGAAGATGGAGGAACTCGTGCCGTCGTCGCACAACCTCGAAGTGCCGATTGTCGCGCGCGCGGAATACACGTTGTTGGACATCGATGAAGACGATCACATGTCCCTCATGGACGACAAGGGTGACACTCGCGAAGATTTGAAGCTTCCGAGTGGTCACGACGATGCGGAAAAGTTAGCCGACGAAATTCGCGCCGGCTTCGACGACGGCAAGGAGCTCGTCATCACGATTTTGCAGTCCATGGGTATCGAGCAAGCGCACGCGCTGAAGGAGATCAACAACAGCTGAGAGTATTATTGAAAGCTTATTGGAGCCATTGATAATCTAGATATGAGCCGAGGGCGTGGGATGCGAGGGAAACGCGTCGGCGCCGGGTGGAAAGAGTAGCGCGTCGTCTTTGATTTTCTCCATTCAACTCACCGTTGTCAGTATACTATCATCTGAGTACCAAATACACATCACTCATCATCATTTCGAGCGTCGCCATCACGTCTTCGCGTCGGTCCTCGCGCGTGGTCGGTTCTCTCCCACAGCGGCCATCGCGCATTCCTCACTCGTTGGCTCTGACGGACGAGACCGAGACCACCGACCGAGTCTCGATCCGTCCTCGGAGCGCCACCGAAACGCGCGGAAAGCGTCTCGATGAACTATTCGCGTCGCGCGATGACTCTAGCGCACGAAGGCGCGCTCAGGGCGACGTAGTGAGACGTAACCGCTCGTGAAACATGGCGCGGCCATTTCGAAGTAGTCGTCCCATCGCGTGGCGCCTCGTCGTCGTCGTCCTCTCGGCGCTCTTCGCGCGCACCGACGCGTCATTTGCCGTGGTTGACTGCCACGATAACGCCGTGATCGGCAACATCGTCGGCGCGGGCGTGGCGGGAAACCGCGATGGACGGTTTGAAAAGAGTCTGCTCAACTCACCGTCGAGCGTGTCGTGCAACTCAACGCTGTGTTACTTGTCGGACTCGGGAAATCACGCGATAAAGACGCTAACGCTGTCGAAAAACGAGATGGTGCACTTGGCGGGGTCGTCCGAGGGATCGTCGGGATTGAGAGACGGACAGGCGTCTGAGGCGGCGTGCGGTTCGAGTAGCAATCCCACAGAGCCGTTGTTTAGTTCACCACAGGGCGTCGTGCTCGTCTCTCAAACCAGCGCGTATTTCTCCCGGGGTGATGTGTTGGTAGCAGACGCGGGTAACAATGCGATTAGAAAAGTATCCGGCAAGACGGTGAGCACAGTGATTTCCGGTTTGTCGACGCCGCCGATGGCACTCGTATTGGACGAGAGTGATGGAGCGATTTATTTCCTTAGCAATTCAACCCATCACCTTTCAAAGTTGTCGTACAACGCAGTGAGCGCGACTAGCGTCGCCGGTAGCCAAACCACGGCGGGAATG
>CEVL01026417.1_pt1 | contig 17806 bp, 19 predicted proteins | sample 427051 | NCBI WGS metagenome assembly CEVL01 (sample SAMEA2623673, study PRJEB7988) | marine metagenome | biome: marine biome (ENVO:00000447); feature: surface water layer (ENVO:00002042); material: "saline water (ENVO:00002010), including plankton (ENVO:xxxxxxxx)" | depth 5 m
CTTTTGGTGGTATATTCTCAAAAAGGAAAAAGAACAAAGCGATGATGAAGTGTTAGATAATGCCACTTTAGCATAATTTCCTAAACCGCTTATTCAATCAGAATAAATTTCTTCTTCTGTTTGATTTCTGGTTTTTATTTTTTTAAACAACCATCTAGAAAATATCATCGAAATGAGAAGAAAACCAACCGATACTGGCCAAGGAGCTTCTGCTGAAGTAGATAGAAAGTAAGTCGCTACTAAGATACCAGCGCCATAGAATGCTCTGAATATTGAGAAAGCAACAAAACCTCGAAAGACTGGATTCTCAAACAATTGCTTAAATTTCGACTCGGTCATATTGAAACCTCGAATGAAGATTCATTCAAGCATAGTTGAAATTGCTGCGACTGCAGCTCTAGCATGAGGCTCTAAGCGTGGTTCAATGTGTTGAGGTTCAGCACCTGGTCCAATTATCCCTAATCCAACTGGTTTTTCGTGAACTAGTTGTAACTCGATAATCGACTTGATTACTGCCTGGCCCATTGCAAGACCGTGTTGAGTACTACCTTTCTCGATAATTCCTAAACATGCTGCACCAATGATATCTTCTCTCTCAAGCATTCTATCCAATGCTAATGGAACCTCCATTGCACCAGGCACCCAAACTGTTTCAATGATTTCTAGGCCATAGTTTTCAGCTTCTTCATGGGCCCATGCTAACATTTTTTCTACTTCGTTTTTATGAAAACTACCACAGACTATTGCTATTTTACTCATACTTTACCCTCCATCATTCGTTCTACTGTGGCCACAATAGTTTGAGTCATCGAATCGACCTCTAAGTTAACATCGCTACCCAATCCTTTCACTCCAAGAGTTGTCAAACGCAATGTTTCTGGAATAATGTGCAATGAAAATGTGTTTTCTTCTACCCTGCCTACGGTTAATGAAATTCCATCTATTGCGATATATCCTTTGGGCTGAATAAAACGCATGATATCTGCTGGACAATCTATGACTAAATCCGTATTTTGATCGGTTTCTTCTCTAACAATTATTTCTCCAGTCCCCATAATATGCCCCGATAGTAAATGTCCTCCAATTTCATCTCCTACCTTCAAAGCGCGCTCGAGATTTACCCAATTTCCTTCTGCTAATGTTCCAAGCGTGGTTAGATTGAGTGTTTCAGAGATAACATCGAATGCAACCGTACTTCCTATAATTTCTACTGCAGTCAGGCAGACTCCATTAACTGAAACGCTTGCACCGATTTCTAATCCCTCGGTTGAAACTGTTGAAAAATTGATTACTAGGCGTACTAATTCGTCACCTTCAATACTTTCAACTCGGCCCATACCTGCGACAATACCTGTAAACATCAGAGCTCACCATCCTCTTTTGGACCTGTAGATAATTGCAAAATACGAGCAATTATTTTTCTTGTTCCATCTAAATCATCAGAAAGGCCTTCCACTCTAGTAACTTCGATGTGACCCATTTCCCTTTCATTTAGTGCAGCACGAATCCTTTCTTCAGCATGCTCTTGGTCGTATCCTAAAGCGATTATATCCGGTTTGATCACGGGTAAAATGTCAAAGATTGGAACATCTGGAGGATTGCCAATAAGTGACTCATCTACTGGTTTCAATCCTGCAACCATTCTACAGCGGAGTTCTTGTCCTGTCACGGGTTCATGCTTGCGTTTGCGAACTGTATCATCATGAGCCACGACCACAACCAAATGGTCACCCAAAGATTTTGCTTGCTCTAGGTAGTGAAGGTGACCTGCGTGAAGGAGGTCAAAAACACCGACTGCCAAAACTCGCACCATGTATTCTCCCCCGTTCTTGCTGAGTAGTCCTTATTCTTAGATTCCTAGGGCATTAATCAATTCCTCTCCGGTAAGGAAAGGAATCCCTCTCTCATTAGCCCAAATTCTTGCATCCGCAACTGATAATGCTAAATCGCCGTCAGGCTGTAACATTTCAGCGCCTATTACAATTGGAGAAAGACCTGATAATTTTGCTAAGCCGACCGCCAATTCGGTATGACCTTGCCTAACCGAAAGACCTCCTTTAGATTCTCGACAAACAGGAATATGTCCTGGAGTACGGAACTCTTTGCCAAGGGCTAAGATGGCATCTTCTCCTGAATTTTCAACTTCTGCAAATAATTCCGCAAACCTACGTGTAGTAAGTGCTCGGTCACGGTCTGTAATACCAGTAAATGTATCACGATGATTTATTGAGAGGGTAAAAGCGCTACGGGAATCATACTGTAAGTCATTTGTTTGAAGTGAATGAAGAACTGGATACTTTGACATCAATACGTCTTCTGTGTGGAGATCTTGCAGATAAGGTAGAGCGAATCTTTCACCTACTTCGTGACCTATTGCAAGGAATAAAAGTCCGCCACAATCAAATCTTAATTGCCTCATAGTAGCAGGTGAAGCAAATTGTGCTGGAAACAGTAGGTCGGTTTCACCTTCTCGGTTTTCAGCATCGAAGAGGCATACTGGTTTTCCCTGTCTAAAGGCAACTATCGCCGCCTCCACATGTGGCTCCATGAGTCGGGCGGAAGGTTCCTATCTCATGAACCCACCCACCCCCGAATTTAGGTCCAAAACATCCATTTTACGGAAAGGGGTTAACATAGGGCACCCTTTGGGGTGGACCTGCGGGGATGGATGTTATGCCAGTGAAACTAGGACCAGCGGGTGTTCCACTCTCTTGTAAAGGCCGTACTATAGTCGAAGGAATGGATGATATCATCTCTCTTGGATTGGAGACCATGGAGGTCCAAACCGTGCGCATGGTCGCCCCTCAACACTTTGAGCAATACTGGCAGGCAGGAGTTTTGGCTCACAAAACAGACTTTGAAATGAATATTCATGGACCCTATTATTCTGAATTTTTAGGAAATAGAATGGAGAGAAATAGAAGTCTGGCGAAAACTGAGGCAGCACTACAAGCTGCGAAGACTATCAATGCACGTCATATTACCCTCCACACCGGACACTATGGGGAAACTGGCCGTGGCCAAGCTGCTAACGAACAGGTCGCCTCAGTATTCAAAGGAATTGTAGAAAGAATCAATGAAATTTGGAATGATGATGATGACCTATACCCGGTATTCCCTTGGCTAAAAGAACAACCAGCTCCTCTAATAGGAGTTGAAACAAGCGGTAGACAAGAATTATGGGGCAGCCTAGAGGAAGTATTGGAGGTGGTAAATCATGTTGAAGGAACTATTCCTGTGCTGAATCTAGCCCACATACATGCTAGAGGTCACGGTAGGCTTCGAACTTCTGAAGACTACGGGGAATTATTTGATCAAGTTAGAGAGACTATCGGTACTAAGGAGTTTTACTGTCATTTCTCTGGAGTTGAACACCGAATGGGTAATGCAATGCACTACACTCAAATCAAAAAATCAGATTTAAATTTCGAACCTCTTGGAGAATTTATTATTGAAGATGGGTCTTGGCTTGATATTACACTTATTTCTGATTCTCCTTTACTGGAACATGATGCAATGTATATGATGCAAAATATCGAGCGTTCGCGGCATAAGCAACTTGAACGAAAGGCTCGAGAAGACCGTCGTAGGACTCTTGCTGCTCAGGCTAATATCTCACCTGAAGAAATGGCTGCTCGAGAAGCTCAAGTGGCTGCTGCACGTGCAAAAGATGCACTTGCTCCTCATCCTGATGAAAAGGCGGCTCCTGTAAAGGAAGAGGCTGAACCTGCTAAAGAAGAGGCTGAACCTGCTAAAGACGAAACTACAACTAAGGAAAAGGCCAAGCCGGCTAAATCGAAGAAAAAAGCCGCGAACAAAAAGAAAGAGGAATCAGACAATGACGACCTTTTCGTAACTGAAGAAGATGATGATGATTTGTTTTGAACAAATTGTATCTTGAAGTGTTCAATCTTGTTTCAAATCGCATTGATTCCCGTTATTGGCAGCGATTCCTCTAAAGGTAGATGCTAAACCACCGCCATTTATGGCTCACATTGCTGTACTTGGATTAGGCAACTGGGGAAGTGCAATTGCTCGTCTTTGGGCACTGGATGGACACAACGTCAAAGGATGGACTATCGAGCAAGAGGTTTACGAATCTATTACGATGGAAGGTATGAATCACAAGTACCTACCTGGATTTTCACTTGAAGGATTAGATGCCAGTATGCATATTGAAGAAACACTAGAAGGTTCTGAGATTGTAGTACTAGCCTTACCTTCGTCTGTCATACTAGATGTTGTAGAGGAAATATTGCCACATATTAGGCCAGGCCATGTATTGTTAGACCTAGCAAAGGGCTTAGCACCAGGTAAGAGATTGATTAGCCAAGTAATTCTACAAATGCTGAATGATAACAACATGCATAATCCACTCGCAGTACTGACCGGGCCTACAATTGCCCCAGAAGCTGCAGCAGGAGTTATGACCACAGCCCTTGTTGCTAGCGAAGATGTATCAGTAGCCAAAAGATTGGCAAGTACTCTAACGACACCAACATTCATTCTTCATCCAGCATCAGATCCGGAGGGTGCTGAATTATGGGGCGCTTTCAAGAATGTAGTCGCATTAGCATGTGGCTTGGTTGATGGGCTCAAAAAAACTGGTAGTTTAGGAGGAGATAATCTCAAAGCTGCTATTTTCAATGCTGGATTTAGGGAAGGATGCTTACTTCTACCCCAATTAGGGGCAAGAGCAGAGGTTGCATTCGGTCCTGCAGGTCTTGGCGACCTTTACGTAACCGCAACATCTCCTCACGGAAGAAACCGCCGAATGGGAGAAAAATTGGGTAGCGGTCTTACTTTAGATGAAGCGTTGGAAGAGATGGTAATGGTTGCTGAAGGGGTTCGTGCGGCAAGGATGTTTAGGGACCGTGCTGAAGATTTATCCATCGACGTACCCTTTGTAATTGCACTAAACACATTGCTTGATACCTATATCGATGCAGAGGAATGTTGTAGAAGAATGGTAGCCCTTTCCTAATGGTCACCTTGATGTGCTGGTCCTTCATGGGAGGTTCATGGCAGAAGAACTAAACGAGTTTGAGGCTCGACTTTTTGCATGGCTTTGTAAGTCTGATTTCGAAGAAGTCGCATGGTCTAGTAAAACTGCAGCTAAATCATTCAAATGCAAGGAAGAGAAGATTTACGAAGGCGTAGCATCATTGACAAAAAAATTGCCAAATCGAATCCAAATTTACTACGAAGATGGCAATGTACACATTGCTGCTGAGTAATATGCAAGACATTCTTCTTCTGGACGGATTGTGCGCTCTATGCTCACGGAGTGGTTACTTTTTGACCAAGCGTCTTAGTGGTCCTTTGACTCTTTCAGAATTACAAAGCGAGGAAGGCATTGCCCTACTAGAAAAACATGAGATCACAGAAGATTCGGTTGTATTGATTCGAAATGGAAAGCCGTATATTCGCTCTGCGGCTGCTATTCGCTGCTTACTATACATGAAGTGGAATTGGCGCTGGATGTTCCCATTTGTATGGATTATTCCTCTACCAATTAGAGACCTAGGATACAGATTCATTGCCAAAATTAGACATAAAATCAATTGATTAAGATTGAATTTTTACCTTCTACTTTGACTCCTTCATAATAAATCATAACAATTAATTCACAGCTAGAATTACAAATATCGATATTATTTTCTCGTACTGAGATTGTCTCATTACTTCTCCACAAATTTTCTTCTGGATTGTTATCTATCAATATACATGGTGAAGGCTGAGTTTTTTCTGGATCATTTAATGCTTGAAATGGCTCTCCATCTATCCAAGAAATTACTAAACTAATTTGCCTTTGCTCGTCATCTGAATTATAGTAATTCAAAAATTGAATTTTATATTTAGTCGAATTATCATCAATTACATAGACTCTATCTTTGGCCTCCACTCGATGCACAGAGAGGTCATAATCGTACCAATCTAATCTTTCTTCAGAACTTTCTGTATAATTTAGACCTTCAATATTGGAATTATTTAAGGTGTTAAAATTGACTTCGTCTAAATAAAGTCCTACAACATTTTGGCTCAGAAAAATATCTGTTTTTGAAAACCTAATTGTGTAATCACTTTCATTAGATTGCTCCATTTCTCCGATCTTGACATAAACAAAATCATCTGAATCGGCATCAATCTCTGCGTTGAACGTTATACCATCTGCAGCAAGCGAGGTCTTGACTTTACCACTTCCTTCAGATAAAGAAATCAACCCACCTGTGGTGCACTGAAACTCATTGCCTTCGTTACTAAGAGTAATTTTAGTACGAGACCAATCTAAATCATCAGTTCCAGATTCAAATGCTAAATCAAATAAGTTATCACTGGAATTATTCGAAACGAATGATTGAACATCGGTACTTGAAAATATATTTTCAGTACCCGAATCAGATTCATAATTATACATCATTACTGTCCAGTATACGGCAACTGCTAGGCACATTACCAAAAATACTGCGCTAAATTTCTTGATTATACTATTCATTCAGATTCCTCCAAATTTGAGAGTTTTTTACTGGCGTCTTTTTGATTATAATATTCCATTGCCATACCTGCGGGAAGTAATATTGTCCACCATTTAGGCCTCTTGACATCTCCTTCTTCGGTAACGAAAGAACGAATAAACATAGATATCAGATCTATAACTACTACTACTACAAAGACTACTATTAACAGCGCAAATGCTCGATCATAGTCAAATGGTGGATTGATGTAATTGTCGATATACATACCAATACCACCTGCTCCAACTAATCCAAGAACTGCCCCATGCCTAACGTTATATTCAAACATGAACAATAGTTGACTAATTAGATGATTACTAGATTCAGGAATTACGATATGAAACAACCTTTCAGAATGTGTCAATCCCATTGCCATACCAGATTCTAGAGGAGAATTTGCGATACCTTCCATAGATTCATACTGAAGTTTGCCTAGATATCCTATTGTGTAAAGGGTCATAGCTAAAATTCCAGGTAAAGGTCCAAAACCTATAGCAATGGCAAAAAGAAGTGCCCAGATAATACTAGGCAAACTTCTCAGACCTGCCAAAATTATTCTGGCAGCCAAGTTGATTGGCAAGGGTGCTAGATTGTTTGCTGCTATAGATGCAAGTGGTATTGAAATTATGAAACCGATTAATGTTGCAATAAAGGCCATCTTTAATGTGACTACCATTCCAGTCCATGCCTTGGAACAAAACAGTTCAAAACTTTCATCACAAATATCCCCATTTGGCTTATGCAGAGAACCATCAACCCAGACCTCTGCTTCTAAAACCGACCAATCAGGAGGCCACAGATCTTCTGAGAAAAATGTCTGTAGTTTTTCAGGAGCATCTTCAATTTGGCCCCAATCTTCAACCAGATCATCCAAGAAAACCATTGTTAAAACAAGTAAAATTGTACCTGTGAAAAATAATTTCTTGTTAATCGAAATCACCATCCTCAATTAATTCATTTCCTTTAATTCTCCAAATACGATCAGCCATCTGAAGAGCTCTTTCTTCATTATGCTCTACCATGATTAAGGTAGCACCTATTTCTTCAATGATTTTCTTTGTAGCCTTAACTATCGATTTGATATTCTCTGAATCCAACTCTCCAAGGAATTCATCAGCCAAGATTAATTGTGGTCTTTGGATTAGTGTCCTAGCAATTGCGACTCTTCGTTGTTGGCCACCTGATAAAATCCTTACAGGTTCATCAGCTAATTCTTTGATGTTCAAAGATTCCATTGCATCTTCAATATCATTTTTCAAAGACCGATCTAATGGAAATAATGCTGGGTACCATCTTGAACGTCTTGTTCTGGCTCCTAAAGCAATATTATTTCTAACACTTGAATGGCGAATTAGTCCTAATTTCTGGGGGATATAACCGATTCCTCCTCTCTTAGGAATCGTATGAGATATCTCTCCGGAAACCGGGATTATTAAACCAGCAATCGTTCGCAGAAGTGTGGTTTTCCCAATACCTGAGGGCCCCACTATAGCAATAGATTCACCAGCTATAATCTCCTTGTTTATTTTGGAGACCAATGGCTCTTTGTATCCTATTGAAAGATTCTTTAGATTCAATATTTTACTGGTACCAATATCAGCCTTTTTTTCATCATTCAAAGGGCTGTTCACATCTTGCAAGTAACCATCCCCAGTTCATCCCGATGAATGGTATTATTTAGATGGTAGTTTCAATTCGATTCTGAACTTTCCGCACCCGTAATTCCATACTTGTCATCTGAATGGAAATACTGGGATAGTCCTGGAATCGCTGATAGTAAATTGGAATAACTACCTAGATGGTTTTGACTATTTCCTGCTTTCAGCTTGTAACCCTTTGAGGTGACTGAAGAAATTATTTCTCCACCACATTGATTTGCAGGTATATCTGCAATTTGATGAGTTACAGTATTGTAGCATCCTGTGTAACTGTCTCCTCCCATTGAATAGTTTTCGACCCACATCTCGTCACTCCAACTTAGCATAGCATTGAGGATTGCATTCCTAGTATAAACATCTAATAAATCAGGATTATACATTACTGGATGGCTTGGTGATTGACCAAATGATGGCAATTGTACGTATTGATCCATCTCTAAGCACCATTCCTCATTATCAGAGGCATTATCATTATCACAGTATTTTGCGACTGTGCTAAAATCATCACCTTTGGCAAATGCTACATCTCCATATCCTGTACTTAGACATTCAACTGCTCCTCCGTATCCGGAATATAGCGCACCTGAATCAGGAATTGATGCTGCGTTTCCACCGCTATTACTTCCATCGAAATGAGCATCTATAGTTAATCTAAGTGAATTTATATCTGAAGCATCACCAACTGGATTAACATATCCATTTCCTATCAAGTATCCCATTGGCATAAGCATACCAGCGGATTTTAACCATCCTGTATGACAGGAGGTCTTACCTTCAAGAAGTGCAAATGGGTCTGTAGAATCGTCACCATCAAGATGAGCATTTGCGATATCTGAACCATTCAATACCCAAGCAGAAGCATTGTAATATGTGTCGCCAGAACTTGTAGTAGTTTCAACTGCTAGAGTGGCAAGTCCGTATTCCTTCCAGCCAATCCATGCAGGACCTCCTTCCATGAAACCTATATCTGCATTACCAAATCTTAGAGCTTGGATAATCATTCCCTCGGATGAAACATCGTAAAGATTTACATTTACACCAAGATCTGATGCAAGTCTATCCGCCATTCCTTGTGCATTTGCATTAGCAGAGGAATCATCTGCAAGATAGTATGCTATGTTGATTGTTGATTTCAGTTCACCTGTAACAGTTCCATCAGAAAAAGCATTACCGTATTTGCTAGAAATACCAGGAATGTTCTCTAGAGCAGCCCCGTAAGTTCCCAGGTGAGTATCTGCATCAGTTGCAATCATTGCACTTGTTCCAAGAACATTGTTTAGAATCGCTAATCCATCTGCATCATCTTTCATTGCTACAAGTGCATCGCGAATTAATACTTCCTTATCATCATCCAATACATCGTCATTGTACATTACTGAATGGCTAGGAGAGGAACCAAATTTCGGAAGAGCAACATATTGGCTCATTTCAAGGCACCATGCTTCGTTTTCGCTAGCAACTTCATTGTTGCAATAAGAACCAGGAGTGGAATCCTTTGCAAATGCTACATCCCCATAACCTGAACTTAAGCATTCTAAGGCGCCACTGTATCCGGAGTAGAGAGCACCACTTTCTGGTATTGAAGCAGCATTACCGCCACTCTTGCTTCCATCAAAATATTCATTGATTGTAGTACGAAGGGTTTCTGTATCGCTCATATCACCTTTTACAGTAACATATCCATTACCGATTAAGTAACCCATTGGCATAAGCATACCTGCTGATTTCAACCAACCAGTGTGGCATGAGGTTTTACCTTGCAATAAGGAGAATGGATCTGTGGAATCATCACCGTCAAGATGTGCTTCTGCAATATCTGAGCCATTTTTCACCCATGCATGCGCATCATAGAACGCACGACCATCGTCTTTAGTATCTGCAGCCATAACATCAAGGTTATACGCATTCCATCCGACCCAAGCAGGACCTCCATCAATATTCAATGCAATATCTGCATTTCCAAATCTTAGAGCCTCCATTGCAATACTAGAACTACCTACATCATACAGGCTAACGTCCATTCCTAATTTGTCACAGAGATAATCTGCAATCTGTTGAGGATTAGCAATTTCTTCTGCATCTTCTTTGATTTCATAGGCGATTTTTAATTCATCTCCTGAACATTTTTCCTCTACTTCACTAGTAGTAGATTCTTCTTCATTATCCAAGCACCCTGCCAGAGCAGCACAGCACATTAATAGCATCATCAATATAGATTTTAGTTTCAAGTTATTCACATAATCACCTTCGGTTTAGGGCTCCCGAAAAGCAAGACCTACATAAAGTTTAGGCGGCCCTAAACTTTTTGTTCAAGGAATTGTAAAACTATTTTTTCTTCAAATACATCATCTTGATTTGAAAGCAATGACCTAGAGATTGTAAGTAAGGTTAACTCACCACCAGAGCTTGAAAATCCAACTACTAAAACCGAGGCTAACGGTGTATCAAAACCATCTCGTTTAACCTCGAATCTTTTTATTTCAAGTTCGCTATTGCCATAATTGTGTGTTGATTCTGATTCTACTTCATTTAATGTAAATGATTCTGGATCAATGCTGAAACCTGGAACTCGGTCATTGATAATTTCAATAGATTGACGCAATCTTTCCTCATGCATTCCTAACATCACTCCTAGTGTTAGTGTAGAGGATGTCTGTCCAATTGATGAAAATGTATGTGGTGTACGGGTATTGACTATTCCAATCACTGCTTGTTCTTCATCATAATACCAAGTATATTGCTGACTAGAAGGCCAACTAGGCGCATATGGATTCTCGACCGCAATCGGCTCTCCCCATTCATCTGGAGCCTCCGGAATGGCAGTAGGATAGAAAGCAGATAGGTTGAGTATTAACAATAGTATTACAGAGGTAATTATTCGCCTTTTTCTAAAGTCGTTCCACTCGGTTCTTGCTGCTGGACTAATTAATGAGATTACTAGTACTAATGGTACTATAACAAAAAGACCCCAAGGAATAATCCAAAGTAAAACTACACATATCGACAGCGCAATCATGCAATTTCTGTCGAAATCGATCGCTTTCCAGCGTAAGCAGGAGTATAGAACTCCTAGCAAAATAATCGATGCCAATATACCTCCGAGCACATTCCCGCCTCGATATAACATGGATAAGTTCAACCCTTGTGAAGATGGTTTAGCGGCACATTGTAAAGGTCGACGCTGCATCTCGGACACAATGGAACCTGTGCTGAGACTCTCAAATGTGTCTTTCAGGCACAGAATTAGAGATTATTCTTCATGGAAACCATGGGCTATGAAAGATGGAGCTGGCCTTCATTCGATTGATTTAGATATATTACCTGGGACTATTTTAGGACTTATTGGGGCTAATGGAGCGGGGAAAACTACTCTATTACGAGTTATTTCTGGAATCTACAAAAATGATGGAGAAATTAACCGTAGTGCTGAATCACGAAGAAGAATGATTGGGCATATGCCTGAGCAAGTGCGCTGGGAAGGCAAGGTTAGCGTCAAGAATACACTGAAACTATTTGCACAGATGCATGATGAAAATGAAAATATTGACAGGTTATTATCCACTGTAGGACTCTCTACAAAATCAGATACTCCGCTTGATAATCTATCACAAGGTATGCGTCAAAGGCTGTCTTTGGCATGCGCTCTTCTTGGAAATCCGAAGGTTCTAGTAATGGATGAACCACTAAATGGGCTTGACCCTTTAGCACAAAGAGCATTTTGCATTATGTTAAAGGAAATCTCTGGTAAAGGAGTTTCAGTAATTATTTCTTCGCATCAAGTTGCTGGTATGACTGATTTAATCGACAGAGTAGCTCTTCTACACCAAGGACAGTTATTGATTGAAGGCAATCTAGATTCGGTTGAAAAAAGTCTTGGTCTTGATGGATATGTATTGGTTTCAGGAAAAGGTTGGTCCCAACAAGTTAGAATGAGTCCGAAAGAGGCTCTGGAAAAATTCAAGGACAAAGGAATTGAATCTCTAACTCCTAAACCGATCGATTTGGTTGAATTAATATCTGCTGCTACCGGAATAAATCCTGAAGAAATCGGATTTGAATTAACAAATAATGACATGCTGCCATTCAAACGACTGGAGGTTGAAGAAGAATGAATAGTATGCTCAAATTATCGAAGATGATTTTCAAAGAGCGCTTCAAGGCAGGACGTATGATGGTGATTTGGCCATTGCTATTTGTATTCATTTTGTTCAGCACTTGGGGACTATCCGACCCCAAGGCTAATCTCCCTGCATCACTAACAATCGACTCGGCATACGATGTGATGTATGCTTCGACTGCATTCATTATATTTTCAGCAACTATGGGAGCGGTTTTGATCTCTTTTGATGGAATTAGTCGCGATAGAATGACTGGGGTTTTGGAGTTAAAACTCTCTCAACCAATAAATCGGACACACAGTGCTATTGCCCTTGTTTTAGGCCATAGTGCAGCAATAATTATCCCTGTGATTACCCTCAATTTCCTAGCGATTTTCATAATTCGATATCGAATGGGAGAGTTTCCTGGATTTGATGAATTCTTTATTCATTTGATTGGAACCGCTCTACTCTTGTTATGGTGGACTACAATTCAACTACTAGCCTCAACTTGGACAAAAGATGTAGGCGCCTCTATTGCAATAGGATTGGGTACTTGGATGGTTTTTACCTTACTATGGTTGGTTTTAACCAGTTTAATCGCTGGTTTGATGGGAATTGGTGTCAATGATACGAATTCTTTGGAATACATCAACCTTGAAGCGATTATAGATTTATTTTCACCTAATGGTGTCTACCACCATCTATTGGAAATGCCACTTGATAATGTTGAAAGGAATTTGAGTCCGATTTGGATTAGTTTAGCCGCTATATTATGGTCGCTAGTCCCAATTGGATTATTGGTTAGAAGAATGCATAACCTCAAGCCATGAGTAGAACAGTCTAAGAGTGCTCTGCCCGTAGGGCAGCCTATGAGAAGAGCAATACTTGCAATTACTCTTGCGTTTTTGATGGCGACCGTTTCATTCAGTTCTATTGGTACGGCCGATGATACAAGTGGAAGACAGATAGATGATGTCGACTGTTCAGGTTACTCTTTTGAGGACTTGTTTGAGTACGATAATGCAATTTTTGAATTTGAAGTATTAGATGATTGGGCTACTTCGAAATTATCTGCAAACTCGTGGGTAAATGAAAGTAAAGCAGCCACTGTAAGAGCCAATATTGATTCTCTTTTCGATGGAGTTCCAGGAGGAAATAATTCATGGATTTCAACAGATGAAAGAGAGGCTGTTCGCGAAATAGGACCGAAATGTATTGCTGACATGTATACTAGAATCGGAATACGCGAAGGTATGTCTCACCGCGGTGGAGTCGACTGGAATGATGTTGAGTTTGTTGAAGATGGAATTGCGCTAGACGAGGTTGATCTAATTCCAGCTGACCATCCAGAGGAAAGAAATTGTCAAAATGTCCTTGCTAGTTCTGATTGCCGAGAAGTTCCTGTTTCTGCCACCAATAATCTTGAGATTTCTATGTTCACGAAAGTTGGTGAAACTCATAATGCTCGTTTTAATCAATTAGCAAATCAAGGTGCAAGTAATTTCACAATTGCCCTAAATGCTACAAATATGACTAGTGCTGATATGAATCTACACTTCCCAATTGTAGAGGGTCTGCGAATGGCTGCATATGACATACATGATGTCACAGATGGAGTTGCAGTAAGCAATTTAGACGCTGGTTCTGTCGAAATGGTTAATCTACCAGATGGAAGTGTTGTTCTATCCATAAATATTGGATACAACCTTGGTGACTGGCCAATGATACGTAATGTGTTTGTCGATATGACAACAATGCCGCCTGAGACAAACGATATCCCTGTATGGACAAATGAAGTTCCTGTAGACAATGCAATAATTCCAATGCTAACTGGGAATACTGAAAACTTAGCAGTTGAAGGTTCGGTTCTAGAAAACTGGGCTAGCGATAATGATGGATGGAGTCTTGATTGTTTATTCAATGAAGATGGATGGTCTAGCAGAATGGATAGCGAGGGGAATCTCTTGGTGACAAGTGGTTCTACTGAATCAGGAACTGCGGTTTGCTCATTGAAAGACCCGTATAATGCAACTAATGAGGTTACTAGAACTTGGAGATTTGGCCAGCCTGCTTCATTCAGCGCAACGCCAGGAATCTATTCCGATTCAGTTGATATCGAAATTACTCCATCCTTATTAGTTCAAAATCTAGCCGTAGACTTGGTAGCAATGGATAGTGGAATGAATACAGGCCCGAGTAGTGGAGCATCTATTGGCTCTAATTCTGCTACCGTTACTGTAAGTCTTTCTCAAATTAGCCCTGGCAAGATAATCATCCACGTAATGGCCAGTTCTGATGATATGTTGGATTGGGTTCAATTGCTCGACTTGAATATCGAAAAATCAAATTCACCCCCGGTCCTAATGATCGATTCATTGATAGGTGACAAATATGCAACTTGGTCAGCAGACCAATATTCCTTCTCCCTTTCTGGAACTGCAATGGATCCTGATGGCTCAGGTGTAGAACTATCTGCGACTATGTGCGGAGATACAACCACTGGATTTACTCAAGATAGTTCTTCTTGGGATGTTACCCTTTCAATAGCAAATTGTGTAGCTCAAGGAGTGACTCAGTATGATGTAGTAATTACTGCAGAAGATAGTGAAGGAGCGACTGCAACATTAGAGATTAATGTCGCCAACCCGTTTGAACAAAACGATGATTCCGATAATGCAATAATCAAGGTTCAAGAGGAAAGTGGCCTACCTTCATTAGGTATGTTTGCTACAGTTATCTGTATGCTTGGAGCAGCACTGCTGGTTCGCAAAGATTGAGTTTAGTTTAGGTCCTGAGGGATAAATATGTTCAAAGGAAGGGTGGAAAGGGTAAGTCATGAAGGTGGCTTACTTGTTAGCTACTCAGGAGCATGTCCTGCCCTTGAATCGGTAATGGTAGATAGTAATCACAACTATATCGGTAAAGTCGATGGCGTGATTGGCAATCTGGATAATTCACTTGTACATTTAGCCCATCTAGACAGAAAGAATGACCCAAACTCATTGGTAGGAATTGAGATTACAATACGCCCCCGCAAACCAAAGCAAGAACGTTCTGAAAGGCGAGAAAGACCTGAACGTAGAGACGATGGTCGCCGTGATAGAAATGACAGAGGTCGTGGCCGAGACAGAGACGATAACAGACGTGATAATCGCAGGGATGACCGTAGAGGGCGCGACAGGGGAAGGTCGCAAAACAATGACAGACATGGTGATAATGACTGGGTTTGCCCCAAGTGTAACAACTCAAATTTCGCATTCAGACAAGAATGTAACCGTTGTGGAGAACCAAGGGGCTCTAGCAGAGGCGGAGGTAATGACCGTCGCCAACGTGATGACCGAAGAGGTCGAGACAATCGTAGAGATAACCGCAGTAATCACCAGCAACATGGAGACAATGATTGGGATTGTCCGAAGTGTAACAATTCTAATTTTTCATTCCGTACAGAATGTAATCGCTGTGGCGAACCAAGAGGTTCTAGCAGAGGTGGAGGTAATGACCGTCGCCAACGTGATGACCGAAGAGGTCGAGACAATCGAAGAGATGATCGTAGAGGTCGTGATAATCGTGGTGGCCGTGATGACCGAAGAAGCGAACGAAGGCCACGTGATGATAGACAATGGTCTGGAGATGACCGAAGAATGGGGGCTAGAAATAATACTGAGAGTAAGCCTCAGTCCGAACTTAAACCCCAATTCGAAGAAAAACCTAGAGATAATCGAAGGAATAGGGAAGAACGTCCTCGTAGAGATGATAGACGTTCTAGCAATAGAGTAACCGCTAACGACAAACCCCAAGCAAATGATTGGAATTGTCCGCAATGTGGTAAATCTAATTTCGCTAAAAGGACAGAATGTTTTGCGTGTGGTAGGTCAAAGAGGATAGGTGGTCCAAAAAGAAAGGGACACCATTTCTCTCGCGACCCATCTCCTTTGCGAACTCACCGATATGGAAGAGGTAGAGGAGGAAATCGCTAATGAGTGCTGAAGAACATTATCTCGATGCCATTGAATCAGAAGAAGCAGGTGATTTAGAGGCCGCTCTAAAACATGCTAAGGCCGCAGTCAAAGCTGACCCTGAGCACACAAATGCTTGGTGGATGGTTAGTAACTTGGAGACCCCTGGAGGAGTTCCCGATTTGGGACAGGTTTCTCGGTCTCTTAACGCCTGCAAGAAAGTGGTTGAATTAGAACCTGGAAGAGTCGATGCTTGGATTAGAGGTGGAAGACTGATGGTTGACCACTTGGGATTACATGAAGATGCTCTACATTGGTGGCAATCCTGTAGGGAAATAGCTCCTGAAGAATCGGTACCGATTGTAGAACAAACTACGATTCTTACCGAGATGGGCTTCTATGAGGAAGGAATGGCATGCTTAGGTACACTATTTAGTGAAAATTTAGACATCGGAACCTCTCAATTAGCTAAGATTACTCAACTGCATAAGACTCTAGAAAAGGCTGCAATGCAAGATAAAAATAGCCATTTTAGACCATGGGAGAAGAATAATCCCGGATGGACTGCCATCAAAATGAGGTGCCACAAGGGTCCTGTCTCAGAAAATATGTTGTTCATGTTAACTACGGTACCATTTTTGATGGCGGAAGTTTTTGTTTCTCGTGCTATATTTGGTGAGGGTTGGACTGGATTTTGTTTGACCTCTCTTTTGATTCTAGTCACAGTGATGTTTGGAATGGGCTTTACTCGTAAACTGTATCACAAGGTGAACCGTCCAGCATTTAATTTGCTACGAGCAATACAACTGGAAGCCAGCGCTGGCAAACTCGTAATTCCTGAAGATATTAGAGATACTAAACTGTATATGTTCTTACTATCAAGACATCCTTTAGCGTTCCAACAGAGATATGAATTAATTATTAAATCTGGCAAGTCATTACCTAGAAATTGGAAGGTAAGTTTGCCTGATTTTGAATCGCACTTAGATGATATTGGATATATCGAGGAAGAAGAAGATTCGGAATTATCTTCCTATGAAGAAGAGTGATTTCAAGTTCCAGCAGTATAATCTGTCGAGTACCTTATCTGTTCTTCTGTCAGTTCGTCAATTGAAAATCCTAAGGTTGTTAACTTGGTTTTTGCAAGATCGGAATCTTGTTCTAAACTGATGTCAAATACCTCGCTGTCCATCGAATCTCCTTCTGCAGCAAGACGACATAATGCCAAAAACTGGTTTGCAAAAGACATATCCATCACTTCGGAAGGATGACCTTCTGCAGCAGCAAGATTAACTAAACGACCATCTGCAAGAAGGTAAATTTTTCTTCCATCTGCCATGGTATATTCATCATTCTCCGCTCTAATTGTACGCTTTGATACCGCTTTTTGATTCAATTGTTCAATATTGATTTCACAATCATAATGTCCGGTATTAGAGATGATGGCTCCATCTTTTAATACATCGAAATGGCGGTCTACGATTACATCTTTCATACCTGTAGCAGTGCAGAAAATATCACCAAGCTCAGCAGCATCATCCATTTTCATTACTCTAAAACCATCCATTACCGCTCTT
>CEVL01039552.1_pt1 | contig 17588 bp, 18 predicted proteins | sample 427051 | NCBI WGS metagenome assembly CEVL01 (sample SAMEA2623673, study PRJEB7988) | marine metagenome | biome: marine biome (ENVO:00000447); feature: surface water layer (ENVO:00002042); material: "saline water (ENVO:00002010), including plankton (ENVO:xxxxxxxx)" | depth 5 m
CACAAAAGCTAAAAAAGGTGGCTTGCATAATCACCGGCAAATTATAGCTTTCCTTCGTGACCAAGAAATCGCCGATAAGTTAATGGAAGATGTTGGACCTAGATATGCTGACCGACCCGGTGGCTACACCAGAATTCTTAAAATGGGTCCTCGTTACGGTGATAACGCTCCGATGGCAAGAATTGAACTTGTTTAATTGATTCGTCAAGGAACCAGTTACTAGAAAGCCATGGTTTCCGCTCCTCCCCATGGAATGAACCGGTACAGAGCATCCGTCTCTTACGATGGAGGTCCCTTCCATGGTTTCGCAGAAAACCCTGATGTTGAAACAGTTGCTGGTAAATTACGGGAATCGTTAGAAAAGATCATCGGTCATGAAATTCACCTGACATGCGCAGGGAGAACAGACGCAGGCGTGCACGCTGAAGGTCAAGTAATCTCCTTTGATGCTGAAACTTTTGATATTGAGAAAATTGAAAGATCTCTGAATAAACTCTGTGCTCCGTTCATAACGGTAAGAGACCTGCAAAAGACTAACGATCTTTTCAACGCAAGATTTTCAGCTACATGTCGTACATACAGATATCGAATCCTTAATGATGATTACCCTGATCCTTTCTCCCATCGATTTGCTTGGTATATTCAGACACAATTAGACATCGATAGCATGCAACGAGCTGCTCAGGCAGTGGTAGGAGAACATGACTTCAGCTCATTTTGTCGAAAAGCCACAATCCTTGTTGACGGAAAAGAGGAAGAAGCTTCCTTAATAAGAGAAGTAATCTCTATCACTGTAAAGAACGAAGGGCCTTTCGTTGAAATATGGGTTACAGCAACATCGTTTTGTCACCAAATGGTTAGGTCAATCGTAGGAACGCTTGTAGCAATAGGAAAAGGGCGCTTGAATAAATCAGATGTGTCATCAATTATCTCAAAGAAGGACAGAAACTCTGCTGGACCTGTAGCGCCTCCTCAAGGACTTACGTTAATGGAAGTTGGTTACTGAGATCTAAAAAAGCAATGATGTCTCAAAAAATTGGTTGTTTAGAGACTTGTTTCACCGTATCGTAGATAGTTGTCCTAACTGATTTAGGAAGATAACTCGAAAAGAATAAAGTCGTGGCTACATATACTCCAAAAAAATCTGAAATAGAACGAACATGGCATCTTGTAGATGCTGAAGGGCTTGTACTAGGAAGGATGGCAACCGAAGTTGCTAAAATCCTTAGAGGAAAACATAAAGCTACTTTTGCCCCTCACATAGACACAGGTGATCACGTCATAGTCATAAACGCTGACAAAGTAGTGCTCACAAGCGGGAAGGCAGAACGAAAAATCGTATACCGCCATACTGGGTTTCCCGGTGGCATTAAATCTGATAGCTACGAAGATTTACTAGAAAAGAAACCCGCTGAGATAGTTCGTCAATCAATCCGCGGCATGCTCCCCAAAAATAGGTTAGGTAGACAGCAACTATCAAAACTACAAGTCTACGCTGGCCCTTCTCACCCACACCAGGCACAGAAGCCAGTTGCATTAGAAATAGATCACGCTCGAGCGAAAGAAGTTTAAAGTATGTCAAACCCACTTGTTCAGACAACAGGCAGGCGTAAAAGAGCCGTTGCTCGAGTTCGCGTTAAAACCGGGTCAGGGACGATAACAGTTAATGGAAGGACTCTAGAAGATTTCTTTCCTTCAGATACACACCGAATGATTATCACTGAACCGTTACGCATCACGAGTACCGACGGATCCTTTGATATCGATGCAAATATTGATGGTGGTGGGTCAACTGGACAAGCTGGTGCTTTACGATTAGGTATCTCACGGGCTCTAATAGATATTGATGGTGATCATCGAGAGTCACTCAAAAAAGCCGGGTTCCTAACTAGAGACTCACGAAAGAAAGAATCTAAGAAGTACGGTCTTAAAAAAGCTCGTAAAGCTCCTCAATTCTCAAAGCGATAAACCAGCTTTGGTTTCCCGCCTATTTCCTTGGTGTCAACAAGTATTGAAAGTGCATTAACCTAGGTTACATGGGACTTAAATTTGGTACCGATGGAGTACGAGGCCTAGCTCATTCTGAATTAACAGCGGAGATGGTAGCAAAACTAGCTTTTGCAACATCAAATGCGATCAAAGTTAAAGAGTTCGTGATCGGAACGGATGGGCGAGAATCTGGAGATCTCTTCGCACGTGCTTTGACAGGTGGGTTAAGGGCTGCAGGAGCTACGTCACAATATTTAGGAATGGTGCCAACTCCCGGTATAGCTCACATAGCGTCTGAATTTGAAATTGCTGGAGCAGTCATCTCCGCATCACATAATCACGCTGAATACAACGGTGTTAAATTCTTTCTGCCCAACGGACAAAAGCTCTCTGATGAGGTACAAAAGGAAATTGAAACACTTCTTGCTGAGCGAATATCTTCACCACCACTTGAAGAGAGTATAGAAGTATCAAATGCTACTCAAACCTATGTCACAACATGGATAGATTCTCTAAAGAACGCATCATTACAAAATAACTACCAGGATATTTCTGTTGTTATAGATTGCGCCAACGGAGCAGCAAGTAATATCGCGCCTCAAATATTTAAAGAACTAGGAGTTGCCCTTACCGTTATCCACTCTCAACCTAACGGAAATAATATCAACCGAAATTGTGGTTCTACTGACATGAGCTCCCTTCGTGATGCGGTAATAGAGTTAGGTGCAGATCTAGGACTAGCTTTTGATGGGGATGCTGACCGAGTCTTAGCCATAGATAATGACGGAAACACGATAGATGGAGATTATCTGATGGCAATTTTTGCTCGCGACTTTAAGCAGCGGAAAAAATTGAAAGATGACACCGTCGTAGCGACTGTAATGGCGAACATGGGATTCCACGAAGCGATGCAAGCAGAAGCAATCAGTGTCCATACGACTGCTGTGGGCGATAGGCATATACTTAAAGCGCTAGGTGAGAACAATTGGAGTCTCGGCGGAGAGCAATCCGGACATATAATCTTTTCAGATCACGCCAAAACAGGAGATGGAATCTTAACAGGTCTTCACCTTCTTAACAGCTTGAAGATATCTCAAATGAGATTATCCGAGTTAGCTCAGTCTTCTATGCGGAAGTTTCCTCAACTCCTTCATTCAATAGAACTTACAGAGCAATTAGGTGATCAGAAAACTATTCTTCAGCAAGTACAACCACTTATCATGGAAGCAGAATCTATCTTCACTCAAGAGGGACGCGTACTCGTTCGGCCGTCAGGCACGGAACCAATTTTGCGCATAATGGTTGAAGGTGAATCCGAGTCGGAAGTCCACCAAGTAACAAATGAAGTGATGAAGTCAATAAAACGAGCTCTAAAAGTATAAATATCAAGTCATTGATGATGTAACTGCCGTGATAAGAGCTAGTTAAATCCCTACAATGGAATAATGTGCGGGATTATTGCCATTGCTAGACAGAAATCATCACGGATTCCACCTTCAGCAGAAGGGGTAATACAGAGTGCTGAACTTTCGAATCTAGGAAGAATCCAGAGTCATGAAGACATTTTAAGATGTGTTCAAAAGTTACTGAAAATAAAAGAACTTATCTCTGGTGCAGCAGGAATTAACACTCTGATAACCGATCCACAATTTCGGGTCTATCTACAAGGCATCTGTTCAACCCTCTCAGAAGATCTAGAAAACTTTGAGTCAGAGCTTGTAAAAACTGGAATGGATAGTCAAAAACTAGAAGAGATAAACACTGACCTAATCAAACTGAAAGACCTCCTTTGGCACATTGAATCTGACCGAATTATCGTTTCACAATCAGTAGAAGAACTTTTAGGAGGCCGAAAGGGAGATCGATTTATCGAAATACTCCTTACAGTCCAACAAGTTCTCACAGGACTAGACAGGCTTGAAGTACGTGGCCGGGATTCAGCTGGGATTCATCTCATGATACAAAATCATGGGTTAGATCTTGAAAACCTAGGAATACGTCAAGAAATTGCAAATAGGGCTGACGACCTTAATTACAAATCCGGATCAGTACGGATTTTAGATGGCGCGTTAAGTTTTGTTTACAAAGTCGCGTCAGAAATAGGTGAACTAGGAGACAATACTAAAGAGCTCCGAAAATTAATTTTATCTGACGACCTCTTCTACAGAGCGCTTGAAAATGAGAATGTAACAGCAGTAGCCATAGGCCATTCACGATGGGCGAGCGTTGGTATCATCTCGGAGCCAAATACGCATCCTATGAACTCAGAACTACTGAAAAGTGAAGATAGCCCATTTGTTGTAGCTGCAGCCAATGGAGATGTTGATAACTTTGCTGATCTTAAGCGCGTCCGAAATTTGCAAATTCCCAAACTCATAACGTCGGACTCGAAAGTTATTCCCGCAATTATCTCAAATGAGCTCTCTAGTCAGCATGGGTCTCCTAGTGACCTTGAAGCCTTCAGGCAAACAGTGCAAAATCTAGATGGCTCTATCGCCATTATTGCGAATACTGGCTTACAACCAGAAAAGTTATACATGGCGCTGCGGGGAAGTGGACAAGGACTTTATGTCGGGCTCTCTGATGAAGCGTACGTAGTCGCAAGTGAACCATATGGGCTTGTTGAGACTGCAGATAGTTATTTACGACTAAACGGGGAAATCCTCCCCAACCGCAACGTCAGTGTTTCCGGACCCGGAGAGATTGTTTCGGTTTCGCTTAATGAACCCGTTTCGGTTGACTCACTCCAGCGGATCGCCTATGACGGAACACCTCTCCCAATTGAAGACAATGAGTTCACACAAGCTGAAATTACAACGAGAGATATTGACCGAAGAAATTTCCCACATTTTCTCTTAAAGGAGATTTTTGAGTCTCCTGATTCTTTTGAAAAGACTCTTCGAGGGAATCTGTTGAACGATAACGGAAGCTTTAGGGTCGCACATTCCGAAATTGAATTTCCAAATTCAATCAGGGAAAAATTAGAAGACCACACAATAGATAAGATCTACATCATAGGGCAAGGAACAGCTGCTGTTGCCGGACAAGCCTTAGGTCAATATCTAAGCGAGGAAACGGAGATTTCTGTAGAGTCAATCCCGTCAACTGAACTTTCAGGTTTCAAGTTGTCAACAGACATGTCTAATGTACTTGTAGTTGCTATTAGCCAATCAGGAACGACTACAGATACCAACCGAACCGTAGATCTAGTCCGAGGAAGGGGTGCTGCAGTAATTGCAATTGTGAATAGAAGAAACTCGGATCTATCCCAGAAGGCAGATGGAGTTATCTATACATCGGATGGTCGAGATATTGAGATGAGCGTTGCTTCGACGAAAGCGTTCTACTCACAAATTGCAGCAAGCTTCCTATTAGGTATTTCAATACGCGATCAGGTTATGGGTGAGCCTAATAATTCCGTGAACCAAGAGAATCGTCAAACTCTTTTACATGAATTAAACGAGCTACCAAAGAAAATGATCGCTGTTTTACAACAACAAAATCGGATACGCGACATAGCTTTCGAGCTAGCACCCTCAAGGCGCTATTGGGCTATTGTCGGCAATGGCTTGAACATGGTAGCTGCAAGGGAAATACGAATAAAACTTTCAGAGCTCTGTTATAAATCAATAGCCGCAGATTTCACCGAGGATAAAAAACATATTGATCTCTCTGCCGAACCCCTGGTCCTTATTTGTGCCACTGGACTCAATGATTCAATGCAGTCCGATGTCGCAAAAGAAGTCGCAATTTATAAGGCTCATAAAGCGGCACCTATCGTAATAACTGACAGCGGCAATGCCTACCCAGACGCCCACAGAGTTATAGTCGTTCCAGAAACACACCAAAGGATATCGTTTATCCTTGCGACCATGGTTGGCCATCTATTTGGATACGAAGCCGCTTTGTCAATAGATGCTTTAGCTTTACCTTTCAGGCAGACCAGATCAGCGATTGAAAGGACGTTATCAGGGGACCCAAACATAACTTCGCAAGAACTCTTGGAGTCTATTGCTGAACCGTTGCAGTCAATTACTAAAGCGTTTTTTGATGGATTGCGTTCGGGTTTCTACAACGGAAGTTTGGAGGCAAGCACAGCGACTCGCATCTCGACGCTTTACAGATATGCACTAGGAACAATACCTCTTGACTCATACCAAATTGACACCGGAAAAGTAGGGACGCCTGCAACGTTATTAGAAGATCTTAATGCAGCACTAACAATTGGAATTGAAGAACTCACCAGACCGATCGATGCAATCAAGCATCAGGCAAAAACAGTTACAGTGGGGATTTCTAGATCTGACGAAGAACTCATTCAATTGAATCTTGTGACCAACATGCTTGAAGCTGGTACACCACGTGAACGCATTTCTTATAAAAATCTTCGTTACCTTGCAGCCTTGGACGCAACTGTTAAATCAATTTCAGGATTTATCAGATACGCGATAGAGGGTGACGTTCAATCAAGTACTGCTCAAGTGCATGTTATTGATAGAGGCGGGATAGCCTATGATCTAATTTCGAGGACGGATAGGGATCCTAAATTAAAAGGCAGCAAACATCTCGTGGCGTCTAAACAAGAAGTAACTATCACGAGAGGTAGGCATGATCAGCGGATCATTATCTTAGTCCCTGAGATAAAGGACAAGGAGACTGTAGGAATCACTCTTTTGCATGTCGAACTTGAAAGTCATTTAAGCGAGCAAGCTGCAAGACATGTCATGGAAGGTTACAAAGACAGGTTTACAGCAATCTCCGACTATGTCACAGAGACTGAACCAACATTTAGAGCAGATATTCTCGCGTCTATTCCGGTAGCTGATTTACTAATTGCTCCTATAGAGGAATTGCTTTCCTACTGGAGTCACGACTGAATATGTCATTCTTTTGGGTGAGCTGAGTTATCCATGATCCCTGTAGTGACTCCTTCTGAAATGGCAATTATTGATGAGGAAGCGAGTGAGCCCTTAGACGTACTAATAGAGCGAGCAGGGAGCGCTGTAGCGTGGCACGCCCGAAAAATGCTTAAAGGCACATATGGGAAAAGGGTAACAATTGTCGTCGGAAAAGGAAATAACGGAGCTGATGGGATTGAGGCAGCAAAATGCTTACAGAGCTGGGGGGTGAAGGTCAATGTTATTCAAGCGGATGATGACAAAGCGAAAGTACATGGGTGTGATCTGTTAATAGACGCTGCCGTAGGTACAGGTTTGAAGAGGCCTTATTATGCACCACATTTCTCTGGCCCTATTCTTTCTGTAGATATTCCAAGCGGTATCTGTGGTCTGACTGGCGAAGGTCAAGGCAAACCTTTTACAGCAAAAGCAACAATCACTTTCCAGGCACTCAAACCCGGTCATTTATTAGCAGATGGACCTTTTCACGCAGGATCTATAAAGATTGCTGATATAGGTTTAGATGTTTCTACGACGAGGACATTCGTGCTTGAGAGGTCAGATGTTACAAAAATTCTGAATACTATGAATGACAGAGAGCATAAATGGACGTCAGCTTGTTGGGTGATCGGCGGATCGGAAGGTATGAATGGAGCGCCATTACTTTCGTCCCAAGCAGCACTGAGATCTGGATCTGGATATGTGAGAGTAAGCACTCCAGGAGGTCAAGGTGAAGTACCGTCTGAGATAGTCGGCTTTGATATACCGACCGAAGATTGGGAAAATCACGTAATCAAAAGTGATTTTGAAAGATTTAAAGCAGTAGTTGTGGGCCCTGGATTAGGTAAAACAGAAACAGTCAGAAAGGCAGTAATTAATTTGCTTTCAGCAATTCATATCCCAACTGTTGTAGACGCTGATGCTTTGTATGCAATAGGTCAGCAGAATTTGAACCCCAGTGGCTTTGGTGAACATATCGTTTTAACTCCTCACGACGCTGAATATAAATATTTAACCGGTCACAAACCAGCAACTAATAGGGTTCTTGATGTGTGCGAAACAGCTGCGAAGTTAAAAACGGTCATACTACTCAAAGGACCCACAACAATTGTTTCACACCCAGACGGAAGATGCTTGCTAGTCAATAATGGTGATCAACGGCTGGCTACTGCAGGAACAGGCGATGTTTTGAGCGGGGTTATTGCCGGACTTTTAGCGCGTGGGGTTTCGCCATTTGAAGCTGCGGCCTGCGGAGCTTGGATCCATGCTGAAGCTGCTAATAATTGTTTGGCGGAAGGGATGATAGCGTCAGATATCATTAGGGTCTTACCGGAGGTGCTGAATGCGGCCAACGTGGGCTGATATCGATTTATCAGCTATCAGAGATAATGTGACGGAACTGAAGAAACATGTTTCACCCTCGCGTTTCTGCGCAGTAGTCAAAGCTGATGCCTATGGGCATGGAGCTGTTCCAGTTGCTAGAGCAGCAGTTGAAGGTGGTGCTGACTGGTTGGCCGTTGCGTTAGTAGAAGAAGGAAGAGAATTGCGAAATGCTGGGATAGAAGTCCCAATTCTTCTTCTTTCCGAACCACGCCCATCAGAAATGGTTGAAGTAGTTGAATGCGACTTGGTTCCAACTGTTTATAGTGGGGAAGGGATTTCGGCTGCCACAGCAGCGGCGTCTTCTGCAAATACTAAATTAAATGTCCATTTGAAAATAGATTCTGGCATGAGAAGAGTCGGCGCTGAACCAGAATTTGCAGTCTCATTAGCTCAATCAGTTATCCAGCGCGAACACTTGATTCTCCAAGGAGTCTGGACTCATTGTGCCGTAGCAGATGATATTGATAATCCATTTTCGAATCATCAACTCTCAATATTTAATCACGTAATAGAAGATTTAAACCAGAACGACGTACAGATAAAGATCTGCCATGCAGCAAATTCTGCCCTTGCTTTAAATTTTCCTAATGGTCTTTATGACATGGTGAGGTGTGGAATTGCCACTTATGGCATTTCACCCGTTCAGGGTTGGTCTAAAAATATTTCGCTTAGGCCAGCGATGAGTTTGCGTTCGGAGGTATCTTTCACCAAAATTATAAATGCAGGTGAGGGCGTTTCATATGGTCTTGCTTGGTCTGCACCAAAGGATACGCGAATCGCCACAGTGCCAATGGGGTATGCCGATGGATTGCGGCGAAATTTTGGAAGGCAGGGCGGAATGGTTCTGATACGTGGAAAAAAATTCCCTATTGTCGGCAATATTACAATGGACCAGTTTCTCGTTGATTGCGACGATACTGAAGTATCGCCTGGTGATGAAGTAGTTCTCATCGGGACTCAATTAAGCCAAGAAATTACTGCCACGGAATGGGCGGAGTACTTAGACACAATACCTTATGAGATAATTTGTGGTATTGAGAGCAGAATACCGCGGCGTTATATTTAGGTGGATTTATGATTACCGAAATTGAAGGAATAAAGGTCGGGCATTGGACTGATTCGGTTGCTCAAACTGGTTGTACGGTGATCCTTTTTCCTGAAGAAACGATAGCTTCTGGTGAGATTAGAGGTGGAGCTCCGGCTACACGAGATTTTGCCCTTCTGGAGCCGACGCGCACAGTAGAAAAAATTAATGCTGTGGTCTTATCAGGTGGCTCGGCTTTCGGATTATCCGCCTGTTCAGGCGTAATGGAATTTCTTGAAGAATCGAATATTGGATTTAGCACGTCGGCAGGAAAAGTACCTATTGTTGTGGGACTCTCGCTATTTGACCTTGGTAATGGTTCTGCGATGGTTCGGCCAGGGCATCAAGAGGGAAAAGAAGCTGCAGTAGTAGCATCTTCAACAATGCAATTGGGGCGAGTAGGCGCAGGATCGGGAGCTACCGTATCAAAATGGAGAGGTAAGGAATTTTCCGAACTTGGAGGTCTTGGATGTTCAACCCTTCGAGAAGGGGATTTGATTGTTTCCTGCCTAATCGCTGTTAATGCAAGTGGCGATATTGATTTTGGAAAATATCCAGACAAGATTAGGGATGGACAGTTTAGTATCCCAAAGGTTAACCCATTTGAGAATACGACTATTGGCGTCGTAGCAACGAATGCAAAATTAACTAAATCAGAATGTTTCCTAGTCAGTCAAAGTGCTCATGATGGTTATGCTCGAGCCTTATTTCCAGCCCACACAAGCGGAGATGGAGATGCAGTAGTGGTTGCAGCAACAGGACAAGTTCCTGCCGAAATGTCGACAATTCGATCGTTAACAACACTTACAGTTGAAGCCGCTATCAAAAGTATTGCTAACGAATAAATGACAAATGGTTTTGTGAACATATCAGTTCTGCACCTATGAAGCACTAACCTTGAATTGTGATAGAAATAAACGCCACTTCTCTTAGATATACCCATCAGACAGCAGAGTCTGTTGCGGAAATTGTTAAATCTGGTGATCTAATTCTTTTGGTTGGAGATCTAGGTGCAGGAAAAACAGCATTTACACAAGGATTCGGAGTGTCGCTTGGAGTTAAAGAGGCTATTACAAGTCCGACGTTTACTTTGGCAAGAACGTATCAAGGCTCGTTACAGATTCATCATCTTGACGTCTACCGAATAGATCAAATCGAGGAGGTTCGTGATTTAGCCTTACCCGAGTTATTTGAAGGGAATTCGGTCACCTTGATTGAATGGGGGGATCAAATCATCTCAGCATTACCTAAGGATCATTTGGAAATCTCATTTGAATATGGCGAAGCGGACAGTGAACGCCTGATAACGATCACAGCAAACGGCTCTTCTTGGAGTAGCCGAATGCTTGCTCTCAAGGAGATACTTGAAGCAAAGGGTTTATCTAAATGCTGATTCTAGGAATAGAGAGTTCCACGTCTCAGGTCGGGTGCGCAATAGGGGGTCATGAGGGTGTTTTGGCATCGGCTCACTCGTCAAGAGGAAAGAGACATGCTGAAAACTTAACTCCGCAAATAGAGTTTGTATGCGAACAGGCTCGGGTTGGACTTCAGGAAATTAGTGTTGTAGCCGTTGATATAGGACCCGGACTTTATACGGGCTTACGTGTAGGCGTCACATCAGCGGTTTCGATTGCGTTTGGACTGAATATTCCCATGATCGGAGTCACTAGTCTTGATTTGGTCGCATACCCCATTCGGCACTGTCAAAAGTTGATTGTTGCAGCAGTCGATGCGCGACGAGATGAGATATTTCACGCTAATTATCGTCAAGTTCCTGGCGGTATACAAAGAATTTCTGAGCCAGCGGTTACATCACCGGAGGATCTCTCTGCTGAGTTGCTTGCCTCAAACGATGAAGTTCAGCTTGTTGGGGATGGGGCTATTCGCTATGCCGATCATTTCAAGGACCTTAAAGGGGTAGAGCCCGCAGAACCAGGTCTTGCATTTCCTTCAGCCTCGTCTCTCGTTCAGCTGGCACATGCTAAAGCTCTTCGTGAAGATTTTGTAAAGCCGTCGGAACTCAAGCCCCTTTACCTAAGAAAACCAGATGCATTGGAGATTGATAAGCAAAAGAGGCGTGTTGATAGATGAGCCACGGCTTGGAAGTTAGAGCACTAACTCTGGATGATATTAAGGATCTTCATGCGCTCGATCAAGATTCATTTGCCGAGCCCTGGTCTCGATCTTTATGGAAGCTAGAACTTTCCCGTCTTCATAGAATTTATCTCGGAGCTTTTAAAGGAATACAACTGGTTGGTTTTATCGGAGGATTACTAGCTCATACTGATTTCCATATCACAACGGTTGCGACCAAGAAGCCTCATCGGTGTTCTGGTGTTGGGTCACTTCTATTACTCCAAATGCTAAAAGAAGTTGATGACCTTTTCGAGGGTATTGAAACCATAACTCTTGAGGTTCGTGCTTCTAATAAACCGGCTCAGGGTCTATACCGGAAGTTTGGTTTTGCTCCAGTGGGTCTTCGTCGAGGTTACTATCAAGCAGATAATGAAGATGCAATAATCATGACGCTTGAAAATCTTCAACAGGGGACTCTAGCAGATAGACTTTCAGAAATTGAATTAAAATTACCTACAGCAGTTTATGGAGATGCAAAGGAATGACTCAAGGCCTGGTGCTCGCAATTGAAACATCATGTGATGAAACTGCTGCTGCTGTTGTAGCGGACGGAAAACACGTCCTCTCATCTGTTGTTAGTAGTCAAGTCGATATCCATGCCAGGTACGGAGGGGTAGTTCCGGAAGTAGCAAGTCGAGCCCATGTAGACCTTATTACGCCGGTAATTGCCCAAACCTTGATTGAGGCAGGAATAGAGCATCATGATCTAGATTTAGTCGCAGCAACGCGCGGACCTGGTTTGATCGGCTCGCTTCTTGTTGGTGTTAGCGCAGCAAAATCGTTAGCTCTCGTTTGGAATAAGCCATTTATTGGCGTCAACCACCTTGAAGGGCATTTGTACTCAAGCTTCTTGGAAGAGCCAGATCTTGAGCTTCCTATGATCATCCTGCTCGTCTCGGGAGGTCACACGATGCTGGTCTCGATGGACAAACATTTGACCTACAGAGTTTTAGGACAAACGCTCGATGACGCAGCAGGTGAGGCGTATGACAAAGTAGCTCGTTACTTAGGTTTAGGCTATCCCGGTGGCCCAATCATTGATAAGTTAGCGACTTCCGGTCAAGCTGAAATAAGCTTTCCACGGCCAATGATCGGTGAAGGTTACGATTTTAGTTTTAGCGGGCTTAAGACGGCTGTAATCAATTATGTGCGGAAAAATCCAGATGAACTAGACGAGAATATTGCAGCATCCTTTCAGGAGGCTGTGGTAGAGGTACTTGTTACTAAAACAATACGTGCCGCTAAAGACGAGAATGCGGTAAGTGTTTGCATCGGAGGTGGAGTAGCGGCAAACTCTAGACTTCGAGAGGCAATCCTCGATGCGTGTCCTAAAGAGGGACTTAAACCTTTTATTCCAAGCAGATCGTATTGCACTGATAATGCTGCGATGATTGGAGCAGCAGCATGGAGGCGCTTCAAACACGATGGCCCTAGTGACTTAGCGACAGGTGCGGATCCCAACCTACGAATACCTGAGTAGTTATTAAAAGTACTGATAAATCTAACGAAAGGATATATATGAGCAACAAACTTGATAAGGGCTTGACCATGGAGGAATCAGAGAAGGCTCTGAATCTCAAAATTGATGAATTCCTAGAAGAGTTCAACCCTCAAGAGATGGAAGATATTGCTTTTCGATCTGCCCGATTTGATGCAGGCCTAGCATGGATACATTTTCCTGCAGGTCAAGGGGGAATGGGCTTACGACCGAACCTTCAAAAGGTTATTGAGCGAAGAATGCGTGAAGCCGGAGCTGCGCCTACCGACCCAACGACCTTCTTTATGTCCCTTGCTGGCCCCACTATCTCTACTCATGGAACGCAAGAACAAAAAGAGCGTTTTCTAAAACCAATGTTCACCGGTGAAGAAAGATGGTGTCAACTTTTTTCAGAGCCTGGAGCTGGCTCTGATTTCGCTGGCCTTGCCTGTAAAGCTGAACGGGATGGAGACGAGTGGGTTGTTAGTGGGCAGAAAGTTTGGAATACTTTAGCTCATCTTGGTGATTGGGGAATGCTAGTTACACGAAGTAATCCTGAATTACCCAAGCACAAAGGAATGACTTACTTTGCTTTAGACATGCATGCCGAAGGTGTTGAAGTAAGACCGTTGCGCCAGATAACTGGTGAAGCTGAATTTAATGAGGTCTACATTACAGAAGTTAGAATACCTGATAGTCAGAGAATCGGTGATATTGGTGAAGGGTGGAGAGTTTCGCTAACAACACTAATGAATGAAAGGTCAGCGATAGGGGGAAGTAGCGGGGGAAGCACATCCAAGCCGGGCATGGGCCCGATAAGCGATGCGGTAGAGCTCTGGCAATCCTTACCTGAAGATAGAAGAAATAAAGCTAGTCAGGACAGATTAATGAATTTATGGGCTAAAGCAGAGGCACTTCGTCTTACAAACCAACGTGCATCGGTGGCGGCAAAAGCTGGAAACCCCGGACCGGAAGGATCAATCGGAAAACTTGCTTCCGCCGAACTTAATAAAGCTATTTATGAATTGTGTCTTGATCTCATGGGTCCTGAGGGCCAAATTGATTATGACTACACGTTCCGCCGTCCAGAGTTGTTATCTACAGATGGTTCAATCCATGGGCCCCGTTACGCTTTTCTAAGAGTGCGAGCCAATTCAATCGAAGGTGGAACTTCAGAAATTATGCGTAATATCTTGGGTGAACAAGTTCTCGGACTACCCGGAGAGCCCAGAGTTGATAAAGAAGTACCTTGGATTGAGGTCCCCAGAAGTTAATCAGTCTGAGCTGACGACTTCCACTTAGGGTCACGACCTGTTACGGCAATAAGCTTCTCAAGATCTGAAGAGCTTTCTGTGAAGGAAATAGGCTCTTTATAGCGTTCCCTATTGTGAGACCGAACTGCCGGTACGAGAGCATTCGCTACTCGAAGAACATAGGATGCCTGTTCCTCATCTATATAGTGCTCTACTGTGCAAGCTTTGCTTATATCCCAGCTTAGAACTGTCGTATCAAATATTCTTGCGTTAAGCACAGAGCGGGCCTTCGCTTCTCCGATGGTCGAGGTTGCCATCCCGTCAAGAGCGCCGGGAGATCTCCAAGCTGCTCTGCATTCCAACGCAGCTGAGTTAAATATCCCCAGCGGGTCATTGCCTATGAGGTCTTTCGGGTTGATTAAATCTAGATTTGGATCACCATCTTCTCTTCTTCCAAAAGATGCGAAAAGAAGAGTCGAGGCTACGAGTTTATTTATGACATCTCTTACAGACCATTCATCACATGGGGTAGGAAGATCAAGTTGGTCATGGTTAACTGACGCAAGGACCGAAGCAGCACGAGTTTGAGCTAGGTCTAGGATCCGTAATGGGTCAGGAAAAGTTGCCACAATGAATGGATAGCAGTAAATAAGCGATTTCGCATATTTAAAAAGTTTTTCTCAAGATGGAACGTTTGGATTTCAATAGATCAATTTGAGGGTCTAATCTTGTGTTGGACTAGGAGAACATATGAGCGAGAACGCGCAGAAAGCATACGAATCAATGCAGTCTTCAATAGGGGTAGACCCTGTAGCTGGTGACTGGTTTGAACTGACACAAGAACGAATAAACGACTTTGCTGATACAACGCTGGATCACCAATTTATTCATATAGATCCTGAACGCGCAGCACAAACGCCTTTTGGTGGAACAGTTGCGCATGGTTTCTTGACCTTATCAATGCTTGTTCATTTATCTACAACTATTCCCGTTGACACTCCGCGGCTTGATGGAGTTCTCATGGGAGTTAACTATGGATTAAATAAGGTCAGGTTCATAAATCCCGTTCCCGCTGGCTCCCGAATACGTGCAACTTCGCAAACAATAGATGTTGTCCTAAAAGGGAACGCAATTGATATGACACGACTAATGACAGTTGAAATTGAGGGACAAGAAAAACCTGCGCTTATCGCTGAATGGATAGGCCGGACAGTTTTTGCATGAGTATTCCCGTAACGGCAAAGGACGTTCACAAAACAATAAAAGAGTATGGATCGTCAACCTACCTTATTTCAGCTAACGCAGATAATCATCCACACGTAGCAAACTTAACCTTCGCTATTGATAAAAATGATCTTATTTTTACAGTTGGCAAACGAGGAACAAAAAATCTAGAAAACTGTCCTCATGTAACAATGCTTTGGCCCCCAAAGGAGTTAGGCGGCTACAGCCTAATTATTGATGGGATTGCCTCAAAACACGAAAATTTTGATGGTAGCGGTTCAGTTTGGAAGATATCTTTTGACTCCGGAATTTTGCATCGGCCTGCTCAGAACCTTGCAGGCAATGATGACTCGTGCGGTTCTGACTGCCAAACAATATAAAAGAATGGAAGAATATGGAGCATAAACGTTTAGGAAGAACAGGTCTGAAAGTTTCTCGATTGTGCCTTGGAACTATGACATTTGGGAATCAATGTGATGAAAGCATGTCCCACGCAATTCTTGACTATGCCTTGGATGCAGGTATTTCATTTATTGATACTGCTGATATATATCCAGCGAATGGTGTTCCAGAATTAGTGGGCGAAACGGAGAACATTATTGGACGATGGATGAAAGGACGCAGAGAAGATATTGTGCTTGCCACGAAGTTCTGGGCTCCGACTGGAAAAAATCCATGGCAGGGTGGTGCCAGTAGACGAAATATTGTGGATTCCGTGGAAGACTCTCTCAGAAGGCTTCAAACTGACTATATCGATCTTTACCAAGTTCATTTTCCTGACTATGAAACTCCGATTGATGAGACTTTGGGAGCTTTAGATGACCTGGTACGGCAAGGAAAAATACTGTATGCGGGATGTAGTAACTACCCAGCCTGGTTGTTGGCGTTAACGGTAGGTGAGGCATCACTATCAAAAACAATTCGATTTGATGTAGTTCAGCCTCGTTACAATCTCCTATTTCGCCAGCCTGAACGCGAACTTCTTGATTTGTGCAAATTCTCAGATATTGGCGTAATCCCTTACAACCCCCTTGCCGGAGGTTTTTTAACAGGTAAGCACAAACGTAGTGGGCCTGAAGATGGGTCAAGATTCACTTTACAAGGTGGGCAGGGAGACCGGTATCTAGATAGATACTGGAACGACATGATGCACGATACTGTGGATGCGCTTAAACCGTTAGCAAAGCAAGCCGACATTACTCTTGCGCACCTCGCTGTCGGTTGGGTTCTTGCAAATCCTGCCATTACATCTCCTATCGTTGGAGCTACTAAACCATCACAGTTGGATGATGCCATTAACGCTGTGAAGAATCCGTTAACGGATGACTTAGTTCATGCAATAAATGAAATTACGATGGTCTTTCGCCAGGGAGATGACCAGCGCTAGGAAGTATGCTTTGGATCTGTCATTGAATCCAAAAGACTCTTTATCCGTTGCATGATGACATTTGCATTAATAATGTCATCATCGGACTGAAGGTCAAACGGTGCTCCAAAGCGAACTTTTATTACCGGGCGTTTAAGGCGTGGAATGGGGAACCCTTTACCAAGTGGCCATACCAGATCACTTCCGGTAATAGCGACCGGGACAATTGTGGCCCCTGTAGCTCGAGCAATTCGAGAGATCCCAGGGCGCCCTTGTCCCACGCCCTCAGGTCTATCTGCAGGTGGTACGAGTCTCCCCTCAGGCATAATTGCAACGGCATAACCGGCTTTTAACTTCTCAATAGCTTGGATTTCAGCTTCCTCCTTTGTATTTCTTGATGTTGCGATGCAACCATTTTTTCGTAGCCATGAACCCATAAGCGGCTTAGTGAATAAGTCAGCTCGGATGAGGCAATGACAATTAACCCCGCTCAAAGAAAAAAAGGCCCATGCAATAATGACATCAAAAAAACTTCGGTGATTAGCAGCGAAGATAATGGGGGAGGATTTGGGGAGGTCTAGTTCTGTTTGAAAATCATGTTTTGAAAAAAACTTTGAAAAGATATTCATGAATTTCCCGCTTCTCCGAAAAGACCGAATTTCCTCAATATCTTTCATCATGGTTCCCCCAAATTGTTATTGTCTGGCTTGATTTCACCTTTCGCAACCTCTAATGCGAATTCCTCTATTCTGCTCTCTTGATCCTTCGTTTGCCCACC
>CEVL01035680.1_pt1 | contig 17524 bp, 20 predicted proteins | sample 427051 | NCBI WGS metagenome assembly CEVL01 (sample SAMEA2623673, study PRJEB7988) | marine metagenome | biome: marine biome (ENVO:00000447); feature: surface water layer (ENVO:00002042); material: "saline water (ENVO:00002010), including plankton (ENVO:xxxxxxxx)" | depth 5 m
CATCAGCTTGGAAGGCTGAGGTAATAAGCCATTATACGATACCCGCAAATTGGAGGTGCATTATACAGAAATTACTAAGAAGTTTTGAAGTAGAAAGTTTATAATGAAAATGACTTAAAGCCCTGTTTTATCTTTAACAACAATCAAATAAAAATAAAATGACAGACACATCAAATGAAATAAGATCAGAAATTGCTTCTGATGGAAACTTAAAAATAAGCCTTGAATCAGTAAATAAACCTGAACCCAAAGATGGTGAAGTTTTAATCAAAATAGAAGCATCTCCTATTAACCCTTCAGACTTAGGATTATTACTAGGCCCTGCAGATGTTTCAACACTTAAAGTCAGTGATGGAGTGGCTCAAATGAAAGTTCCAGATGCTTTAATGAGAAGTGTGAGCGCTAGACTGGATCAATCATTGCCAGTTGGCAATGAAGGGGCTGGCGTTGTAGAAAGTGCTGGAAAAGGAGCTGAAGACCTAGTTGGTAAGGTGGTTGGAGTTGCTGGTGGTTCTATGTACTCGAACTATAGATGTCTGCCTGCCTCAGCATGTTTAGTAATGAATGAAGGCACTACTTCAAAAGAAAGCGCTTCATGTTTTGTAAACCCTTTAACAGCTTTGGGCATGGTTGAAACCATGAAAATGGAGAATCACACGGCTCTTGTGCATACAGCAGCAGCATCAAACCTAGGACAAATGCTAATTAAGATATGCAATCAAGACAATGTGAATCTAGTCAATATTGTGAGAAAAGAAGAACATGTTGTAATGTTAAAAGGTCTTGGAGCAAAGTACGTTTGCAATTCTTCGGATAAAGACTTCATGGAACAACTTATCGATGCGTTGGTAGAAACAGGTGCAACTCTGGGTTTTGATGCAACTGGTGGTGGTAAGTTGTCAGGTCAAATCCTTACAGCGATGGAAGTCGCTGCCAACAAAACAGCAACCGAATACAGCCGATATGGTTCCGATAGTTATAAACAAGTTTATATATACGGTGGATTAGATAGATCCCCTACTACGCTAACAAGAGCTTTTGGATTTTCTTGGGGTCTTGGAGGATGGCTTTTAACACCATTCATAGGAAAAATAGGCCAGGAAAAGTTCCAAGAATTAAGACAGAGAGTAGCGGATGAAATCAGCACAACTTTCCATAGTTCCTATACAAAAGAAATTTCCTTAGAAGAAGTTATTAATGAAGAAAATATATTGCAATACTCAAAACAAGCTACAGGAGAAAAATATCTAATAACTCCTTCTTAAATATATGGCTAAAGAGATTCCTCAAATCTGGTTGGACTGGATCCTAGAAAATGTCTCATTGGGAGTTGACCTAGATGATATTTACTACACTTTGGTTCAAAATGGATTTGAGAAACAACAAATAGATACTGTCCTTAATAACTATAAACCTAGAAAAAAACTAGATGAAGCGCTATTGGATAAAGATAAAATAATTAAGGAAAACGTTGAAGCATTTAAAAAAGAGTACAAAAAGATCCCTTCATACACAAAAATTGGTTTCACGAAAGAGAAACTTCCTGCCGAGATACATAATAAAATAATAAACTTTTACAAATCTAATTTATCCAATAAGCAAGAAGAGAATGTAGCTGGCGGCTATATTCAAAATGCTAAAGGGGATAAAGAGTCGAGCATCACTATTGAGCTACCTGATCAGCTAAGAGATGAAATACATTTCTCCATTCAAGACCAACTCGAAGAATGGAGCGGAATTAAACTTTTACCTACATACGTTTATGGTGTCAGAACTTATCTCGACGGCGCAATACTTAATTCTCACAAGGACAGAAAAGAAACTCATATCATAGGAACAATTATTAATATTGATCAAAAGGTCCGTGATGACTGGTATTTAGAAATAGAAGATCATCAAAAAAATATTCATAAGATATTATTGGAGCCAGGAGAAATGATTTTTTACGAAAGTGCCACTCTAAAACACGGAAGACCAGAGCCTTTTTCAGGTGAGTATTACTCTAATGTTTTCTGTCACTATATGCCTAAAATGGCTTCCTAATTTATTTTATAGATCTATAAGCAACATTACCTAAAAAATAAACATTAGTTAATACCCATAAAACATAATTAACTTGATCATATAAAGGGTTAGGGAATGAAATGCTAAAAAGAAGAATTGTTGTTGTAACCATCCAGATAAAAGTCATGAATAAAGTTGTCTTTCTAAATTCGACAACTCTAAAGGGATGAACATACTTAAAAGGAATAAATGTTAAGACACAAAAAAATATGACGAAAATTAAATTAATCAGCTGAGACGTTTCAAGCAAGTAAAAGTATAAAACCACAATATTCCAAACTGCTGGGAAACCACTAAAGTAAAAATCTTCTGTCTTTATTTTGGTATTGGTAAAAGTAAAACAAGACACCAGCAATATGGCAGCAGAAGATAAAACTAAATATTGATCTGGAACCATCCCGAGGGAATAAAAGATAAATACAGGAACAACAACATAATTTAAGTAATCAATAATATTATCTAATATTGCACCATCTATCTCCGGGGTATTGACCATTACATTAACAGCTCTGGCTAAAGTGCCATCTACTCCATCTACAAAAAGAGCGAGAGCCAACCAAAGAAAGGCTTCTATTATTTTATCGTTAACTACCGCTAAGAGGGCTAAAAACCCAAAAACCACACCTAATGCAGTGAATAAATGAACAAGGTAAGCAGAAACCTTAGGGTTCAACTTAACTAGCCTTTAATTTATCTAACATCTCACCCATCATTTGATGGAGGGTATTAACAGCCTGCAGAGGCCTAACCAAGACTTTAAATTCTGTTATTTTATTATCTTCGTTCCAAGTTATAAGATCTATACCATTAACGTATATGCCATTAATCTCAGTCTCAAATTCTAAGCAAGCATGATTATCTTCAACAATTTCTTTTAAGTATCTAAATTTTGATTCCTTTGGTTTTGATTCTTTCTTTTCGCTATCAGAACTAAAAACACCTCCGGCAGCAGCTAAATACAGCTTGGTTATGTCTTTGCCTCTTTGCGGAGTAAAAACAACAGGAGAATAAAAAATAACATCATCATCAAGAAGTTCATCTAATTTCTCTGATGTACTTGGTCCTGGGTTTTTCATAATATCGTGCCACTTTTCAACTGCATTCATAATTGATCCTTAAAATTAGTAATAAATATAATAGTTAATGGCGGGGCTGGCAGGATTCGAACCTGCTACCTTCTAGTTCGTAGCCAGACACTCTATCCAAATGAGCTACAGCCCCAAATTTAAATTGGATTATAACCCTTTAAAAAGAATTCACTACGAAAGAAGTTAAACTTCAATTTTCTTGATTGATACGTTCGTAAACTTCCTCTCTATGAATCTTGATATCTTGTGGTGCTGTAATTCCTATCCTTACTTGACCACCTCTTATATCTAAAACGGTGATTTTTATATCATCACCTATAAACATTGATTCTTCAGCTTTTCTACTTAGCACTAACATAAACCCTCCCCAGTAATTTATGTAATATTAGAACAACCTTATCAGTTAAGATTCCTTATAACAAACAATATTAAACTGTTTCTGAAAGCACCAATTCCAATTGATCCAAAGAGGAAACCATGCCTTGATGTATGGCATCTGCAAACTCCTCTGGATCGATTTCAGTTGTCCAAATAAAATCTGTAAACCCTTTGTCGTTGGTTAATAAATTAATCTTAGCAAGATGATGATTAATTGGAGCCAATGTCTCTACGGCGCTGTATTCAAGTTCAAGTGCCTCATGGTCACACTTGAGAATCTTTTCAACCAGCCTACCCATACCTTTCATTTTAAAAGTTCTTACGTTGTCTTCGAGTGAAATGCTTTCCACTCCCGGAACCCAATCACTTCTTGATAAATCACTGATAATCTCCCAAATAATCCTTGGAGAAACACTAAATGATCTTTTTTCGCTGATAGTTTTCATCAATTTAGCTATTTTTAGCACTCTCAGGAGCTTCCAGGTCTTCAGGCACAAAGAAATCCGGAGCAAGCTGGTCAAAAGGAACTTCGGCGTACTGGCTAAAGTCCGTAACGCCATTATCCGCTAATAAATTATCATCTATGCAAAAGTTGCCTGTAAATTCCTTCGAGTCTTTAGTAAAGATTACATAAGCGGCATCTCCCATTATCTCAGGAGCTCTAGATATATTCATAATCTCATCTCCACCTAAAGCATTTTTTATAGCGGCTGTCGCTACTGCAGTTCTTGGCCAGAGAGCGTTGACGGCTACGCCTTCTTCTTTAAACTCTTCCGCCATACCTAAAACACATAGACTCATCCCAAATTTAGCCATTGTGTATGCCACATGTGGACCAAACCATTTAGGACTCATGTCTAAAGGAGGAGATAAATTAAGGATATGTGGATTTTCAGATTTTAAAAGGTGAGGCAAACAAACCTTACTTACTAAAAAAGTGCCTCTGGTATTTATCTGATGCATTAGATCATATCGTTTCATGTCAGTTTGCAACGTTCCCGTTAATTGAATAGCACTTGCGTTGTTCACACAAATATCAATTCCTCCAAACTCTTCAACTCCTTTATTAACAGCATCTCTAACATTAGCTTCATCTCTAATATCGCAGATAACCGGTAATGCTTGTCCGCCGCATTCAATTACCTCATCGGCTGCTGTATAGATAGTTCCTGGTAGCTTAGGGTGTGGCTCAGCAGTCTTAGCAGCAAGAATTATATTCGCTCCATCCTGAGCTGCTCTCTTAGCTATAGCTAAACCAATGCCTCGGCTTGCTCCTGATACAAATAATGTTTTATTTTTTAAGTGTGACATAATCTTCCTCTGTTATTTTTACTATATTTTACTCGAATTATTAATTCTTATGGCGGAGAGAGAGGGATTCGAACCCTCGAAGGCTTTAACACCTTACACGCTTTCCAAGCGTGCGCATTCGACCACTCTGCCATCTCTCCATTTCTGGAATCTGCATTATAAAGGATAACTAAAACTTAACTAAATCAATCAATAGTGAGGTGGTTTCTCTTCTTTCGTATTTTCAATTAAGGAGATTTCTTTCAAGGTTTCTTTTAAGGAAACTATCTCTTCATTAAGCTTTTGTATTTCTATTTGCTGAGTTCTCAGCTCTTTACTTAATTTTTCTAACGAATCTTCTTGGAAAAGATATTTTGATTCAATCTTATTCAGCCTTTCTTCTGAGTCTTTCATATCTTATTGTCTTTGCTCCCTTAAAATAAGTTCATAATTTTTATGAGTGCTTCTCACGGGATTTATCTCAATACCTCCACGTCTTAAATAATTAGCTCTTACCAATAAACTATCTATCTGGCACCTTTCATTTAAATCTTGGAATATCTTTTCGACACATTCTTCATGAAATCCCTGATGGTTTCTATAAGACAGCAAGTATGCTAGTAGGCTTTCATGAATGATTTGCTTTCCTTTATAAGCAATATGAATAGTAGCCCAATCCGGCTGAGCAGTAACAGGACAGAGGCTCCTAAATAAACTACAACTAAGGTCTTCATCTGCATCTTGATCATTTGATAAAAGAACTAATGAATTGGGATGAGGGCTTGGTTCTTCTATCTCCAATGAATCAATGGAATTTAAATTTGATATTATTTCTCTAGGAGCTTCTGTTACCTCTATTGAGACATTTGTTTTCAAAGTAGTCTCCAAATCTTTTTTTATGGTTTGAATGAGATCCTCAGTTGAAGAGAATTTCTTATTATTTAATGAAAATAAATAAAGTTTTAAAGATTTAGATTCTACAAAGAATCTTGAGTTGGAGCTATAAGAGAAATAAAGGATATTATTTCTAGGTAAGCCTTTCTGATTTAACCATGATAATTCATAGCAAGTCCATGAATCTATTCCAAATATTTCAGATTGATAATTATCCAGACGCAATCTTTTTCTTGATTCAGATCTATTTAAACCAACTAGAAGTGAAGGGTCATAACTAAGAGGATAATTAATATTTTTTCCTAGCGGTAAATCAGCCATTTATTTAAGTTCTTATCCCTCTACCTTTATTTAATAACCAGAGACAAATTGTTGAAAATAAAACAATAAAGAAAACTATCATTCCTAAAGCCGAATATATAGAGAATCCAAGTGCCTCTAAATCAGAAGAACCTAAGATGGAGAACCTAAAAGCATTGATCATGTATAAGATTGGATTGGCTAAAGAAATAGTTTGCCAAAATTGAGGAAGCAGTTGAATAGAATAAAAAACTCCACCTAAATAAATCAAAGGCTGCATGATAAAAGTCGGAATAATGGAAATATCATCAAAAGACTCAGCAAACAATGCATTTAAAAAACCACCTAATGAAAATAAAACAGAAGTAGAAATTACTACAAATATACACAAAGGCCAATTATCAACGGTTAAATCGTAAAACCATAAAGAAACAAAGGTTACTATGGCGCCTACTACGAGGCCTCTTGCTACACCACCCAAGACCCAACCTAGCAATATTAGATAATGAGGCAATGGTGTGATTAACAATTCTTCTATACTTCTTGAAAATTTTTGTCCAAAAAAAGACGAAACAACATTTGAATAAGAATTACTAATAACTGACATCATGATTAACCCTGGAATCATGAACTGCACATAGTCAAATCCGCCCATTTGCCCTATTCTCTTTCCGATAAGAGTTCCGAAAATAACGAAATAGAGCATAATCATGATGGCCGGCGGAATAAGAGTTTGCATCCAAATTCTCATGAATCTATGTACTTCTTTATAAAGGATAGTGGCCAGAGCTCTAAATTGTTCAGTTGTATTCATTACTGTTTCTCTTTTAGGGTTGGTTCAACTAGCTCTAAAAAAAGTTCTTCCAGTCTGCCTGTCTCATTACGCATACTTGAGATTTCTATTCCAATACCAGATAAGGCACTAAACACTGTATTTAGACCTTGACCTTTCCCAAGAGTGACTTTTATTCTTCGAGGATTTTCTAAAATAACTTCGAATTCGTTTATTTCTGGGAGTTTATTAATCGGTTGTACTAAATCAAAGATAAAAGTTTCCTCTTCTAATCTTGTTAATAGTTCCTGCATACTGGTATTTTCAACAATCTCACCAGAATCGATTATGGCTATGTTTCTGCACAATCTCTCGGCTTCTTCTAAATAATGAGTAGTTAAAATAATACTAGTTCCATTATCATTAATTTCAGTAAGAAAATCCCATAACGATCTTCTAAGTTCTATATCCACACCTGCCGTAGGCTCATCAAGAATTAGTAATTCAGGGTTATTAACTAAAGCCTTAGCAACCATTACTCTTCTTTTCATGCCGCCAGATAATTTTCTAGCTTGCTCATTTCTTTTATCCCAAATATCAAGCTTCTTCATGTAATATTTGGCATTCTCCTTTGATTTTCTAAAACCTAACCCATAATAACCAGCTTGATTTTTAATGATGTCTTCTACCTTTTCAAATTGATTAAAGTTAACCTCTTGGCCAACCACTCCTAATTTCTTTTTTGCAAGTGAATGATTCTCATCAATATCTATATCTAGTATTTTTACCTGACCAGAGGTTTTTGTTACAAGAGAGCTTATGATGCCAATAGTTGTAGACTTACCGGCACCGTTAGGACCAAGTAATGCAAAAAAATCACCTTCATCTACTTGAAGATCAATACCCTTTAAAGCTTGGATACCGCCTTGATATTCTTTTTTTAGATTAGAGATAGATAAAGCCTTCATTAGACTTTATTTACTGAGATATGCCATGCTTTCTTCCAACCCTCTAATAGTTAAAGGAAACATGTTGTCTTCTACTAAGCTCCTAGTTAATTCAACAGATGAACTATATTCCCAATGCTCTTTAGGAACGGGATTTAGCCACGCTAATTTATCATAAACACTTACTAGTCTTTTCATCCAAAGTGCACCTGCTTCTTCATTCCAATGTTCAATGCTTCCGCCAGGATTTGTTATTTCATATGGAGCCATAGTCGCGTCTCCAACAAATAGTATTTTATAATCTGCTGAATACTTATGAATGATATCTTCGGTATAAATTCTTTCATTTTGTCTTCTTCTATTATCTTTCCAAACAGTCTCATAAATAAAATTATGAAAATAGAAATATTCAAGGTTTTTAAATTCCGTTTTACAAGCAGAAAATAATTCCTCACAAACCTTGATATGAGGATCCATAGAACCTCCTACATCAAATAGAACTAGAACCTTAACTGCATTTCTTTTTTCAGGTCTAAATTTAACATCTAACATGCCTGCTTTTTTTGCTGTTGAGCTTATGGTTCCATCAAGATCAAACTCTTCGTCAGCACTGTCTCTGATTAATTTCCTTAATCTTCTTAAAGCAACCTTCATGTTTCGCGTGCCTAATTCGACATCATCATCAAGATTCTTAAAGTCTCTCGCTTCCCAAACTTTAGCTGCCTTTCCTTTACCACCTTCTCCACCTACTCTGATTCCTTCCGGGTTTTCACCTGCATTACCAAAAGGAGACGTGCCGCCTGTTCCTATATATTTACTGCCACCTTCATGTCTTTCATCTTGCTCTTCCATTCGTTTTTTGAATTCTTCTAGTAGCTTTTCTAAGCCACCTAATGAATCTATTTTTTTTAGCTCTTCCTCTGTTAAATGCTTTTCAAATTCTGCTTTAAGCCATTCTTCAGGAATAAGCATTTCCAGTATGTCATCTAGACTCTCAATACCTTTAAAATAAATATCAAAAGCTCTATCGAATTTATCGTAATGCTTTTCATCTTTGACAAGAATAGCTCTACTTAAAAAGTAAAACTTTTCCATATCTGCAAAACCAAGGTTTTTTTCAACAGCTGCAATTAAATCGAGCAATTCTCTTAATGTGCATGGTATGCCAGTAGCTCTAAGAGTATTAAAAAGAGATATAAACATTTTTATTATTGATTTGTGTTACCTTCTCTTCTTGCCATAAAAGCTAATCGTTCTAAGAGCTGAACATCTTGTTCATTTTTTATTAATGCTCCGTATAGTGGTGGGATAGCTTTTGATGGGTCTCTATTTTTAAATATTTCATCAGGAATATCATCAGCCATTAGTAGTTTTAACCAATCAATCAATTCAGAAGTTGAAGGCTTCTTTTTCATTCCTGGCACTTTTCTTATATCAAAAAAGATTTCCAACGCCTCTTTAACTAGTTTCTTTTTAACTTTTGGATGATGCACCTTAATGATTTCTTCCATTGTTGCTCTGTCCGGAAAATTTATATAGTGAAAGAAACACCTTCTTAAAAATGCATCAGGCAATTCTTTTTCATTATTACTCGTAATAATAACAACAGGCCTTTCTTTGGCTTTTATTGTTTCTTTCGTTTCGTAAACATAAAACTCCATACGATCAATCTCTTGTAAAAGATCATTAGGAAATTCAATATCAGCTTTATCAATTTCATCTACAAGAAGGACAACTCTCTTTTCGGAAGCAAATGCCTCCCACATCTTTCCTTTCTGTATGTAGTTAGATATGTCTTTTACTCTTTCATCTCCTAACTGAGAATCTCTTAATCTTGTTACTGCATCATATTCATACAGTCCTTGCCTAGCCTTAGTTGTTGATTTGATATGCCACTCAATCAAAGGCATGTCCAACGAGGCGGCAACCTCTTCGGCCAGCATAGTCTTTCCTGTACCTGGCTCTCCTTTGATGAGCAATGGCTTCTCTAGTTCAATTGCAGCATTAACAGCCATGCTTAAATCATCTGTGGAAATGTAATTATCAGTCCCTTTAAATTTCATAAATAATCCTATTGTTATAAATATTGCGTGACTTTATCACAGCCACAAAGAAAATCATCCTAGAAAAAACTAAGAATCAGATTTCATTTTATAGACACTTAGTAATAACAATAATGACATCACAATTTCAAAAATTATTGCTACAGTTAAAAAATCTGCTCCATGTACTAAGCCAGCATAGGTTCTAAATACCGCCGCTGAACCAAGTAAAGATATAGTCGCGTAAAGCCATATATGTTCATTGCGATAAGCTCCGATACAAGCCATTAAACCAGCAGTAAAGAAAAAAGAAGTGAAGTCACCTATCTGCGTATTCATTCCTAAAGTTGTTTCACCTGGTCCAGTTACTAAAGTCATTGCTAATCCTTCTGCTGCACTTTTAGGATCTATTATCCACCCTAAAGCACTGTACAGCATGAAAACTCCTATTAACCCCGATATTGCTCTTGCCCACATAATTTTCTCCTTATTATTTTGGTTGTACTCTAATTAGTTTACCAGCAGGTCCATCAGTAGCTAAAACTAAAGTTCCATTAGGCGAGGTAACTATATCCCTTACTCTTCCTAGATCTGCAAAGAGGATTTCTTCTTCAGTAAATTTAGAATCTTCTATTACTATTCTTCTTACGTCTCCGGGAACCAGCGCAGATATAAATAAATTGCCTTCCCATTCAGGAAAAAGGTCACTGTTGTAAAAGGTCATTCCAGATGGAGCTATTGAAGGTACCCAATATTTTATTGGCTGTTCCATTCCATCTTTTTCCTTAAATGGAGAAATCATAGCGCCGCTATAGTCTCTTCCATAAGTAATTGCTGGCCATCCATAATTTTTTTTAGCTTGTACCACGTTCAATTCATCACCGCCCATAGGACCATGTTCGTTTTCGTAAATAACTCCATTAGCAACTACTATTCCTTGCATATTTCTATGCCCATAAGAATAAATCTCAGGTAATGCTCCTTCTTTTTTTATATACGGATTATCCGAAGGTATTGAGCCATCTGTATTAATTCTAATAACTTTTCCATAATGATTATCTAAGTCTTGAGCTTCTTCTCTATAATTAAAGCCATCTCCAGAAGTAATCAAGAGGGTTCCATCATCTAAAAAGGCCATTCTTGCTCCATAGTGAGCAGCTGTTCTTCTTGACGGAGAGGCTTTAAATATTGTTTTAACGTTCTCTAATGAATCATTTACTAGGTCAGCGCTAATGACTTCAAGAGTATTAGTTTTTTTGCCCTTGTCTGGTGAAGAAAAAGCTATATAAATGATATTGTTATCTTGAAAATTTGGATCAAGGATAATCCCTGATAAGCCGCCTTGACCAGCAAACAAAACATCGGGAACTCCCGAAATATTATTTTTTTGTAAAACTCCATCTTTAATTCTTCTGAGCTGACCAGATAATTCAGTAAATAGAATATTATTATCATCTATCATAGCTATCCCCCAAGGACTACTAAGATCTTCTGCTATGACTTCATATTCATAATCTTTAGAAAAAATATTTAAACAAAGAAAGCTCAATACAGTGACTAATAAAATTTTCATAATCTATTCCTTATCCTCAATTTTAGAACCGAAGTAGTAACCACTAAAAAACCCACATAGTATTAGAATAGTTTTGCCTAATGCTGTTCGTGCTCCAGCAATTAAATCTAGGTTATAAAAGGCTAAAGGCATCAGTAACACCAAAGCTAATATAGTAGCTGCTCCTGCAAGACCATAAGCAAATGATTTTTTAGCGTTTACCCATATCAACAGAATTTTTGTTACGGAATAAGCTATCAACATACCTACGCCAATTAAACCTACAAGAGGAATAGCGCCGCCAAAATTCATTCCCAATAAGTCACCGAAAAAAGTGTTAAAGAATACACCAGCAGATATTGGCATATCGACAGACGATAACCAAAAAAGATTACTTAGCGTGGTCTGTAGAACAACTAAAACTGTTGCAAAAATAATACTTAATATTAGGTGTAACGATTTAATTAACATATTTCCTTTACTCAGTTGATACAGGTGTGAAACTTGCAAGCATTATTCTATTCTGCTCCTCCCTTTCCTCCATGCTAGAAATTATATCATCTTCGATACCAAGATCAGCTAGGACTTCTCTTGTATCTGCTCCAAGAATAGGTGCTAGTGAACGAGGAAATGCTTCCTGACCTTCAAAATTAACTGGCGGCTTAGGCATTCTCATTTTTCCAAGTTCAGGGTGCTCTATTTCCACTATAGAGCCTTGCTCTAAAACTTGTTCATCTTTGTAAACGTCTTCAAGTTTATTGCAAATTGAAGCAGGTACTTCTTCTGCATCCATTTTAGCAACTAGGTCTTTGGCTGGAATTTTTTTGGTAATTTTATTTATTTGAGCAGTTAGCTCATCCTTGTTAATAAGTCTGGCAAGGGTATTGCTAAATCTTTCATCTTTATTGAGATCTGAACCAAATGTATCGCAAAATTTATTAAACACATCATCTGTTGGTATCAGGATCATAATGACAGAACCATCTTTCGCATCATATACTTCAAAAAGATCTGCTAGTTCACCAATATTTAAACCACCTTCATCAAACGTGTGATTTATCATCAAATCAGGCCAATTGTAATAAAGAGCTGATTCCATCATAGATATAGGTAAATATTGGCCAATACCTTCCCTTTCTCTTTGCAATAAAGCAGAAGTAATTGCTTGTGCTGCTGTTAAGCCAGTCACTTTATCGTAAATAATAGTTCTTAATAATTTAGGAGAATGAGCATCTTGAGCAAAAGGCATGCCAACAGTACCTTGAATTAAAGGATCATAGACCTTCCTATTTTGGTAAGGACCTGATTGACCATACCCCGAAATGGAAGCATATATTATCTTTGGATTTGCTTTCTTAAGAGATTCGTAATCTATTCCTAATTTTGCAACAATTCCAGGTCTATAGTTTTCTATTAATACATCCGTTTCTTTTGCAAGTTTAAGGAATACTTCCATATTTTCAGGATTCTTAAAATCTAAACAAATGCATTTTTTATTTCTATTTAAGGTTGAAAACATCGCACCCATACCATCTTTAGTGGTTCCCATAAATCTTGCTAAATCTCCAATCCCAGGTGGTTCTACCTTTACAACATCTGCGCCTTGGTCGGCAAGCATCATTCCGGCAAAAGGCCCTGAAACAGTTGATGTTAACTCTAATATTTTGTATCCCTTTAATGGTCCCGACATAACTATCCCCTTATCGAATATTTCCCCCTTATAATAGTCATCGTTATGGAAAAAATACAAGAACAATTTTTTGATATTGGAGCTAATTTAACCCATCCGTCATTTGAAGAAGATATAGAAAGTGTCATAACAGATGCTCAAGATTTAAATGTAAAAAGAATGTCTATAACAGGTAGCGATTTAGATGAAAGTATCAAAGCATTTGAACTTGCTAAACAATATCCAGACTGTTTAGTGTCTACGGCTGGTATACACCCTCATAATGCCAAAGAGTACTCTTCAAATTCATTTACAGAAATTACGGCACTACTTAAATTGGAAGAAGTTAAATGCTTAGGAGAGACGGGTCTGGACTTTTATAGGAATTATTCTTCACCTAAACAACAAGAAGTGAGTTTTGAAGCACATATTGAAGCTGCAATTGATTATAAGGTACCTCTCTTTCTTCACGAACGAGAGGCTCATGATAAATTTGTTGAAGTATTAACACCTTACATGAAAGAATTACCAGTAAGTGTTGTTCATTGCTTTACTGGAAATAAAAGTGCTTTAGAAAAATATATAGAAATGGGGTTCTTTATAGGCATAACCGGATGGCTTTGTGACGAAAGGAGAGGAAAGCATTTAGAAGATCTAATACCCTTAATACCTCTAGAAAAATTAATGATTGAGACCGATGCTCCCTACTTGCTACCAAGAGATATGGGTATTGATAAATCTTCTAGAAATGAGCCTAAGTATCTACCACATGTAGCAAAAAGAGTTGCAGAACTTAGAAATGAAAGCGTTGAGTTAGTATATTCAGCTATCTATATGAATTCATTGAATTTCTTTAACATATCATGAGATAAATTCTTGAATACTTTCTATTGAGAAGGGCCAGAAGAGTTCTTTATCTTCAAGTAAAATTACTGGAATTTTATCCCAATATTTGTCTAAATATTCTCTTTTGGAATAAACGTCTGTTTTAACAAATGATAAATGCTCTCCTTTCAAGTTATCTAACAGAAGTTCAGCTTCTTCACATAAAGGACAATCCCTTCCTGTTAGTAAGATTAATTTTATCAAGCCACTGCTTTGGTAGATTTTAGTTCGTCAATCTCTTGACTAGATAACCCAAGGTCCTCAAGTATCTCCTGCGAATGTTCTCCAACCAGTGCCGGTGCAGAAGATACTTTAGGTTCAGTTCTCGAAAATCTTGGAGCTGGTGCAGGTTGGGTAACTCCTTCCATTTCTATAAAGGTCTCTCGGGCTTTGTTATGAGGATGTAATGGAGCTTCAGTCATATCTAAAACGGGAGCAAAACAAACATCAGTTCCTTCCATTAATTCACACCATTCATCTCTGCTCTTGTTTAAAAAAATCTCTTTAATTGATTCTTTCTTTTCTTGCCAAGTATCTCTTTTCATTTGATCTCCAAAAGTAGAATCATCAAGATTAGCTATTTCACAAAGCAGTTTATAAAATTGAGGCTCAATAGAACCAATTGAAATAAATTTACCATCACAACATTCATAAGTATCGTAGAAGTGCGCTCCTCCATCTAATAGATTTGAACCCATTTCAGCCTTCCAAAAACCTGAGTGCTGCATAGAATAAAGCATAGTCATGAGTAAAGCGGAACCATCTGTCATTGCAGCATCTACTATTTGACCTTCTCCGGAAGACTTAGCTTCCAATAAAGCTGATACCAGCCCTAAAGCTAAGAGCATTCCGCCACCTCCAAAATCACCTATTAAGTTAAGAGGAGGAACTGGAGGAGATCCAGGCCTTCCGATAGCGGCTAATGCACCAGATAGGGATATATAATTTATGTCATGTCCAGCTGCATCTGCTAACGGACCTGTTTGGCCCCAACCTGTCATCCTCCCATATACAAGCTTTCTATTTCTTTTTTGGCAAACTTCTGGTCCTAAACCTAATCTTTCCATAACTCCAGGTCTAAATCCTTCAAAAATAGCGTCAGAATTCTCAACCAACTTTAAAACAACCTCAACTCCTTCGGGTGACTTTAAGTCAATAGCAATAGATTTCTTTCCTCTATTTGCTGGTTCTTCTCTGGAACCGCTTCCAATAGCAGACGCTCTATCTACTCTTATGACTTCTGCACCTAAGTCTGCTAAAACCATTCCACAAAATGGTCCTGGACCAATTCCAGCCATTTCAATAATTTTTAATCCTTGTAGAGGTCCCATTATTCTCTCCTTATTATTTCTCTTTTCCCAAAGGTTTAAAGTACAACAACAATTGGGGCAGTAAAGTTAATGCTCCTAATAATGCCATAATCATTGCTAAGGATACAAAAAAACCAAAATAAACACTTGGATTAAAATTTGAAGTAGCAAAAACCAAGAATCCTAAGATGATTGTTAAAGAAGTGTAAAGCATAGCTCTGCCGATAGTTGAGTGGCTATTAATCATAGATTGTTTATATTGACCTGTTTCTCTAAATTCTACTTTAAATCTATGAATATAATGTATGGTATTATCGACTGCCATACCTACACTAATTGCTGCTACTGTTATAGTCATGATATCTAGTGGTATGGACATCAACCCCATGCTCCCTAGAACAACTCCAGCCGCCAATAAATTGGGTACTATGCCTATAATTGATAAATAAAAAGACCTAAACAAGATAAGGAACATGATGAATATTACGCTAAAAACTATTGAAATAGTTCCTATTTGAGAATCAAAAAGACTTTGAAGCATATTATTATAAAGCACTGCTAGTCCTGTTAAACGATACTCTTCTTTTGAAAACCCATAATCACTTTCCAATGTATTAGAAATTTCTTCTAACAGTTCATTTCTATTTAGACCGTAACTAGATTCTAATACTCTAGCTGAAATCCTAACTTGATTCTCATCTTGGCTTATATAAGAACTTAGCAAGCTGTCCTTTATGTCTTCAGGAAGCATATTTTTTACCAAAGCTAAATCTAGTTCAGACAGTTCTTCTCCATCATTTAATTCTCTTGCTACTTTTATACCGCTAGCTACAGACAGAACCTTTCCTATTTCAGGTAAAGATTCTACATAATCATGGACTTCTTCTAGTTTGTTTATTGAGATAGTGTTCCACCAATATCCATTTGCAGCCCCTAAATCTTCTTCAAAACCAAAATCATCGTCAAAACCTTCCTCTTCTATTGCCCAATCACTCGGAGCATTAAGAACTATATCCAATGGGGCTGTTCCACCTAGTTTTTGATCCAAGAGCTCCATTCCTTTGTAGATCTCTGTTGAAGATTTGAAATAATCTATGAATCGATTTTCTACAGTAAGTTTAGATATTCCTATATATGATAAAACAAGCAAAGATATTGCTATGGTTATGACTGCCTTGGCATTATTACTTGTGAAATTTGAAAAGATTAATGTAATACCCTTACTAAAATCTTTTGAATCAGAGTCTTTAGAAAAGAAAGTAACCATAACGGCAGGTACAAGAGTAAAGGCAAAAAGGAATGCAAAGAAAATTCCTGCTACCATCATTCGACCAAAGTCTATTACGGGCTTAATTTCACTTACTCCCAAAGAGGCAAAAGCAATAATTGTTGTTAAAGCGGTATAAAAACACGGTTTGAGCATTTGCTCTATGGTTAATGAGACCAGTTCTTTTTGGTTCCTTTCCTTGTGCAATTCAGATATTTCTTGATATCTAACAATTAGATGTATAGTCAAAGAAATAGTAATTATTAGAAGCAATGAAATGAAATTAGATGATACAACTGTTACTCGCCAATCCATTAAACCCAGCAATCCAATTACAAAAAGAGCAACAAATCCACTTGATGCAAGGGGCATGGCAACCCATCTTGCCTTTTTGAATATCGCCCCAAGGGTAATGATGAACATTATTAAGACTCCTAAAGCAAAATACCGAAGATCACTTTTTATAAAACTGATCATGTCTGAAGCTATCATGGCGGTTCCACCCAAATAGACATTACCAAAATCTTCATAACTAGCAATTACTTCTCTAGTAGAAGCAATTAACTGATCTCTTTTTATAGAAGCATCAGTATTCAGTGATTTTATTTGTTCATTGATTAATGCTAAAGCTAATTCATTATCTTTTTCCTCAAGGACTTCATATCGTTTATTAATTGCTTGATCATATTCAGTAGAAGGCTCTAGTAATAACTGCAACGCAGTAAATTCTCCAGTAGAGTCAGTAAGTAATTCTGTATATAAAGGACTAGACTGAAATTCTTTCTTGGCCAAACTCAAATCCACTCCTTCATCTTCAAGAGTTCTTAGATTATCCACTAACTCAGTCATGGGCATCTTGGGACTAAATAACAAAGGAGCATCTAAATAACTCAAAACTGACTCAACGCCCTCTATTTCAGTAAAAGAATCAACCATTAACCTAACTTGAGAAATAACTTTTTTACTGAACAAGTCCTCTTTTGGTTCGAAAATTACAATTAAAAAGTCAGAGGATGCATAATCTGCACTTACTTCCCTATAATATTTAAGGTCGTCATCGCTTTCT
>CEVL01063240.1_pt1 | contig 17509 bp, 13 predicted proteins | sample 427051 | NCBI WGS metagenome assembly CEVL01 (sample SAMEA2623673, study PRJEB7988) | marine metagenome | biome: marine biome (ENVO:00000447); feature: surface water layer (ENVO:00002042); material: "saline water (ENVO:00002010), including plankton (ENVO:xxxxxxxx)" | depth 5 m
CCTAACTTTACCGGATGACTCCAGTGAATGGGTGGGTGACTATCAGAAATTGCGTCAGAGAGACTCATGGGACTTTCCGGAGGCAGGAGTCGCAGTAGCTTGGAAACCTGGCGAAGGAGAAATTCCTGCGGACCTCAGAGTCGCTACCACTGGAATAGAGTCGATTCCAGGATATCATGTCGAAGAGGCGGCGACAATACTCGGAGACTGGAAAGGACAGTCTAGCCTCGAGGAATTGGCGGAGTCTGTTCGTACAGCCGTTAAGCCTGTGTTGAATACCTGGTATCCTCCCTCCTACAGACGCAAGATGGTCAAGGTCTTAACAAAACGCGCTGGAAGCGGACTAACGGAAGTTTAGCATGAATGGGAAACTTAACTTCTGTGTTGCGCTATTGGTTGTCTGCTCTTTGACTACAGTAAATGCGCAAATTGGCTCATGGGAAATGGGCATAGAATACCCACAAGATAACGAGGATGTCCCATTCAATGTCAAACAGGACGGAACAGCATCCATAGAATTCTTTGTCAGCAACGATGAGTTAGTGGATATAGTAGTCGAGTTTGAGTACGAAATTCCGTTTGAAGGAGAGGCAGATGGCCCAGAATCGGAGACTATCGGATCGGGAGAGAATAAGTCATTCGTTCTGTCAGTATCTGGAATTGATGTCTGGAGTTTTGCTGCTGATTCGAAAGAGCAGTTTACAATCAGGGCCAATATGGTGTCTAGAGCTGGTTTACCAGTTGGACTCCCTGGTGAGAATAGGGAATCTTCTGGAGAGTTGCGTATACCGACTATCTACTCACTAGAGATAGATATCTCAGACCCAGTAGGACCTATGAACGCAGGGTCCGATGCCATCCTCAGAGTTAGTGTAGTAAACCACGGAAATGTGCAGGACAAGGTAGGAGATATCGAAGTCACTGACAATTGCCCACTGCTAACAACAGACAACGGCTTGGACTCATTGATGACTCAGAATATCGCTTCTGGCCAGACAATTGAAGCAGATCTAGTTGCAACTGCATCGGAGAGTCATCCTCGGAGAAACTGTAAGGTCGAGGTTTCAATCTCCTCTAACGGTGCGATGAACTCCGGAGAGGCATCGGTTGTGAGTGATGATACAACTCTCACCGTTGAACCTCCCCTACAGAATGAGGAGGACAATTCAGGAGGCAATGAAGATGGAAACTCAGAGAGTGTGACAGAAGTAGTTAGCACTAGTCTTCCTTCGTTGGGTTTTGTCCAAATTGTTGTAACTCTGGCAGTTGCCGCAGGGTACTCTAGACAGCGTTCTAATTGACTGTTATTTTCTCTCCCGATTAGAGTGCCTGAGGGGGTGCAGAATTAGCACCGAGGGTGCTCGATAACATGCTGGGGCGTAAACTTCTCTCAGCAACCTATAACTGTGGAATTATACTCCCACGAGCACCGTAGGTGCTGCCTCGCAGCAACAAAATGAGAAACAGGTGTTCACAATGGCTGAAGAAGACGAAGGTGGTTTCGAATTCAGCACCTACATCATTGGTGCAATAGCCATCACAGTAGTGATGCTTCTGCTCCTTCCAATGCTGTTCGTTATTGGTAAATCTACAGCCTATTCAGCATATGAGCAAGAGGAATTGTATCAAATCTCAGATATGAGGGAATCTCTAGGTTCGGATGGCGAGGGTTATTTCATCGCTAACACCATGTCAACTCCGATGTTGGTAAATGATTGGAAGGACCCTCACAGAACTATGTTGCTCATTATTGCTCCAGAGAAGCCAATTGATGAAACTGAGGCAGATGCAATCTACGACTTTGTTACGGAGAAAGGGGGCAAAGTGATTGTAGCCGCAGACGGAACCAACGCCAATCGGTTGGCTGCCAAATTCGGAGTTACCTACTTTGGATTCCCTCTACAAGATGAGAATCAACATTATCTCGAGTATGATCAGGATAATGTCCCATACTATCCATCATGGCTGAATGTATGGAGCGTTGCTGCAGTTTCAGAAGATGTGAATGATATGCAGGCAGGGGCAGCAAACCGGGGCTGTAGCGAATTCCAGATTATCAACAAAAATCCTAGTTCTTGCAGAATGCCGATTATGTTCCGATCTCCGACTGGGATGAAATTTGAGCCTTCGGAAAGAGACACGACTCATCCTAATGAAAGAGATGTTAGTATTCTTGCTACAGCATCTTCTTCCGCCTTCATCGATCTAGAAGGAGATGGCGATGCGAGCAATCCAAAGAACCCCGCTCCTGGAGATTTGTCGTTAATCATCCGCTTCGACTATCACAACATTACTGCATACGATCAAGTCAGAGAAGGACAGTCTAGCATCGGAGGGGATGTCGGTGAGTTGGGCGTAACTGGTAGCATTGTTTTCGTGGCTGATGAAGAGGCTTTCTCAAACAGACTGTGGACCCTAGGGGAGGCAACTGGTGGAGAGCGTCGACTCAGTGAGAGCTGTGAGGGCGTAGTCGGGAGCTGCTGGATGCAAGATGTTCAGGATAACAACATGTGGCTTGGCAATGAAGTATACTACAACTTGCTAATTCACTCGATGATGGAGCACGACAACATCCAACTCTCTGGTGAAATCAGACTTGACAATTCTAACTTCCAGGTGGTCTTCGACGAGAGTCGACACATCACAGGTGTAGTTTCGGCTCCATTTGTAGAGAGTATGGGCACAGTAGTTCTACTCACCTCGAACAACTTCCTGAAGTGGTTGGTCGTACTCAATGTAGGCCTACTACTGCTGGTTGCAATGATGGTGGTGCCGCAGAAAGAGAATTGGAGGCATGTATTTGATTTGACAAAGTTCAATCAACGGCCAAACAAACTCGACCCCGGTTCCTATCGTTTACGTGTCAAACAGGCGCTGATTACCAAAATCAGAGTGCATCATGATTTGACTAGAGATGAGATGGCATCTAAACAACCATCAGAGGTCCAAGCTATGATTGGAGACCCAAGGCTCGTAGAGCTAGTTTACAGCGAGAGCAAGACATATTCCCCCCAAGAGCTGCGCAAGATGATGCAAGCGATCAGACGATGGGGGAAGAGAAATTGAAAATTGGAGAGAAGATAGAATGAATGCAACACCACCAGCCAAGAAAGATGAGAGTCCGCCCGACGATGTCGAGGCGGGTTACGCGAAGAAGGCGGAAGCCGCTCGCGGAAAGAAGAAGATGAGTGAGAAGCTAACAGCGGTAGGGGCCATCTCCAGTGCAATCAGCACTGAGGTACAGAAGGTCATTATCGGTAAGTCACATGTAATTGACAATGTTCTAGTAAACATCATGTCGAACGGTAACCTGCTGTTCGAGGATTATCCTGGACTTGCGAAGACATTGATGACTAACACCTTCGCTGATGCACTAGGATGCGATTTCAAGCGTGTCCAGTTCACTCCCGACCTGCTACCTGCAGATATCACGGGAACTAACATCTACGATGCCAAGAAGGGAGAGTTCAGCTTCAAGCCTGGACCGATCTTCTGCAACCTACTACTTTCTGACGAGATTAACAGAGCACCCCCGAAGACACAGGCCGCACTACTGGAGGCCATGCAAGAGAAGCAAGTGACTGTAGGTGTGGTTACCCACGTACTACCAGCACCTTTCTTGACCATGGCTACTCAGAACCCTGTGGAGCAAGAGGGTACCTACCCGCTACCTGAGGCTCAACTTGACCGTTTCATGTTCAAGATGAGTGTCGGATATCCAGACCGCGCAGACGAGGTCGAGATTCTGAACCGAAGAATCGAGCGTAAGAAGGACGAGGTCGAAGTCGAAGTCATTACTGACCCAGCTAGAGTTGTTGCAATGCAGCAGGCTATCGAGGATGTCTACGTAGACCCTGCAGTTAGACTGTACATGGTCGAAATCGTTGCCAAGACCCGTGAAGACCCTAGAGTCCTAGTCGGTTCCTCCCCAAGAGGTTCTCAGGCTCTGCTAAAGACTGGAAGGTCTGCAGCTGCTATGCGAGGTCGTGACTTCGTTACTCCTGACGACATTAAATCCGTGGCAGAACTAGCAATCGCACACAGACTCATACTGAAACCTGAGCACCAAATCAAGGGTCTGGAGACTGGTGAGGTCATCCAAGACATCCTGAGACAGGTTCAGGTTCCAACTGTCTAAGATAGTCACGACTACTGTTAGGAGGTGAGATTTTGGCATGGAGTAGAAAGTCTGCGATGTTCGCAGCCTTGGCCATAGCCTTGTACCTCCTAGGACTAGTGCTCCGAAACTCACAACTCGTAACCGTAGCCGTGGTACTGCTCTCGTTCCTAACTTGGGCAGCATTCCGTACGACTCATGCCGATGTAGCATCAACCGGCAGGAGGATGGAAGAGCCCGATTCGGACGAGGGTATTCAACTGCACAGCATAACTGCGATGAGGAAGATTTCGTCTGCTCGAATTTTCGAGGATGGTGAAATCGATGTCACACTGAGAATTCAGAACCGCTCAAATCTCTCCAAGGTTCTGGAGGTCAGAGACCGAGTCCCCGATGTTATGCGCATTAAGAAGGGCGCCAACTATGTCCTGATGGAATTGGGTCCCAAGCGAGAAACCGAAATTTCGTACACTATAGAGACCCCTCTGAGAGGGTTCTACACAATAGGTCCTGTATGCATACGTGTTCAGGATCCATTCGGACTATTCCACAATGAGCGTGAGTTGAACCTCTACGATGATTTCCTCGTCTTCCCGAAGATGGAGGACATAAAGGATGCAATGATCAAGAGCAGGGTACCAAAAATCTTCACTGGTGCCGTGAACATACGCAATCCCGGCGAAGGTTCGAATTTCTACAATCTAAGAGAGTATGTTCCAGGAGACCCAATGAAGAAGGTCAACTGGAATGCTACTGCTAGAGCTGCTGGAAAGATGATGGTTAACGAGTACGAGAGGGATGCAGTAAGTGACATAATCTTGATTGTAGACAGTAGAGGGATTTCAGAGACTGGCCCAGTAAGTCGTAATTCTCTGGTCTACAGCACAAGGGCTGCTGCAAGCCTGTCACAGTACTTCCTATCACGCAGAGATTCTGTGGGTTTGGTTACCTACGGTGATGAGATTGTGTCAGTCGACAGAGACACTGGAAAGAAGCAACTATTCGTGCTTCTGACCAAACTTGCAGGTGCAATGGCCAAGGGGAATACTCCTCTGAAGATTGTAACAGACCGAATCATGCCCCATATCAACAGGGGAAGTCCTGTCATCATACTAAGTCCACTGGAGGATGATCCTACTATTGTCAACGCAGTCAGAGATTTGCGCTCGAGGAATTTCGATGTTACGATTCTCTCACCTAGTAGTCTTGAGTTCGAATTCGATGCCAGGAGACTGGACAGAACAGGATATGAGGTTCTCAAGACTGAGCGCGATATTCTACTCAGTGAGTTGCGGGGTCTTGGTGCATTCGTAATGGATTGGGAGCCCGACATGTTACTCAATACTGCACTTGCAGGAGCAAGGGGATTCTAGGAGTTGTTTGAATGGCTGATGATGTTCAAAATGAAGAAGGCGGCGACACATCCCATCTGTACGAAGGAAAGACTGTTCGCTCGTCTGCACCCAGTAGGAAGAAGGCAGCAGGACGCCTCAAGTCAAGTACTGAGATTCCCAAGGACGCTATCCCAGAAGTTCATGTTCCAACTGTTATCGAGTCATTCTTTGGAGGTCCGATTGTCAGCAATACCAAATTCCTACCCCCGGACAGGATGGTCTCCAGTCTGCAACAGTTAGCCGCCGTCGCCCTGATAATGCTTGGATTCCTTACCTTCATGGTCACCCCAGTAAGTGGAACGGCTTGGTTTTCTTTGTCAAATACCCTAGGTATGCCCGCATTGGGAGGAATTATACATCTGATTCTGATGATTGGTGGCCTGATTGCTGGCCTCTATGGGATTACGCAAAGAGACCAAAGGGCCATTATCGCTTCATATGGTATGTTGATTATCGTGACTCTGAGGTTTGCGGGGAGCAAAGTCGACTTCGGACTTGACCTGCTTCCTGAGGAGGAAATTTACCAGAAACTACTGCTTCTTCTCTATGCTGTCTTCTTAGTTATGTACATTGAATTGACGAGTGGAATTATCAGATTCTCAATGCTCGATACATCAATCAGGACTGGAGAGGTCTATGTGATGCAGGTCAATAAAATCACCAGCAAGTACTACAGGTCGCTGATGATTACTCCAGCAATTGCTGGTTTGGTTGCTTTGCTGACTCTATTGATTAACCTGATTATTCCAGCTATTGTGGGCCTGTTTGATGAGGTATCTGCTCATCGACTACGAGAAAGTGTTGAGTTGACTAGTGTTTACGGAGTCGCCCTGGGTACTGTGATGGTATTCACAATAATTGCTGCTATGTTCGCAATCAACCTGCCTCTGAGAATACAACAGATGCAAGAGAAGAACGCCTGATTATGGCGGGCTGAGTAATTCTGCTGATATCCCCAAATCTGCAAGCACTAGCATCGCTACTGCCTCAGCCACTGGCACAGCCCTTGGTCCGATGACAGGATCATGTCTGCCCCCTACCTTGAGAGGCATTACCTCGTTGCTTGGCAAATGAAGGGTCATCTGCTCACGAGGTATACTGCTAGGCGGCTTGAAGTGGACGATGATACTGATTGGGGCTCCTGTGGATATTCCTCCGATTACTCCATCGGCGCTGGCCGATTCAGATCCTTCCAGCTTGGGCCCATCGGCACCTGGAATCCAGTTGTCATTGTGCTCTGATCCTCTCATCCTAGAAGCTTTAGCTCCATGAGAGAACTCAATCGCACGTGCCCCCGGAATTGCCATCAGTCCACGTGCAAGTGCTGGCTCAATTCCATCGAACCACGGCTCCCCTAGGCCGATTGGGAGTCCTGTAATCAATATCTCAACACAAGAGCCGATTGAATCGGCGTCCATACGAACTGATTCGATAATCTCCGACATATCTCTAGCGGCTTCTGGGTCTCTGCAATTTAGTCGGGCCATGTCTGAAGAAGGGTCTGCCTCAATTTCTCTATTCAACTCAAATAGAGGTCTAGCGACGATTTCTCCGACACTATGCAAGTGGGCATGACAGGACCATCCGGCATCTTCTATCAGGGATTTGACTTGGCTTCCAGCAGTGACCAATCCATAGGTTAGGCGGGCCGAATGAGACCCTCCGCCGCGGGGGTCGTTTGAGCCGTTCGAGCGTATTCCCTCGACCATATCGGCATGACCAGGGCGTGGTTGGTTGGGAAGAAATGAGTAATCGGAGGGTTTTGTATCTGAGTTGCGAGTAAGCATCAGAATGGGCCATCCAGTGGCTTTTCCCTCATACACTCCAGAGAGCAATTCGCATTGATCAGTTTCCGATCTAGCAGACATGCCCTTTCTGCCGGGGCGTCTGTTAGCAATAGCATGATTCAGTTCATCCTCATCGATTGGAGTTCCGGGCGGAATTCCCTCAATCAGAGCACCGACACAAGCACCGTGGCTTTCTCCAAACAATGTGACCTTGAGATTGTCACCTAGTGTCATTCCCATCTATCTACCTCCTCCTCTATACCTATAGGCCTAGTAAATCGAGTTCTGATTACTTGCTCACAAGAGTCTTCTAGAGTTTCGGCAACTCCAACAGTATCAGCATGACAGATTGCAGCAACAGCAGGGCCCGAGCCGCTAATTCCAGCCGCTAGAGCTCCCCTTACGATTAGAGAATTACAAAGTCTGAGTGAATCGTCGTCCTTCATTGAGGCTGAGATTGCCATTCCATTTGTCGAAATAGCAGATAGTATAGAACCGCCCGAAAGAGAGGCTAATGCTCTCTCAAACAATTTGCTATGAGAAACAAAGTCGAACGATTCAGTAGACAATACTCTGGAGCCCCTCAGTCCAATTAGTACCTCTAGATTCTCTTCAATATCTCCTTCCATCAGGATAGATTCTCTGGATGGAACTGATGGATCTACTAGTTTCCAACCACTAGAGATGGCAGCCCACGCATCATCCATACTGCCGGTAATCGTGCATCCTGCTCTTCTCTGTGCCTCAACGGCCATGTCGACTATCTCGAAATCTCCCAGCCCTGTCCAAGACGCGTTATCTAGTGCCCTGAGGGCTGCACATGCCACTGCTGCACTTGACTTGAGTCCCTGTCCTATCGGAATATCGCTGTGTATTTCCCATCCGATATCATCGAATTGTGGATAGCCCGACTCTGTCCAGACTTGCATGACTGTTTCTAGCAATCCGTGTTCATCACTAGGAAATTTTTCTCCTTTGACCAATTTAACTTCACATTGTAGTTCGATACCTACTGAGCATCCTTTTCCTAAGCCTGCTGCATGGAGTACGGAAATTCCTCCATTCGCAGTACCAGTGCCCAATGCACTCATCTCTCAGCGACCTCCCCCGATACTGCCTGACCGATATGTCTCATACTTGCCTCATTTAGGACTAGAATCTCAGATCCTTCTTCGATATGAGTGACCGGAACAGCCTCACCACTGGATGAAATTAGGCGAACGGTTTCTGCCTGTTGAAGCATGATTTGGCCTTCATTCATCGATGTCGAGAATCTGAGTACGATAAATGGTCTGCGCTCTACCTTGAGTCTGCCGATTACTGCCCCTCTGTTTGAGCCATCATTAGACAGGACTGTGACCTCATCGCCCGCTTGGAGTTCACTGAGATATCTTGTGGAGCCGTCGGCCATCAGGACATAGCCGTGAATGGCGCCTGCGTTGACCCTAAACGGTCGTGATGGCACATACTCAGAGGGGATTGTTTCCCCGTGCACAAGACATAGTGAGCTGGCGGATGATCCTATTGCCAATCCTTCTCCGGGCGAAAGTCGCTCAATCAGGTCAACACATACTCTCTCACCGATTCCTGCAGGCTCAACTGAAATAATCGAAGCAGTTACTAGACTAGGGTCTATGACTGGTTCAGTGGATTCATCAATTTCAGTAGTCAAATTCCTTGCTGTTTCCCAAAGCGACTCGTTACCCTGCTCAGGAGGAAGTAGAACTGCATCTACGCCGTGCTGCAAAGAGAATACGGCCCCATTGAGATCAATTTCACTTGAAATCGCCGAGGCTACTCTTGTTCCACTGCCAGAGGCATTTGCGACAATGTTCTCGAGGGGTATCATCTTCCAATCTGAGCATCTGACCAATATCCAAGATACGGATCCAATCAGTGATATTGCCTCGTCTTGACCGCGAAAGTCATCCAAAGCAACCTCGGCGACATCTGGGGCACTTCCAGACCAGAGCCTGCTTACGCCTTCGGGTAGGTCCAGCGAATCGGTCCCAGATGCATCGAGCCAGATTTCCATTACTTGCCCCCAAGTCGCTCTGATGCCTCTGCCGCACTGACTCCATCATGGATTACCGCTCGAAGGGCCGAAACACGAGATTTTGGGTCATCACTAGAGAAAACCTGCCTGCCCATACAAACTCCTGCTCCTCCGGCAGCGATTGAGTCCTCTACAGTCTGTAGAGTCTCAAGGAATGTACCGCCAGATGGCCCACCTGCAATCAAAACGGGAATTGGGGCTGCCTGAGTAACTTCTCTGAATGACTCTATCGAGCCTGTCCAAGGCACTTTGACAACATCACACCCAAGTTCCCAAGCTATGCGTGCTGCATGGGCTACTCCATTTGTTGAATCTTCATCAGAAATCTTGAGATTTGGTCCTCGTGGATAAACCATTCCTAGCACTGGCATTGCGAGAGGGAAGGCCTCGGTAGTCAGCCGGCCTAGTGATTCAATCATCTCTGTCTCAGCATCATCGCCGAGATTGACCTGTCCAGAGATCCCCATGGCACCACGCTGCCAACACTCTTCTGCAGTTGCGACATTGATCTTGTGTTGGTCTCTGTCTCCGCCATGCACAGTAGATGCTGAAACATGACAAACAAAACCGTGCCATCCAGTAGCATCTGCGTGATAGGTAAGAGATCCTTTTTGCAGCACAATAGCATCGGCACCGCCTGCAATTATGCTCTCAATTAGAGAGTCCATGTTGTGAAGACCTTGCTCAGGATAGTTGGAAGTCCCATGATCCATGGGTATCCAGACCCCTCTTCCTCCGGGCAGGATTCTAGCCAGCCTGTCTTCCAGAGTATCGGACATGCGGTCTCGCGACTACTTCATCACTTGAAAGGTGGTGTATTCGGGCATTTCAGACAAAATCGCTCCCGTAGGGAGCGGATTACAATTCAAGATCAACAATTAGGGGTGCGTGATCTGACACAACCAAGCCCCCTTCTCTGAGGACTTCGGCTGACTTGAATAGAGGCCTTGCAGCATCATTTGCGAGAACATAATCTATTCTCCAGCCGCGGTCCAACTCTCTGGCCCTACCGCGATTAGACCACCATGTGTAGGGTCCTTTCTGCTGCCCCACATGAATCCTCAGCAGGTCATGCCAACCGAAGTCGAGAAGCCGGGTGAACCATTCTCTCTCATGGTCGAGGAACCCGGATGTCTTGCGATTACCAGACGGGTTCCAGATGTCGTCTTCCTGATGAGCAATGTTGAGGTCTCCGCAAAGTAAAGCCGGCTCATCTGACTCTATGAATTGCTTCGACCAGACTAGCATGTCCTCGATCCACCTGTCCTTGTATGTCTGACGCTCAGAGTTGGATGAGCCGTTCGGTAGGTACATGTTGACGCAGTGAAGATTGCCATGCTTGGTGTGCAATACTCTACCATCGGGATCACGGATATCGTCAAGTTCGGTATCTATGCCTCGGCCAATCTCGCTGAGTCCTACTCTAGAGCAAGTCATAACACCCGAGTAACCCTTCTTCTGAGCTGGGTGCCAGATTACATCGTGCCCTTCTGGAGGTTGCCACTCTTCCGGCATTTGCTCGGGCAGTGCTCTGACTTCTTGGAACAGCCATACATCTGCATCGATGCGTTTGGTGAAGTCGCTCAGACCCTTGCGATGCGCGGCTCTGATGCCATTGAGGTTCCAAGTTACGACTCTCACAGACTAGCGCTACTGTGAGAGGTCTTTGACCTTCTCCACTAGGTCCATCTTTCTGACTCGCGATGTTCCGATTGGTGTCGAGAGCACGGAGATGACCACTACAATCAGAATTAGTTGGAGTGTGCTAGCGAAATTCGGCTGGAGGGAGAAGTAGAACGCCCATTGAACGAGTTGTGAAATCAGATACTGTGCCATCACTATGGTGAATGCGGCTGATAGAATCCCTCCAATTAGTCCAATTGCGAAGTGCTCACCCAGGATCATCATCCTGATTCTAGATATCGGAGCACCCAGTACTCTGAGGGTTGCCAACTCAGAATCACGCTCGCTGAGATTCATCAGCAGAGTGATTGAGAGTACTGCAACGGCAATGAGAATACCAAGCCCTAGAATGGCGTTGTAGATGCCTTGCTGCTGCTCTAGCAAGGATTCGAACGAGTCGATTATGTCTTGTCTCTGAGTGATTCCGACAGACATCTCCCCTATCTCATCATCCAACTCAATTCCCTCTGGCAAAGTGAGAAGGACGGAAGTAGCTTCCAATCCGATGGCATCTGACAAATCAGTGCGGTGGAAGTAAATCGTCCGAGAGACCTCTCCACTGGTCACTCCGCTTATCTCGACCTCGAGCGAAAATGGGCCGAACATGACAGTCTGTTTCTGACCTACCTCCCATTCGAGGAACAGCATGGTTCCCTCATCCACCAGTACATTGGGAGTATCGGCGCCTAGAGTGGGAAGTTGACCCTCGGACAAATCTATCGGAATCATCGCATCATCCCCAGTGGAGATTACATCTAGCCCGTAGGCTAGGAACTGCCTAGTGTCGCCCTCTGCATTTCCGGGGAAAACCAGCATAGACTCAAAATCTGCTCCGTTTTCCTCGGCCCACTCTATGACTTCCCCCTCTCCTCCGAAGGGCACATTCACCTGTGCATCCCAGTTTTGGTTGGCTCCGGTGACTAGATTGTCCATAGAGTCCATCATCATAGACATGGTTCCGAAGATGAGCATAGACAGACCCACAGCGAAGAAGGTGAATACCAGTCTCATCGGCTTCCTGACGCTTGATCTAACAGTCAGGCCGACCGTTGTAGGTAGGCGCGATGTCAGCCTCTGAATTCCACGCGAAGATAGTCTGACCTCATTTTGCCCCCTCAGTATATCGAGTGGTTGAATCGTTGATGCCTCGTAAGCGGGCTTAATTCCAGCAATCAGAACTACAACCATAGCGATACCCAGATTCTGCAGAATTAGCGATGGTTCGGTGCTGAAGCCGATTGCTGGAATGCCAATGATTTCCTCATACATCGCCACCATCGCAGGTCCACCGAAGGCAGCACCTAGGATGATGCCAATCGTAGAGCCGATTAGACCGATGGCTACAGGTGCGAGGATGAATCCAGGCATAATTGCAGATCTAGGAATTCCAAGAGTTCGGAGTATTGCAATTTCTCTGGCTTGAGATTGAATCAGCCTCTGTAGGCTAAGGAAGATTGTGATTCCAGCGACCATAGCAATCATTCCCGTAATTACTGGATAACTCAGGCTGGCCCCCTCGGCATCAGCGCGCAGGAATTCGACTGATTGGACTCCGGACCTATCGTAAGCAGTAAATGAAGAGTCGTCGGCATCCATCACCGTCTGCCTGACATAGGAGATGGCTTGGCTCAGACTCTCGCCTTCAACCTCCTCTGTAGACTGAAGGTCAAACTCAGGTGTACCTTCGACATCTAGGAGCAATAGATTGGCAGAACCCGCACTCAGGTTGGCTAGACGCTCAATTCCCGAATCGGACAAGTAACCGGTAGCAAAGGTACCTGGATCGGCAGGAAGAATGGAGCCTTCCAAAGCATAGTAGAGATGATATGGGTGGTAACCGATTCCTACTACCGTGAAGTCCATGCTGCCATGGCCTGCACCAATGGAGACTATGTCTCCGACTTCGATGCCCATCCCAGACGCCGCATGCTCGTCGAGAACTATCTCGTCATCTGCCACTGCTAATCTGCCAGAACAGCATTCGTGTTCAGGCATCCAGACCTTGTCTATCCTGCCCTCATCGATACCATGCCAAACAGCAGGAACAAGTTTCTCATCACCTTCTTCGGAATGAAACATCAGGCCATCCACTACCACTCTTGGCTCACATGAAACCAGAGGCAACTCAGGATTAGGCCAGTTCTGCGCTATTTCGGAGCAGAGTGAGTCGGCGATTTCCCCGTCCCAAGTTGAAGCTGTGTTCTCGACCCAGACATCTGCAAGGTTGGTGCCCTCCTCATCATCAGAGTAGATGTTGTCGTACAGATTGTGTACTGAGTTAGCGTATGTTCCAAACGAGATTCCTGCAAACAAACCGACGGCAACCATGCTGACCACCGCGAATAGCATCAGCCTCCTCTTCATCAGGCTCCTTGCGAGGCGTTTGGTCAGTAGACTGGACACTCAATCACCTCATCCAATGCGGTCATCTGAGAGAATCCAGCCACTATCGAGTCTGACTGCTCTTGTTGAGTACTCGACAAGAGACTCGTCATGAGTCACGAAGACGCAGGTAATGCCCTCGGCCTGGCAAGCCTTCACCAAGACTTCCATGACCATGCCCGAGGTCTTGGAGTCTAAATTTCCAGTCAGTTCGTCTCCGAGGAGTAGGCGTGGCTTCTTAGCCAGGCTCCTCGCAATCGCCACTCTCTGCTGTTGCCCGCCGCTAATCTCAGCGGGAAACCTGTCAACTTCCTCGCTCAGCCCAACTAGGTCGAGCAGGTGACGTGCACGGGCCTCATCACGGCCTCCTGCCAACTCCTGAATCAGAGTGATGTTCTCAAGCACTGTGAGATCCTGTAGGAGATTGAAAAATTGGAAGACATATCCAATATTTTCTCTCCTGAATGAAGTGGCTTCCTCACTAGCCTTTGCCATAGGTCGAGAGTAAGAGAAGTAATGCAAGGGATAGAGTAGGAGACGTAAGAGAGGTCGCAAGGGATCAAACCAAGCAGTGCGGCTCTCGGTAGTGATTTGATTCCACCACCTAAGTGGGATTTCAGGAGCCCTAGGTACTTCCTCACCTGCAAACCTGTATGTTCCAGCAGTTGGACTGTCCAGTGCTGAAATGCAGTTCAGCAAAGTGGTCTTTCCCGAGCCTGAAGGACCCAGTAGGATTATTCTCTCACCCTCATTAATTTCCAAATCAATTCCATCGAGGGCTTTGACTGTACCTGAGGCCATATGATAGTGCCTCTCCAGTCCTTTCATACTCACTAGTGGCATAGACATTCGAACTACTCCGTAGTTCATGCAAGCAGAATCAACTAATCAACTCTCGGATGTGCCCGAAAAGAATGCCATTGAGTCTCTAAACAACTCTTCTCGGCGTCTGATTCTGTTATCTCTAATCTTCAACCATGTGAAAGCGATTGCGATAAGAAGAATGACTGGGATAATTGCTTCGGCGTGATACCTCTCCATGAATTCGATAATTCCTCTCGCAGTATATGCCCAAGTTAGAGAAGCTGCAGTCCCTCCAATTAAGCAGGCTGCGAGTACCCTCTCGAATGGCATTCTAGCTACTAGTCCGAGCATTGCTCCAACAAGAACACCACTAGCCATGAAAGGAATCCAGACGAATACAATCAAGCCCCAATAACCATATTTGTCAATGCGATCTTGATTTTTGTGAGCAACATACTCTACGGAGGACAGGATATCTCCCATGAATGGATTCTGAAGTAGAGCTCCGGCAATTCCTCCACGCTTGGCTACCATGGCCTCTCCGGTGAAATCTTTGATACCCTGCTCAACCCTACCGGCCTCTGCCCTGTCTGCTAAAGTTGACTTCTCGTTTCGTGCACTCACGACTAGAGAACGTTCGCCGAGGTGTTGGGCTAGTTCGGTTCTGAGGTGCCCCTCCAAGTCATCTTGCAGATCTTTGTATGTGGGCTTGAATAGGAAATAAGCGAAACGCTGTACTGGGCGATAGATCACTCTGATGAAGACTGCTTCCTCATCAGCCATTACTGCGGAGCCGAAGTCCACTAAATCGTGCTTACGGAACCAACGAGCGAGGCTCTCGTGCGCGGCAGTGTCAAGGCGTCCAAAGGCACCGATACCAGAGAAGAAGGGGGCATAATCCTCGGCGAGAGGGACGGAAGAAGAATCACTGTAGAAGAACTCAGGACCAAGTGAAGTTAGGTCGGGCGAGGTGGTTGAGTCTGTGCAGACGACTTTGAGTTGCAGTGGTCGCATCTCGCCGAAGACGGCAAACTCTTCGAGAAGTTCCTTGGTTATCTCGGCGCGTACATCAATCGGTGAGGCTATGGTCTTTCCAGTAGTTGTGTATGGGACAATAACATCGATTGAAATTGGCCTATCCTGCAACCTCATTTGTTCAAAGTCAACTTTGCATCGCAATTCTTCCTGAACTGAAGCAATGGTACGCTCGATCAGCCTCTTGGTCTGAGCCTTGCTCAGAAGATCTTCTACATCCCTGTGATACAATCTGTGCATAAGTGGATATTGCACGCAAAGGAAGAAAATCGACATACCTAGAGATACAAGGGCCAGCCACCAAGCAGGAGCTCCTTCATCCGACCCGAAGAGCATTGCAGTCTCACGGCCTCCAACCCATTCGGCGCCCATTAGGAGCCACCCCATGGTGCCAAAATCCTGTATTGACAGGCAAGTCCTAGGCTCATCATCCGTGACTACTACTTCAACGGATTCTTCACTGCTGAACAGACCTCCTTTCTTGACTGTCTTGACCTCAACAGGGAGTTGTTTCGAATTTAGGCTGGTCAAAGACTCTGAAACCAATAGAAATGAGCTTTCATTGTCAATGTGTTCAAACGAATCCTCAGATTCTGAGAAAAACAGTGTTGCAGACATTAGGTAGTTCCCTTCAGAAATGGAATCACCGATTTCTATCTCTGAGCGTATATCTTCTATTCCGCCTTGATAAGAAGAAATCAATGGATCTGAGTCCTCATCAAGAGTCAGAAGAACGACTAAAATTGTTGCAGATGAGGGAGCATTGTTGGATTTGACAACGAGATTATCGTGGTCGCCATATGCTCTAATCCAAACCTCTCCCTTCTGATCTTGACATTCCCCCCCAGGGTCAATGGGTGTTTTGGAGAGTGTTTGGTCCAGTACTATTGAATCGGCAGCAATTATTCCCGAAGACAATATCATCATCCCTCCGAAGAATACTATTCCCGAGATTACTCCGACAACTAAAGTCCAGTCATCGAAAGTTCCTCTGAAGAATTTTCTCTGGCCAGTTCTACGCTGGCGTATTCGATCCAACTCCCTATCGAGAGGGTCTTCTTCGACTTCTACCTCAGCGGCTTCTGCAACTTGCTCTGCCGTCACGGTATAACCACGCAGGAGGAGACTCATAGCCCTGTCCCCTACAGGGGACAGGGGCTACCGAGTTTTCGTATATTCAGTCACGACGAGTCGCGAATGCTGCACCAAGTAGTACAGTCAGTGCCATCAGTGCGCCGAAGCCGGGTAGAGATGGTGGGTTTGCTAGTGAGTCAGATGTATACTCGGATGCCCAAGTGTCATACATTTCCAATCTAGTTTGGCCATCCCATCCTTCGAGAGTTAGCATATCGCCCGGAGAAACTAATCCATCACCGTCAAGATCGGTGTAAGTGTGAGTTACTCCATTAGCTTCTCCTCCAGCTAGTGGGATGCTGAATTCAACTGTACATTCATCCAGATCTGGTTCAACCATCTCGCCCGTTTCTTCGTCGTATTCCTCATGACAGTCGCTAAGGAAGCGAGTCTCGAAGTCGGAAATTGGTGCGTTAAGAGTCTGGTTCTTGGCAATATATCCAATGAGTACCGCAGGCATTTCTTGCTGATTATCATCGTCCCCATCGTCAAACTCGTCAGAGCCGTCCTCGCAGTCCTCCTCTCCATCATTGACCCAGTCCATCGGGATCTCATCGCCGTTGTCGCATGTGAACATCTCTTCGCCATCATCATCGTCGGCACAGCAATCATTCCAGGCGTCTTGGAACTCGTCCCAATCCAATCCCTCGCTATCATCGTAATCGTACATACCAATGAAGCCAGAGAGACCTTCGAAGTCTTCTTCTGACATCTCTTCGCCAGTTGAATTGACAAAAGCGGCCCACTCAGAGGGTGTGACATGTTCGTCCATGTCTTCAAGCCAGCCGTCAATGAGGTGGAATACACACTCTATATCACATTCGTCACCACCATCAGGCAACATGTCCACAATGCCATCGATGAAGCACTGCATCTCGTCGATGTCGATTAGGTCGCTTCCATCGTAGTCGCAATCATCGAACAGGATTGAGACCTCGTCGTAATCCAGTTCTGGGTTTGTTGGATCGGAATCCCAGGAATCCTGGAACTCTTGGAAACTCATGTATCCATCGTCATTCGCATCTACAGATTCCATAGCCTCTTCTGGAGTTGGGGCGCCATCGCCATTATCGTCTGAACCTGACCACTCGTCTCCGTCCGCAGAGTGCTCGAATTC
>CEVL01173556.1_pt1 | contig 17404 bp, 17 predicted proteins | sample 427051 | NCBI WGS metagenome assembly CEVL01 (sample SAMEA2623673, study PRJEB7988) | marine metagenome | biome: marine biome (ENVO:00000447); feature: surface water layer (ENVO:00002042); material: "saline water (ENVO:00002010), including plankton (ENVO:xxxxxxxx)" | depth 5 m
AAAGGTTTTAAATCATTTTTAGTAATACTTTTTATAATATTGTTAGGTGATAATTTTTTTGACATATTATTCTATTATATTAAATTATTTTAAATTTATTTAGAAAATAATTTTTTCATATAATCTAAACCGTCAATAGTATTTTTATGTAATTTTTCTTTAGGATCAGGAGTATCAATATCTAATTTTTCACTATTTTTAACTTTAATACATTTATTTTTAACTTCTTTAAGTTCATTATTTAAAGATTGTACACATCCAACTAAATAATATATTAAATAAATTAATATAATACAAATTAATAGAAATGTTAAATCCATTTATAAATTAAGTAATCAATATCTATAATATAATAATATAAAAATAAAATATATTAGGCAAATTTCATTCTACCATCTGAACCAATCATTTCAAAAATATTATAAGTAATTGAATATATATTAACAATATAATTATTTATATCATAATTATTATTTAATTCAGTAAATTTATTATGTTTATTTATTTTAATATTTAAATTATATAATTCATCATTAACATTATAATTATTTAAATTTAAAAGTAAAGATGTTTCAACTAAAGCACCATTATAGTATCCGGATGGTTCATTTTTTTCTGGATTAAAACTAAATGAATATAAATATATACCTGTATGATTAGGTATATTAGTATGTGATTGATAAGGTTGTATTTTATTATAAAAATCAGAATTTTTAGATTCAATAACAGTTTGTGTTTTATTAAATATAATAGAAGCACTATTTAAAATTTCATAATTATTATTGTGTCTAATAGAAGCGGAAAAGTTATTAAAATTATTAAATTTATCAATAATATCTTCTCTACGAGTAATCCATATAATTTCTTTAGTAGGTTTATTATTATTAATTTTAATACTGGAAATATTATCAATAGAATTTTTAGAAGGTATAATAGTTTGATTAGTAATTTGTAATTGTTCAACTAAATATGATAATGTTGTTTTATTAATAATAGAATTTCTTTCATCTTGATCAAGTACTATATAAACTGCTTCTATATAAGGAAATATATTTAATGAATTAGTAAAATAATTTAAATCAATATTATCTCTTTTACGAATACCACTATTTAAATTTTTACTATATAATTCATTATAAAATAAAGGACTTATATTTTCTTCTAAATCATTTGAATATACTGTATATAATTTTTCTGAATTTTCTAAAGTAATTGTTAATGTTATTTCTTTATTTCTTAATCTTAATATTGGTAATGCTAAACTTGGATTACGAGTAAACCAAAATGGTAAAGGTATTTGTAATTTATAATCAGTTATAGAAGGATTATTAATATTATCTTTAAAAGAACTAGGATAATAGTCATATACAAATTTATTATTTCTAATAATAATTTTTTTAGAATTTGAAAGTGATGGATTATATAGTTGTTCAATATTACCAATCATTCTATCATAACCTTCAGTATCCATAGTTAATTCATTCCATATATTTAACCAATCATTAGTAACTGTATCAATAATTTCACTATCTATTTTAAAAACTGCTTTTTTTATTAATATATTACCTATATTTTTAACCCATTTAAATGCTAAATTATTACTTGAATATATTTTTGGTAATTTACAACAAAAATATAAATTTTTTAATAAATCAATATTATTTTTAGATATTTTACATGTATATTCACCATCTGTAATTTCTGGATCTAATACTGGATTTTTATCAAATGTTAATTCAATATTTTCAATAGCAAAATTTGTATGTTTTTTATAACTATAATTAAAATAACTTATATCCGGATTATTACATAAATAATTATCTTGTTGACCTCTACAAACTAATTGTATTAAACCACCTCCCATTTAATTAAATAAAAATATATTTATATTTAAAAATAAAGTTATTTTTATATAAACTTAATATGGTTTAACTCTACTTCTAGAATTATTACCTATATTTGCTATTATATATCCTTCTGAATTTTCATTAATTTCATGTTGAAATGGTGTTTTATTAAAACCATTATTAAATATATTTTTTATTTCATTTGCTTCTAAAGCATAATTATAATAAGTTAAATCAGCCATTTGTAAAGTATCATCTTTATCTTGTTTAATATTATTACCTGGATTTAAATATAATGGTCCTTTATTGTGTTTCATTGCCGCTGTTCCTGGTATTTCATCTTCATCATATTCTATACCATTATATGGTCCTTCCACTACTCTATCAAGCATTAATATATCATTTAAATATATTTTACATATTGTTTTAAATTTATTTAATATATCATTTTCAGGTGTTATTTCTTTTAATACTACTGTAAACATAAACCATTTTTGATTATATATTTCATTTTTAGTTAAATCATATATACCTAATGAACCAGCATTTCTATCATCACTTGATTCTGAATCACATTTTACTATACCAGTACCATTTATACGATATGCATCTGGATTTGTTAAAGTATTATATTCAACTACAATTGATGAACCAGTTTTATCTAAACGAATTAATGGATTTTTAACTAAATAATATTTTTGATTATTTTGAATTTTACAATTACTTGTTGAAAAATATGGTATCTTTTTTTTACTTCCTCTTAAAAATAATATTATATCATCATTATTTGCTGATGCATCTGCTAAATTATTTCTATCCATATACAACCAAAATGTATATGAATATTCTGCTCCACCTTTTTGATTTATTGAAGGTATTAATTCTTTATAACTTGATGAAAATTTATTAAAAGTATCATAACTTTCTTCACCTCTACTATAATCATATATACCTTTAAATATTTTTATTTTCTTTTTAATATTATTAGCATTTCTTAATACATCTATTCTTTCATAATTAAACACCAAAAATGCTATTATTATTAATATTACTATTATAAATATTCCTAAAAATACTTGAATAATATTTGATATCATTTAAATTATTACACTCTATTAATAATCGTTTATAATTTTTTTAAAAATAAATAAATTTTATCTTATTCTATATATTGGACTTCTTAATCCATATGCACCTAATCCTAATTTTGCTAGGAAATTATCTATTGGGCCTTCACTATAATCATTATAAATATCTCTATCATTTAAATCATAATTCCATATTGTAAATTTAGATAATAATCCGGGAAATCCTTGTGATCTATCTGTTTCATATTTACCACCTATTACTAATTGTCCAATTGTTGTATTCCCTAAATCTAAACTATTTATATCATATTTATGATTATCTTCCGAATCTCCTAATCCCCTTAATTCTTCATTATTTCCTGCTATTCCTACTAATTCACCATCTACATATGTTGATATACTTCCTCCTGTTGTATTTCCATAATCATTTACTACTATTCCTATATGTACCCATCTTTGTATTGGTATATATTCTATACATACTCCTTGTTTCATATATTTTCTAAAATTTGAACTTATTTGTTCATTTCTATTTAAAGTATCTATAAAATGATTAATATTACCGGTTGTATTACCACTAAATAAATCACTATTTTCACCTCTATCTGATTCTTCTTTTTTTCTAAATCTTATATACATCTTATTTTTTTTACTATCTAAAAATATTTGTAATGGTCTTTCTTCTACTTTCTCTTTATTTCCTACAAATAATACATTTTTATAACCCGAATTTGACATATCTTTTATATATATCCAAAATGCAAATGATCTTTTTAATCCATTTCCATTTGTTAAATTTCTATCAAATTCTAATGTATTTTCCATATTACATAATAATGGTAATTTTGTTGATGATACTACTAATTTTGATTGATTAAATACTGATGTTGATATATAATTATACATTATATATGCAACTATTATTGCTAATAATATCAATATTATTAACCCTATTATTGTTTCTGGTCTATTTGTTATATTTTGTATTTGGGACATTGAATTATTATATACTGATTTTGATAAATCTGAAACATTAGATGTACTATTTTTAATACTTTTTACTGTATTACTCATCATTTCTTTCGCATTCATTTCGGGTAATTTAAATAAACTATTTTTTTGATTAGGAGGTATATTATTCATTTAATTTATTCTATCTAATTTAAGTATATAAATTTATGTTAATGGAATTAATATGATAATTACCTATTTGATAAAACTGACTTGTAAATATATATCCTTTTTTTATATATTTCTTTTGTAATGATAAATAACTTAATAATTTTGTAAAATTATCTAAATTTGATTTATTTTGTTTTTTTTGAGGTAATAACTTTAAATTATATACTTGATATGTAATTATATTTAATGCCGATTCTATTATATTTTTATTCATTAATAAATCAAATAAACAAAAATCTAATAAAAATTCTTTATAATAATTATTTTTATTTTGTAATGTTGTTTTTCTATTTTTTAATTCTATTATTAAATTCTCATGATATCTTAATGGTATTAACCACGATTCACTTGATAATATTTTATATACTACTTCTTTATCATATTCATTATCATATAAATATTCTATATTATATATTTTATCTATTGCATTATTTTCTTTCTTCTCTATATTATTTTCTATATAATATATACTTTGTTCTATATTCCCTCCTGTATCATTCACTATCTCTTTTATTTTTTGTGATGATATCCCTTTATATTTATTTTTTAATATATCTATTATCTCTTCATTTGATTCATTTTTATATTGAATTATTTTACATTTCTTTTTTATATTTCCTAATCTCTTTAATAATTCTAAATTACATATACATATTATTGATATATTATTATATTTCTTCGTATTTAATATATTATATAATGTATTATTTATTGTTCTATCTATTGATAAAAATGTCTCATAATTATCTAATATTATTATTTTTTTCTTTTTTATATTATTATTAAATACATCTTCAAAACTATTTGTTGTTATCGTTTTAAATAATAAATCTTCAAATTCTATTGATGATGATGCATTTGATATATTGAAATTTATTATCTTTAAATTTAATTCATTACATATCTCTTTTATTTTATATGTTTTCCCTATTCCGGAATTTCCATATATTATTATACAACTTTTAAATGAAATCTTTTTATCCGGATTATTTATTAAATTTATTATATCGTTCTTTATTTCCATTTATTTATTTTATTGTTTTGTCTTTAAATTATTAATTGTATTGATAAATATATTATATATGATATTATTACTAATAATGGTATTATTATTTCTATACTCAATAATGATGTCATATTTTCATTTTCATTATTATATCCAAATTTCTTTATATTTCCATTATAATCAAACATCATTGACGGTCTTATTATAAATAATAATAATATTAATATTATATATATCAATATTATTATATATTTTCTTGAATACATTTTACTCCCTTATTATTAATATAATATTATAATAAGAAGATATATAACTTTATAATGAAAGCTGTCCTTTTATTTGTAGTTTTAATTATTTTATTTGTTCTATTTACTAAATTCTTTATTGAAAATTTCGCACCTTTTAATAATAATTTATCATCTGATTTTAATATTAATAAAAATTTAAAATATAATCTTTCTAATAATATTTCTATTAATTCTTATCCTTCTAATAATTTACATTTTATTAATAATTCTAATCCTTTTATGGAATTTAATGATGATATTTATAAAAAAAAATTATATAATATTTTTGAAATTAATAATAATCTTAATATTTTATTTAAAATTTCTGATAATATTACTTGGTCTAAATGGAAAAAACCTGATTGTTTAACTAATAAAATTTATAATAAATTTATTACTTATTTTAATATCATTCTTAAAAATAATCATATTATTAATGAATATCATATCTTTAATAAATTTAAAGTTAATTCATTTAATAAATATAATTTCTTATTTAATATTGATATCCTTTTATATAGAAAAAATAAAATGCATGGTAAACATATCAATATTATTGTTTATTATAATAATGATAAATTTCATATTATATATTTAAATATTATTGGTAATGTTAACGAATTTAATATTAAAAATAAATCTTTCCTTAAAAATACTATTAATGATAATATTGTTGATTATATTAATTCTGATTTTAATAATTTTAATAATTGTGATGATAATTGCGACTCTTGTAATTCTTTAACTGATGATTATGTTAATAATAATATTGAAAAAATTTTAATTAAAAAAATAAATAATAAAACTTTTAATATTAGAGATTCCACTTATATCAATAATAATATTAATTATAATAATAATCAAAATATTGTTAAAAAACATTTTATGGATAAATTATATAAACCTACTATTATTGTTCCCAGTAATCATATTAACTAATATGGTACTACCATTGTTCTTTTTTTTAAATTATTTAATTCAGCACCCTTTAAATGTTTTGAACAATTTATTTCACTCTTTTCACTATTCTTATTTATTCTCATTCTTATTGGTAATATATATTTCTCTGTATTATATACATAATTATATTCTGATTTTTTTGATTGACTAGATGCTAAATTTCCATATCCAAATCTTGCACCCTCACTATTCTCTGTTCCACGCATTGCTCCTCTTGTTCCACCACGAGTTGCTCCTCTTGTTACACCACGATATACTTCCGTTTTAATTTCTTCCTCTTTATATTTTCTAAATACCATAAATGTTAAATATATTAAACCTGTATCCTCTGTTGTTTCCTCTAATCCTAATTCTTTTTCTTCCTCTGTTAATTTATATTCTTTTTCTAATGCTCTTTTTATCATCCACTGATATTCTCCCTTCGCATTTTGATCAAATTTATATCTTTTATATTTATTCGCTGGTACTGTCCACATTATACCATCTCTTTCTATATTATTTGGTACTGTATTATTTTCATTATAATATAATGGTTCTTCATTATCTAATGCAAATCCTACTGCATATTCATACATATTATCATCCTTTGAACTTATTGTTATATTTTCTAAACTAATCACTAATGGTCCTTCATTCCCTACTACTCTATATCCTTTTTGATAATCTTCTTCTTCTTCTTTTCCTTTCTCATATATTTCTACATTATAATTTTCTTTATAATCTTTTCTTTCTTCCTCATTATAATAATCTGAATCTTTCCCTTCTCCAAATTTGATATCCAAATTAATATTATGATTATTTGTATTATAATTGATATTAATAAAGTTAGTATTCGTAATATTATACTCCATTGTAGTCATATTTATTTAATATATTTTATATTATAATCATTTTTTTTATTGTCTTCTATTATTATTTTTTTTATATAAAACTAAAATAGTACATTTCTTTAAAAATTTTAAAATTTTAAAAATTATTTTAAAAATAAAAATAAAATTATGAAATGTACTCTTTTTTGTTTATTTTATTTTTTCATATTTTAATTTCATTATTGCAGCAATTTGTCTTATTAATATATCTAAATTTATTGTTTCTAAACTTTTATTTAACTTTTCACATTCAAAATTCTCATATTTTATTCTATTATATGGTGTAAATAATGTATTCGAACTATTATAAAAGTTTTTATATTCAAATATACATTCATAATACTGAATAATTAAATCTTCTATATCATATTTATTATCACAATATTTTTCATAATATGTTTTTATATCATTACTATATTTTTCTATTTCATCATAATTACATTTTAATATATTAATTATTAAATCTTTTCTTGGTTTATATTTTTTATATATATTTTTTATATTTGCATATTTTTGTTTTAAATAATCAATTTCAATATCTAATGTTTTTATATCACTATTAATAAATACATTTATATAATCACCTATTGAAATGTGTGAATTTATTACTTTCATTTTAATACTTTATTTATTAATAATTATTATATCATTTTTTTATTTATAAAACAAAAATAGTACATTTCTTTTAAAATTTTAAAATTTTAAAAATTATTTTAAAAATAAAAATAAAATTATGAAATGTACTATTTTTATTACTATTATTTAAAAAATATATATATTATTATATTATATTATGTTTAAAATATGTGATAGATTTTATATTAAAATTTATAATAATACAGAAGAAACTATTAAAGATATTAATAATTCTGAAGACTATATTACTTCTTCTGATTTACATGATGGATATATTCCACTTGCAAATGATTATGGTCCTATTAATATTTGTGATATTATTAAATTTAATTGTCTTATTCATGAAAAATTAAATCACCCAAAACTTTTAAATAGAAATATTGTTTATTATATTTATAATAATAATAGTAGTACTTTTTTATTAAATACAATTTTATTAGCAGGTTCTTATTTGATCTTTTTAAAAAATTATAATCCTGAAAAAGTTATATTTAAATTATACAATTTTTTTAATGACCATCCTTGTTATTATATTGATTGTATTAGTACTTGGGGTGGATATTTTTCTTCAATTACTGATTGTTTTAGAACCTTGTTTTTTATTCATAATAATAAAATTTTAGATTTTAATAATTTTGATATAGAAGAATATGAATATTTAAGCGATTTTAAATACAGAGATATGAATATTATTGGTAATAAATTTTTAGCAATGGCTTGTCCTTCTTCTAAAGATATAAATTCTGTTATAAATGATTTAAAAAAAAAAAATATTAAAGTTTTAATTCGTTTAAATGGTGAAAATATTTATGATAAAAATTTATTTATAAATAAAAATATTATTGTACACGATTTGTTTTTTGAAGATTTATCTGTTCCTAACATTAATATTATTAAAAAATTTATGAATTTAATTGATAATACTGATAATAATGAATTAGTTGCTATTCATTGTAGAGCTGGTTTAGGTAGAACTGGTTTATTAATATGTATTTGGCTTATTATTAAATTAAATTTTACACCGTCTAATGCTATCGCATATATTAGATTAATACGACCGGGATCTATTATGGGTTATCAAGGTTTTTTTTTAGAATCTTTTGAATATTTTAAAAAATTTATCTATTAAATTTTACTTTTTTGTTCTATAATTTGCATATCTCTGATATTCCATTACTACTTCATAATCATCATTCTTATTTCTAATAATATCTAAACTATTATCTCTTTTATCATATAATTTAATATCATCACTATTATTTGATTTTAAAGATGATGCTCTTCTTCCACGTTCTATAAATTTTTTTTTATTTATAATTTCTGTTTCTGTTTTATCTGATTCATTATCTGATAATTGTAGTAAATTATCTTCATTATCATATTCTGAACTTATTTTTTTTATATTTCTAGATTTAATACTTTTTTTTCTAAAAAAATACCATAATTTTATTAAACTATATTTACTTTCTTCTTTTTTATTCATTTATTATTATAAATAAATATAATATATATTTCATTTTTTATATTACAATAAAATTAATGAACCTAATGCAAAACTAATTGAACCAAATATATTTATATATTTAATTGAATCATTATTATTAAAATATATAAATAATATATTTCCTAATATTCCTCCAATTGTTCCCATACTTGATATAAATCCTAATATTACTCCTATTTTATCTGAATCTAAATGTGGTATTAAACCAATTATTGAACCTTGTAATAAATTATTTGTAAATGACCATAATATTATTATTACTAATAATATATTATAGTTATTTATAATATTATTTATATTATTAAATCCAACACCTATTAATGTTGTAATTGATAAAAATATTAAAATTATTTTGATACGACCTATTATTTTATATAACTCATAATTTTTATCTGATAAATAACCACCTAATGGTCTTCCTAATAAATTAAAACTAGAAAATGCAAATAATAATAATGCCTTCTTATATATTGTAATATTATTTAATTTTAATAATATAGGTATATTTGTGTGTAATGTTAATTCTAATCCAAATGAATATAAATATATAATTCCTATTACTATTATTTTTGGATTTTTAATTACAAATAAACATTTTTTTTTTGAAAATTTTATGTCATTAATAATATTATCTATATTTATAATATTATCACCATTATATATACTAACATCTAAATTATAATTTGATGATATTGTTGAATTATTAAAATTTTCTTCTATATTTATATTCTCTATATCATTCTCTATATTATTCTCTTCATTATTATTATTTTCTTCATTATTATTATTCTCTTCATTATTATTATTATATAATTTTTTTAATTCGTATAAATTTCCATATGGACTATCATCACTAAAATAAAGTGGTACTAATAATATTAATCCTAATATATAAGGCCATAATTTTAATATTATTAAATCATCATAAAAATATGTATTTATTAAAAATAGTGTTCCTAATCCAAAATTACCAAAACCACCTATTATTCCTGTTACTAATCCTAATATATTTTTATCAAACATTGTAATTACCCATAACTCTGATAATACAAATCCTGATGATGATAATCCTATTAATAAATAATATATATTTTTTTTTATATTTAATATTATTTTTAAAATACCAAATATTATTGATAATATAATTACTATATAATATAATATACGATTACCATATATATCTGCAAATATTCCTGATATAATTCTGAAAATTGTACTACCTAAATATAAATATATTGCTTTTAATCTTATATTTAAATGAATATCTAAATTATTATTATCATTATATTTTATTAATTCTAATGATAATGGATGGTAAAATATTATAAATGATGTAAATATTAATATTAATGATAAATAAAAAGCTCTAGAATGTGGTCTTTTAATTGATAATATTGGTATAATATTATTTGTTGTATCTTCATATATAATATTTCTACTATTTCTCCATCTCAAAATTGATTTACATCTTCCATTATTAATATTATAACATGGTTCTTGCCAATCTTCTAAATACCATATCATTTTAATTATTTATTTATTAAATATAAATATATCATTTTTTTATTTATAAAACAAAAAAAGTACATTTCTTTAAAATTTATAAATTTTTAAATTTATTTTTAAAATAAAAATAAAAATAATGAAATGTACTTTTTTTATTACTATTATTTATACTCTTGAAGATTTAAAATTGCACAAATGTTTTTTATATAGTAATATTATGAAACATAAGAAAGATTATAATTTGTGTATTTTCATTCATATTCATACAACTTTTATTTAATGTTATATCTCTATATTTTAAATTCATATCATTCATCAATTTTCTTCTTTCTTTTTCTGTATGATTCGGATGGCTTGGATTAAATCCATCTTTGTATAAAAATAATCTTTTACCTTTCCAATTTTCGATAGAAAATTTTTTCTCATTTATATCTATTACTTGATAATCTCTATTATATAAATAATATTGATTATCATTATATTCAATCATATATGGAGTATATTTTCTTAAAAACAATTCGTCATATGTAATGGCATTGTATTTAATTACATTTATATGTTTTTCAATAGTTCTTTCATATGTATCATTTATTTGAAGGGAATTATTATACGGAATTATAAACTCGATATACAAAGTATTATTTATATAATCACAATATATTTCTTCATGTAGAAGACAATTATTGTATAACATTCTATTAATTCTAAACTCAACGTTGTTCTGATCTAATGTTTTAAACTTAGATATCATATCTATAATGTTTTCATCTGTATAAGTAATATTTATTTTGTCCTTGTGTTTATTTAATTTTTTGATGAAACGACTATCATTAAAATCATATATCATTCCATCTTGAATTACATTATTCTTTAATAATTTTGAAATGTAATCAGAATTATCATAAGCATCTTTTTTAAACCAATTTGTTTGAAGAAAAATTTGATCTATTTCTTTTTCATCATTAATATAATATGTATTAATTCTATCATATGGATTATGTTCGAATGAAATTTTTATTAACTTTTTTGTTCCTCCAAAACTTTCATCATCTTTATAATTTGGAAACATGTTTTCAATTTCGTTTAATTGTTCTTTGCTAATAACAGTTTCATCATCATCTGTTTCATCATCATCTATAACAATAAATTCTTTCCTAATTTCATTCTTAATATAATTATATATATCATCTCTCATATCAATGTAATTACCTTTGAAGTATTCATTTCCTATATCTTTTCGTAATTCATATTTTTCTCTGAAAAGTGTTTTAAGTTCTTTCTCTAATTTATTACAATCATTGCATATAAATTGACATATGAGTATTGAACCTTTGTCGTAATTACATATTCTTTTAAGATTTTCTTGTTTTGTCCTTCCGATTTTGTAAATGTTTTCTTTTGTTTTGATAAATTCTCTTTCTTGTAGTAAGTAAATGTATTCAGTCATAATTAAGATGATATCGTATATACCATATCATTATCACAAAAATCAATTTTTTATTTTAAATCTTCAAGGGTATAAAAAATATTCATTTCATTATTTATTTTTTCAAAATTTTTAGATATATATAAAAAATTGATTCTTATGATAATCATATTCATTATCAATCATGACTACTCTCAATACTATCGAAGATATTAATAACGAAATTATTCGTATTACTAATACTATTCATGAAAAAAATATTGACTATAATTTTGAATTACAATCTTTAACTAATTCAAATAATACTCTTATGTCATACATTGCTGAATATGAAAAAATTAAGACAAAAATCAATTCTATTCAATATTCAATTAATACAAATTCACAAGGCGTAATCAATAATATGAGTATGCTTTCAATTCTTAAAAATTTAAATACTGAATTAAAAAAATATGAACATACTATTGAAAATAGAAAAAATTTTACAAATTATATTGAACATAATGTTTATCAAATTAATTTAGAAATTCAGTCTTATAATGATTATCTAAATGAATTAGATAAAATGAAATATAGACTTAAAAGATGGGAAAATTATGATAAATTAACTGAAAAAGAAAAAATTATGGAACAATACAAAAACGAATTTAAATTTAATCAACAAATTCTCGCATTAAATAGTGTATGAATTTTTAAATATTTATTATAATAATTTATTATTATATATAATATAATTGTAAAATAATATATATTTTTTATTTTTTCTATTGTCTCATATGAATTATTTAAATTATAATTATCTATCAATATATACCAATTATTTCTAATTTTATTATTATTTATATAATTTATTATATTATGACCAAAATTTATAGTTTCATCCATTAAAAAATACAGCATATCATATTAATTATATAATTAATATTTCATTTTTTTTTATTTTACTTAAAAAATAAAATATAAAATAATATGTAATCTTATATAATGTTAAATTATGATTATATTCAATTAGTAAAATATTTTGATTATAATTGTATTAAAGGTTTTTATTATGAAAATTATGTATTAAATAAATTACATGAATATTATGATATTAAAGAAATTTATTTATGGAAAAATGTTCCTGAATCATTATTAATTGAAAGTGGAATTATATTAAATAATGATTTAATTAATATTAAAGATAAATATAAAACTAATAAATATTCTAGAAATTATAATGTTTTATTAGATACTGGTATTGATATTATTTTTAAACTTAATAATAATAATATTGTATTAGTACAATGTAAAGCTTATAACTCAATTATTTCACAAAAACATTTATCAGGATTTTTTAGAACAATATTAGATTGTTATATTATTAATAAAAATAGAAATAAAAATAATAAAATATATGGTTTAATTGTACATACAAGTGAATTATCTCAATTAATTAAAGATAGTTATTGTTATAAAGAAAAAATTATTTCTGATTTATATATTGATTATCCTTATACTACTAAAAATACAAAAAATAAATTAATAAAATATAAAAAAATTAGTATTATATTTATGATAAATTTTAATATTATAATATTATATATATTATATATTATAAATATATATATTAATAAATATTAAGATTTTTGTTTTTTTTATATTTTTAAATAGTAATATGAATAAAAAAAATTTTATTATATATATATTATTAGTTATACTAATATATTTTATTTTATATATAATTTATAATAATTTTAAAAAAGAAAATTTTATATGTATTAATCCAAAAAAAATTAATAATAATGGTTTTTGTAAAGGTTTATATCCAATTAGATTTATGGGCTCTAACCCTTCAAAAGAAGAATTAGAAAAAAAATGTAATGATAATAAATATTGTAAAGGATATATTATTGTAGAATATATATATGGTGGTCGTACTAATTATTTTGCTTTAAAATGTCAAGATAATTGGGATGGTGAAATACAATATGATGATTCTTTTAAAGATAAAATAAAAGAATTTTTAGTAGAATATTATGATTATTCTTCTGTTGAACATTTAGAATCAGAAGTAAATATTATTAATTTTGAAAATTATAAATGTAATACAGTATGCCCTAAAGGTAAAGGTATCAATAGTAATAATATATGTATTAATTGCCCTGATAATCAATATAATGCTGGTGATAATTATACTTGTTCACCTATTAATTATTTTGATGGTTTCAAATTTAATACTTACGATACTAATACTGGTATTACTAATAATACAATATGTCCTGAAGGGACTTATGCTATAAAAGGTTCAAAAGAATGTACTACTTGTCCTGATGGTGAATATCAAGATCAAAAAGGTAAAACTCAGTGTATAAAATATAGAAGTAGTTGTCCTAGTGGTCAATTTTTAAAAGAAAATAATGGTAATAAAACAACAGATAAAACTTGTGAAGATTGTCCAACAGGTCATTATTCTTCAGATGGTATAACTTGTACTCAAGTTGATGCAGGGTATATAAAAAAAACAGATGGAAGTGGACAAGAAAAATGTCCTGCTGGTACATTTTCAGAAGGAGGTTCTGAATCTTGTACTACTTGTCCTGATAATACATATCAAGATGAATCAGGTCAAGATAATTGTAAACCTCATAAAACATCAACATCATGCCCACCCGGTCATTATATAACAGGTGGAAGTACAACAGAAGATAAAATATGTAATCAAGTTCGTATAGGACATAAATTAAATGATAATAAAACAGGTGAAATACAATGTCCAGATGGTACATATCAAGATCAACCAGGTCAAGAAAATTGTATAGATATGAAAACAATAGATGATTGTGAATCTGGTCATATAATAAGTGCTGGACATTCGGGAAGAGATAATAGATGTAAACCAATAAGTATTGGATATCAATTACATCCAAATAATCATGGTCAAATACCATGCCCTGCTGGTACATATCAAGATCAAGAAGGTCAAGATAAATGTAAAGATATGAAAACATCATGTCCATCAGGTTATTATATAACAGGTGGAAGTACAACAGAAGATAGAAAATGTATAAAAGTAAGTAAAGGATATGAATTAAATGCAAATAAAACAGATCAAATACGATGTCCTGCTGGTACATTTTCAGAAGGAGGTTCTCAATCTTGTACTACTTGTCCTGCTAGTACATATCAAGATAAAGCAGGTCAAGATAAATGTAAATCTCATAAAACAGAATGTCCAACTGGTCAATATTTAATAAATAACGGAACTAAAATAACAGATAATACATGTAAAACTTTTAAAAATAAAGAATCTTGTAATTCTGGACAAATATTAAAAGGTGGTACAGCTACATCAGATAAATATTGTGAAGATTGTCCAGCAGGTCATTATTCAGAAAATAAAGAAAAATGTACTCAAGTTGAAGCAGGATATAAATTAAATAGTACTAATACAGGACAAGATGCGTGTCCTGCTGGTAAATATTCAAGTGCAGGTTCTACATCATGTAGTAATTGCCCTGCTGGTACATATTCTTGGACTTCAGGTACTTCATCTTGTATAAAATGCAGTCCTGGTGGATATGCTCCAAATGCAGGTTCTAGATATTGTATAGATTGCCCTTGGGGTACATATCAAGATGAAGAAGGTCAAAGTTCTTGTAAACAACCAGATACAGGATATGTACCAAACTATTATCAAACAGGACAAAGAACATGTCCTGTTGGTACACATATAAGTAATGGTGGTTGTAGGTATTGCTCAAACGGTAAATATCAAGATAAAGAAGGTCAATATGAATGTAAACCTCATAGAACAAAATGTCAAACTGGTTATTATGTATTAAGTGGAACTGGAACTAGTACATCAGATCATAAATGTAAAATTGTAGATAGAGCATATGAATTACATCCAAATAATCATGGTCAAATACCATGCCCTGCTGGTACATATCAAGATGAAGAAGGTCAAGATAAATGTAAACTAGCAGATAAAGGTTATTATGTAGATTTAACTGGACAAACAACACAAAAACCGTGTCCTGCTGGTACACATTCTTCAAGTCGAGGTTCTGCATCTTGTAGTAATTGCCCAGTTGGTAAATATCAAGAACAAGAAGGTCAAGAAAATTGTAAAAATATGAAATCTGGTTCTGATTGTCCTGCAGGTACTTATTTATATGGTGGAACAGGTACGGGGAACACAAGTGATAAAGGATGTAAACTAGCAGATAGAGGATATAAACCAAATAGTAATAAAACAGGACAAGAAAAATGTGATAAACCTGGTGAATATCAAGATGAAGAAGGTCAAGAAAATTGTAAAAATGTTGGTCCAGGATATGAAAAAGTAGATCATTTAAGTAGAAGAGCTTGTCCAGTTGGTACATATAATGATGGTACTTTAGTGTCATGCAAAAGAAGTGATTATGGACATGTACCAAATGATAAACAAACAGCTCAAGTAAAATGTCCTCCTGGTACAATTCAAAATAAGTTGGGCCAGGAGAATTGTGAACCTTGTACTGATTATCCCGCATATGCAGATCCTAATAATCGGTATCAACCAAATTCTGGTTATACACATTGTTACCTAAATAGAAGTGATGGATATGAAGTAAATAGTGATCACAGTGATATAATAGAATGTTCAGATGGTGAATATTCAAATAGCTCGTCTGGATATATATGTACTAAAAAAATAACAACTTGTCCACCAGGATATAAATTTATATTTAGAGATGGTGGTACTCACAACAATAATGAGTGTTTGAAGTGTAATAAGGGTTATTATAAAGAAGGTACTAATAATGTTCCTAATTGTCATGCTTGTCCACAAGGTCAATATCAAGATGAAGAAGGTCAAGATAAATGTAAAACTCTTATAAAAAAGGAAGAATGTGATGCTACTGACAAAGATTTTGTGCCGGGCAATAGTACAACTGCTAGTTATTGTAGAGTGAAGCCCTGCACCTACCCACGTGGCCCACGCGGATCTTGTCATTAGATTTTATAAATATTATTTAAATATAAAAAAAATAATATAAAAAAAATATATATATGCTTCTAGGGAGGCTCGAACTCCCAACCTTCGGCTCATAAGACCGACGCTCTAA
>CEVL01008902.1_pt1 | contig 17271 bp, 8 predicted proteins | sample 427051 | NCBI WGS metagenome assembly CEVL01 (sample SAMEA2623673, study PRJEB7988) | marine metagenome | biome: marine biome (ENVO:00000447); feature: surface water layer (ENVO:00002042); material: "saline water (ENVO:00002010), including plankton (ENVO:xxxxxxxx)" | depth 5 m
TCCCTAGAGTATGATACCATTCTGGAGTTGCTGCTAAGGAATTCAATCTGTCACACAGTGCATTGAATAGTGCCTTGTCTTTCCCTGGCGGCGTCTGCACTCTATACAGGTGAACCTTGTGATTTCTAGCATTGGTCCGCAGGTGCAAAGCGTCTTTTTCTGTGGCAACTAACAAATACAGTTCATATGCTCTCCACAGACCATTCCATGGATGATAACGCTCACCCACTTCACGTCTTGTCTCAAAAGAGAATGTAATGAATTGTCCATCACTAAACTCGAAAGTAAGCATAGTATGTGCTAATCCCTTGAATTTGTGGAAGTGGTCAATAACGAACCATACATCTACAATTTCATCGATATCGACTTTGGTGTTTATCCATTTTGAATTATGCCCTCTCTTGTTTTCCCAAGTGAAATCTCTAACATTTTTCAGCGAAACTTTGCTTCCTTTGAAAGTTGCAGAACCGTGTTTTGCACAATCTGACACCCACTCTTTATCCAGACCTGGTTCCAATGATTTGAGTTTGATGTACCTCTTCCACATTGCATTTACGAACATCGCAACCAATGCAGAGCCGCTGAGAATCATTACCCAGAAAGCGATTGTCTGAAGCAGATTACCACCTCTTCCACATCATCGAAGAACGGTCCCACCAGTCGACCTCTCCGTCGTCATGCTTTCTCCATAGCATTCCATTATCATCGATGTGAGTGGGTAATCCTTCAGCATCTGGCTCACCCATATCATTGAGTAATCCGCCAAACAATTCGTCATCCTCTGGACTCTTCATCATCAAGACAAACACAACAATGCCAAGAACTAGTGACAAAACCACAATACCCCATATTCCTACATTTGAGGTCTCTGTATCTTGTCCCTTGGAAAGCGCAGGAGCATCAGCGTCTTCGGATACCATTTGTTGAGAAGGCATACGAATCAACATGGTTCCTCCTGTGGTAGTGATCTCCTCATCATTGGTAACAGTCAGTAGAATTTTGTAAACTCCAGACTCCCAACTTGAACAATCCAGAGAACTAGAATTGGCTACCATTCCGATAGATGGAGTAATTCTCCAATCCTTGACGTATTCAGTATGGTCTTCTCCTGTAGCAGCGACATGTGTTATCGTACAAGGGGTGCCAGCAAGCGCATCATTCCCATTCACCTCGATTGTGAAAATCGGTGGTGGCTTGTTTACGATAACCAGTTCTAGGGTATCACTAGTTGTCTGCCCAAGTCCATTTTGATAAGTTTCAGAAACCACATATGTGCCAGCAGGCCAGTTACTACAGTCCAATACTTGGTCGGTATCTAGGACTTTGAATGGCGTTCCTGTGATTGAACGGGTCCCCTCAAAGTTCCACCGTGGCCCGGTTTCATCAACGAAACCTCTAGTAATTTGGCAATCGTCCCCGGTTTGCATTATTTCAGAACCTGAGAGTAACAAATCGACAGATGGCGTGGCTAATGCTGGACTCAAATCAAATGTTCCAATGTTAATTGACTTGAGTAAGCGACCATCAGCATCACTAATTTCTAGATTGAGGTTGTGTTCTCCTGCAGCCCACGAATCATAGGTTAGTGATGCGTTTTCTTGGTCTTCAAAGGCCATGAAGATTTCTTCATAAACCGTTATTCCGGAATGTTCTCCAATCAATGTCAATGTCAAATCAACCCATTGATTTGTAGAATTTATCACCACGACAACACGGATTGCATCCATCATTCCATCTTGATTACTATCCAAACTATCATTTCGTAATGCGACCAAATCCAATCCTGCATCAGAGAATGGGTCACTCTCTTCTTCTGCTACAACGTGACCAGTGAAGCAAAGTGAGACCATTAAGGCGACCAATAACCACTCACGCATTGGAATCACCTCCCTTCTTTTCCTCAATTATTCCTCTCTCCAAAGAAGATGCTGAACGTGAATATCGAACAATCATCGCTAATCCGGAAGAAAGGAACATCACTATTCCAAGAATCATGTAAGATAACCAACTGGATGCTGGCTCTTCTCCCATAACTGAAAATGCTGCATTCCAGCCGCCATATTCGTCAGACCAGCCATCTCCGTCTGAGTCGATACAACCTTGGACATCTCTAGTTGAAGTTCCTGGTACATCTGGACAATCATCACGCTTTGCACCCATTGGAACATCGCCAAATCCATCCTCGTCAGTATCCTCCCACTGCAATCTATCGGTTGGGAAGGCATCAGCTTGTCCCCAAGGCGATGCTAACCAGTTTTGGGAAGGGTCAGACCAGCCGTCGCCGTCCGAGTCTCGACAACCCAATCTATCGAAGAAAGATTGTCCTCTCTCATTTGGACAAGCGTCTCCCTCATGTCCATCGGAATTATCTCCGAAACCATCGCCATCTAAATCACGCCATTGAGTTGGCTCGTGGGGGAACTTGTCTCCTTGGTCTGACCAGCCATCTCCATCAGTATCATGACAACCCCAGCGGTCGCCACCAGCAGTAGGTCCTTGAGAGGTACCCGGTACATCTGGGCAAACATCTGCAGTAGTTCCACGAGGGTTATCGCCTCGTCCATCTCCGTCTCTATCGTGCCACTGAGTAACGTCACCAGGCCAAGCATCGGCCATACCACCGGGGCTTGCCAACCAGTGAGTGGTTGGATCTGACCAACCATCTCCATCTGAATCAGGACAACCCCATCTATCCATTGCCGAATTTCCTTCAGTTGCTACGCAACCGTCTCCTCTCCAAGCCTCTCTCCAAGTTTCTCCATCGAAGTATTCGAGATTGTCACCATAGCCGTCATCGTCGGTATCGTGCCATTGACTCTCATCATCAGGGAAAGCATCTGCAAATCCATCCGGGTGTGAAATCCACCAATCATCAGGATTGGAATAACCATCCATGTCAGAATCAAGACAACCGAATCTATCGGCCCAACTAATCCATCCGCTCTCAACTTCTTCAACGGTACTTAGAGGACAAACATCTCCTTCGAAACCGTTGATGTCATCGCCGTAACCATCACCATCGGTATCACGGTATTGGCTAGGAATAAGTGGGAAATCATCAACCTGGGTTGCTCCATACGAGCTGTTATCTCCCCAGCCATCTCCATCGGTATCTAACCACTGCGTTGGATTGTCAGGGAAATCATCGACCTGCAATGCTCCTTCACTCTGATTATCGCCCCAGCCATCATTATCTCTGTCCGACCATTGAGTTGGATTTTCAGGGAAAGCGTCTGCTCCATTGGCAGAAGTCCAATTTGAATCTGGGTCTGACCAGCCGTCATTATCGGCATCAGGGCAACCAAATCTGTCTTCTAAAGAATATCCTGTGATGAAAGGACAGGCATCCGGTTGACTTGCATTAGCATACCAAACACCGATCGACCAGTTCATTCTAGTTTCATTCCATGAACCATCGGCCCAATTATCTCCAAACCCATCTTCGTCGGTATCATTCCACTGACTAGGAGTGAATGGGAAAGCATCGGCTGAACCGTTAGGATGAGCAAACCATGGCTCAACTCCGTCTAAACCGCCTGGATCTGCATCAGACCAGCCATCGCCATCTGAATCCAAGCAACCAAATCGGTCTAGGTTTGAGTAACCTCTTCGATAAGGGCAGTGGTCCGGCTCGAAACCGTTGATATTATCGCCAAAACCGTCGTTGTCTGAATCAATCCATTGACTTGGTTGAGTAGGGAAAGCATCAGCACCATTGTTTGTGGTCCAGCCTTCATCTGGGTCAGACCAACCATCGGAGTCGGTATCAGGGCAGCCTTGACGGTCATTGGTAGATGTGCCTGAAACTAAATCGCAATCATCCTCATTATCAACGAATCCATCTTCATCAGTATCACGGTTATCTTGGTTCAATGAAGGGGTTAGAGTGTAATCGACACCATCGTTACACCAGCTATCTTTACCCTTAATCTTGACATAAACCCAACCAGATGTTGGCATTGTCGTGGAAAGCGTGGTCGAAGAACCTGCGTCACTCATTGCCTGACTCGCAATTTGTGCACCATTAGAATCGTGAAGTGAATAATCAGCTTCCCAACCATCACCTGGGCACCACCAAGCGCCATTATTCATAGAACCAGAAAATCCAACTTGAACGATGTCTCCCTTGTAAGCGTAAATTTTCCACCAATCGACTTCATCGTTTGGTGAACAACCATCGTCATAGCAGACATAACCGTTGGTTGAAACGCCATTTGTAAGGACATTTGCCGTAGAAGTGTCATCATCGGCTTGGACGGCGGGTAAGAACGTCAACAAGGACACTGCGAGGAAGCATACCACCCACTGCTCCGCGCGCATGTGCATGCATGCGAGGGATTGGTTTTCAAGACAACGCCGGCAAAGTTCGATGAAATTTAGATTATTTCTGGTTTCGTTTTGCAATTGCACGCTTGAATACCGCATCATAGTCTGATGCGTTATGTTCGTAAGTGTAAGTGGAAAGTACCCTTTCACGACCTAACTTTGCCTTATTGGTTGTATCTTCGCTAGACAGCATTTGATTTACGCAACGCGCTAAATCGCTGGGATCTCCGCGCCTGAATAATCCGCCAACAGAACTGTCAATCATTTCTGTCAGAGGCTCTTGGTCAACAGTAGCAACCGGTGTACCGCTCGCTAGAGATTCTAATGGAATAAGGCCTTGTCCTTCGTAATATGAAGGATAGACAACCAAATCTGCTGAACGGAAATGTTGAGCGAGTTCATCGAATGAAAGGCTGCTTTGAATGAATATAGATTCTGAGATGCCAAGTTTTTTGGCTTTTTTCTCAAGACTTGATTTCATGTGGCCACGACCAACGATAACCAATTTTGCACCTGGATTCTCGATTAGAATCTCTGGCATTGCCCTAAGCAATGTCATGTAACCTTTTCTAGCGACTAAACGGCCCACTGCAAGTAACATTGGAGTTTTTGTCTCAGCGGAATAATTCAAAGATTCTTCGTCTCCACAAGCATATTGTTGTCTGATTCTTTCATGCTCTAATTGCTCTGCTTCATCATCTATATTCGGCGGGCGGAATACCTTATGATCACATCCCCAAAGAATTACTTCACAATCGAATTCTTCATTCGGCTTGTACCATCTTTGGAATTCTTTGAATGTCGATTGAGAATTAGCGACGCAAATGCTAGACTCAAGAATACCTGCTCTCTCATATTTGGAATACCAGCCTGCTGTTGTAAGAATTGCCAAATCATTGGGGTTTTTCCAAGTGGCTGATTCTTTGGCAGTTGCTGCACGCTTTACTCCCTCTTTTTCGCCTAACCATGAGCCATGAAGACATGATACTACTGGAGCTATGTTTTGCTCCAACCATCTGAACTCTTTACGCTTCCAAGAAACAAGTGGCAAGTGCGCATTGATAATGTCGATTGGCTTTTTTGCATGTAATTTCTTCACTGCCTTAATCGCACTTTTACCGTATGAACGTGTAAAGGCCATTGGTAACTTAGCCCATCGAACAGGAATTACATTTACACCTTCTTGAGAAGGTGCTTTTTCATGATGAGATCTAGTAATTATCGTGACTTCATGTCCAAGTTGAACAAAGTGTCCTGCAAGGTGGAAAACCACCGAACCTATTCCTCCCCAGCGGGGCGGATATTCGCCGGACACTATTGCAATATGCATGTCGAACAGTACCCCGACTTCGTAATATGATAAATAATCCAATGGATAGGTGCCTTCAAAACGAATTCTTGAGTCCGCATACTATGGCCGACAAGTTGCCTGTCTCTGTCACCATCATTCTTCCCACCCGAAATGAGGAAGAAGCACTTGGTCCAACAGTGGATTCTATCCCTAAAAATTGGTGTGACGAACTGGAAATAATGATCGTTGACGGAAATTCAACAGACAAGACTAGAGAAATCGCTTTAGAGAAAGGAATTCGTGTGCATCTTGAACCTCGAAAGGGATACGGAAGAGCCTACAGAACAGGATTCGTAGTAGCTAAGGGCGACATCATCGTCACCATGGATGCTGACTGTACATATCCTGCAGAAGTTGTTCCTGATTTGGTAAAGCGACTGTTAGATGAAGACCTAGACTTCATCACCTGTGACAGACTTACACTTGCAGAAGAAGGTTCAATGTCAGGACTGCATGGGTTCGGAAATTGGATGCTTTCGTTCAATGCTAGACTGGCTTTCGGATATGGAGTCAAAGATTCACAATCTGGAATGTGGGTCTTCCGTAAATCGATTTTCGAAAACGAAAAAATGCGCCCAACCAATGATGGAATGCCTCTTTCTGAAGAAATGAAAATCTTAGCACGAAGAGTTCTCGGCAAGAAAAAGGCCATCGAGATATCTGTTCCTTATCGACCTCGTGTAGGGGAAGCTGAAATTCACACATGGGGAGATGGGTGGAAAAATCTCAAATTTATTTGGGCGAAGAGATTCGGTCTAAACCGTACTCTAACTGAATGGGGTCCGTTGGATGACAATCCGGATTCTCTAAACGGTGATATCCCAGAACAGAAATAATCACAATAATTGTGGTTTATCAATTCCAACTCTGTTGATGAATCCAATGGCAAATGGAGCCATAACAAATAGCGTCAACCATGCCCATAACATCTCAAACACGAACGGCCCGTAATAGATTCCAGCAACACCATCCATCTCTAGGTATGTTCGGTGCTCCTCTCCTGGCGGATTAGCGATTACATCATCCAATTCACTCTTATCTGCTAATCCTAGATCGTATGATTTAGTTGTGAATTCATAATCTAATTCACCATTTAGTAAATCGAGTGAAGGACTCCCTTCTGTTGAACGATGAACTGTGGATTCGCCTTCATCATCGTCAAATGCTCCCGCTCCAAAATCCATACCCCCTACATATCCAAGAGGAGCCAAAATAATCAGAGATATCAAAATCCAAATTACTAGACCATTCAAAATCAAACCGATTATGGCGCGATTTTTGATTTCAAAATATGTTAATCCTAACAATAAAATTCCTAAAGAAAGGGCTAACTTAGCCATAATCGGTACATCTTCCTGGATTTCTGACAAGGGGGTAAAATCCATTGATTCATCATCAAATTCTTCCGAGTCAGTAGCAGGAATTGTGGTATCATTGCGATCGTTTTGCCACTGCATGAATGTGATGAAACCGTCAATGTGGATGCTACCATCTGCTGTTTTCTGGTCAACCTCCAACTCTACTTCCATTCCTGCTCCTTCTGGAAGTCCATCGGTATACTCGATATCAACTACCCCTGTATACCAAACTTGAGAATTAACCGCTTGAAAAAGTGATAACAATACCACAAACTGCGCAAGATGCAAAAGCACCTTTGCGTAGGGTTTACCCTCCCTCATAATTGAGGGAGGGGCCCTATCACTCGTTTCAATTCTTGCCTAATCCTTACGGTTTTTTAGGCTAGCAACAAGTCCTGCAGCTGCAAACATTGCAATTGTCAATACTGGAGAAATGAATGGAAGCAAACCTCCTGCTGCTTCTTCACCTGTTTCTTCACCTTCTTCAGCATCATTATTGTCATAATCTGCTGTAGCCTCTTCAATTGCTTCCTCAATGATTTCATCATTGTGTTGAGTCAAATCAACTAGATCTTCAAGTGTTGAATAATCTTCAATCTCTGCTTCTTGTTCAATTGCTTGCTGTCCAGAGAAGTAAGTTACAGAGATCGGATTAGGTGCTGTACCGTAAGAGTCGGATTCAGGACCAACCAATGTGTACCACATGTTGCTGTCATCTGAAGTTACAACTAACTGGAATCCAACAACCATGTTGTTGTTAGCATCCCAAAGAACGAACATGTCTCCATCATCGTACGGGAAGTCTGCCTCGTAATCTTCCATTCTATACTCAAGGTTGCTTCCGAAGTTCTCCATCACATTGTCCAGAGTAGAGTCTGAAAACCCTTCAATGATGTCAATAACTAAATCGCTTGGTTCAGGCTGTTGCTCAACATTAGTACAGGTCGTTACAGAATCAGCGATATCATTGTTAGTAACATCCTTCAATTGAGCAGTTACACAGTGTTCTCCCCATGCAGCTGTAGACATGTAGTCATAATCAGAGAAGTAATAATCGTCATAGACAACCATCGAAGTTGCATCTTGTGTGATTCCATCTGAATCAGTCATTACCATTGTAACCTCGTAATCGGTGTTCTCTTCAAGGTCCCATGCACTTACGTAAACCTCAATCTCATCCTGGTTGTGTGCATACACATCGATGCTCATCTGGTCGCTCTCAGCCCAAGATTCGCTGCTACCGCCCATGCTTTCTGCAATCTCTTCTGTGCTATCTGTAATCATATCTTCAAGAGTTGCTGCATCTTCAGTACCCTCGAAAGCATGAATGAACAGGTTAGCGATATGACATGTCATTCCCCATGGAAGAGGGGAGGTGTATGCTTGCATAACCTCTAGTTGACCGTCATCAGTTGTGATCATTTGAGTTCCCTCAAACAATTCAATGCCCATTTCACAGAAGTAATCCTCATCCTCGTAAACTCCAGAATCAGAAGTGGAATCGCTTGCGGAAACATCCCACTTTCCAGCAGGCATTCCCATCTGTTCAGCTGGTAGTCCAGTCAATTCGAATTCGAAGCCGGTTGTAGTTGAGAATACACCATCGTGTGGTTCAGCGTTTTCATACAATTCTTCGTCGCTTCCATGGTCATGGTCGTCATGGTCGTCATGGTCGTGGTCATCATGTGGAGATGTGCCATCTGCGTAGTGAGTGTTCCCAGTTGCATATTGCCAATCTGAGCTTTGTCCGAAATCATCGGTGCACCTGTAGGAATCCCAATCTGAGTAATATTCACAATAGTACCACCAGTCATCAAATCCATCTGAGCCATCTGAGTTGTCTGTGCAGTAGAATCGCTCGTCGCCAGACCAGCCTTCTCCTTCCCATTCACAATAAGTCCAATCTACCCAGTAATAATCATCGTAGTATTCATCATCCTCGTAATCGCCATCATCATCATCACCAATTTGCCAATACAGAGTATCTCCGCCTTCAAGCGCAGATAGTTCTTGATAGAGAGTACTTGGTTCAGTGTAAAGAACCTGGCTCTCTGCGTTGTTGACAGAGTAATCAACTCCCATCGACATATGAATATCTAGTGGCATTACCTTATCACCATCATCTGCTTCCAGATGACCTTCCAAATCGAAGAAAATTGTGTTATCGGTATCCATTGACATAACAATGTCATGGCCATAAATCAAACCTGAAGCATCACGGTACTCAGTGTAATGAGCATCGACATTGAAGATACCTTCATGGCCGCCAGAGATTGTCAAATCCCAACCTGCGTAAGCATCTGACCACTGGGAAATTATTGCCATATCCATCATGGACCCATCACGAATTGTTAGCTCAGTGATGTGCTTGGTAACCTCAATTGTTGAGCCATTATAATCAAGCATCATTGAACCATCTTCATACTGGTCAATGATTATCGAAGAAGTGCCAGTTAATTCTTCAAGAATCAACAAATCGATACCAGCATCATCTGCAGATTGCATAATATCTGAAAGGATATCATCCAATGGCAATCCGGTCATAGACTCGAAATCATCGTTCATATTTGACCAATCATATTCGATACCAAAAGCAAAATGATCGGTTGTATTTGTTTCATCTGCTGCAACATTTTGTGGCATTACTGATGCGCACAAAAGTACTGCCAGCAATACTGCATTGAATCGGGATAGTTTCCTGTTCATGATGTAACCTAAGTCCGGTAACATATGAATGTACTGCCGACTAAAGGTGACTCAATTTTCCAACTCATCCTCGGAATATTCTTTGGATTCTCCACCAAATACTCCCCAAGAATCAATCAAATCAATATCTGCTAAACGCTTTCTTCTGCGAATAACTAGCCAAGCCAATAATGAAGCAATAAGCAGGAATGAGACGATTCCACCAGCTGCGATTAGTAATGAAGTGTTATCTGTTTCTTCTTCAATAAAGTCCAAGTCAATAGCCATGAAGTCGATAGTTTCACCGTCGATTGCAGTTACTTTGAGTTGTGCTTTACCACTTTCTTGGGATGTTACATTAATTTGTCCAACCCAAATTCCATCATTATTATCGTCAGTCAAATTGAACGTCCAAATTTGTAGATTCTTGGTGATTGTCGCATTGATTTGCGATGTAGTACCATCGGGGTCATCTAAGGCCACGCTAACGGTAATCTTAGTCAATTCATCCACCAAAATGACTTTCGGTGAAGCGGTAAGGTTAGACAAATCAGGGCTGCTTGAAGCTACAGTGATATTGATGTGGACTTCATCAACACCTTCTCTTCTATCTTCTACGAATAACGAAATATGATGTACGCCTGGAAGTAAATTTGTAGTATGGAATGCTGAATTAGACATTACAGTAGGATACAATTGTCCGGGGACATGTAATCTCCATTCTCTGCGAGTAATATCGTCATCAGCATCATTCGTACCATTGGAGTCCAGAATTATCAATTCTCCTGGCTCATAGAACTGGTTGTTCATCGGCTCATAGATTACCGCTTGTGGGTCAGATTCAACCACCTGAAGAGTTACTGTCTCATCCCTAGACAACCCTGTCTCATCCAGCAAAGTAAATGTCAGGGAATGCTGCCCAGCATCCAAATTAATTGTATGAATCTCTAGAGGGTTTGAATTTGTTAGAAGAACTCCTGAAATATCACTAGTCAAATTGAAGGTGAAGTTGTCCCCATCATAATCGACGCTATTTCGCAGGTCAAATTCTACCAAGTCGCTTGAATGATAACCTAGAGTTAAGTCCGGGCTGTCTAAGTTTAGAACAGGTGCTGAAGAGGACACATCTACAACCACACTAGATTGAACAGAGGGATTGATCCCATCATCCATAGTCAGTGTAATCGTATGAACTCCATTGGACAAATGCCCCTCAAAGATTAACCAATCCGAGCCTTCTTCTTGCAGAATTCCATCAATATCAGATTCCCATTTGTAAATCAAATATTCCGAACCTGATGCCGGTTCATTCTCTGAACAATGCCAAGAAATGTTAGGTGGGAAGGTATCACAAGCGCTGTCCCAATCGCCAGAACCTGATGCGTTAAATTCAAACAAATTACTTGAATCTGAATTTGTTCCTGACACAGGAGTGTGAATAACTGCTTTAGGAGGACTGTTCTTTACTATCAAGACTTCATTGGCAATACTTGTTGAATTGATATGCTCCATGCGACCATCATTTACACTCAAACTTATCACGTGTGAGCCTCTTGAAAGATAGCCTTGCCATGAACTCTCATTGGATAGAATTCCATCGAGGGAACTCTCCCATAGATAGGAGATTTCGTCGCCTTCTGGGTCAATTGTTGTGCTGACTAAATTGACTGAGTTCTCGGATAGATTCCCTGCTCGAATGATATCGAAGGATGCATTTGGCATTTCATTGAACAGTTCTACTGGGATTATCCATTCACTAGGGTTGTTAATTCCATCCGAAACTGAAAGAGTCAAATCGAAAGACATGGATGTGGAATTAGCGAAGGAAAGGAATCCAGTGCCATTTACACAATCGTTGATTCCTACCGTGTTGCCTAACCAATTCCATGAACAAGTTAGGACATCATTTTCAGGGTCGGATGTTCCACTTAGATTGTATTCAACTAATTTTGTAATCGGAGAAATTAATTCACCCCACGGAGAGAGTTTAGGGTCGGTATCAACCACAACAATCGGAGGTTGATTTGACAACTCAATTGTTCTGATTTCCTGGACGCAATTGCCTTTGTCATCACAGATATCGAGTGTAATGTCGTGAACGCCATCGCTTAATCCTACTATTGGTGCAATCAAGCCATTCACTGTGAACTCTGATGTATTTCCTTGTAGCAATACCCCGTCGATTGAAGAGGTCCATGTGAAGGTCATCATATCATCATCTAGATCCCACGACCTAGACGCATTGAATAGGACCTCACTTTGTGATGGGAACACATTCTGATCTATTGGTGAATCCCAAATTACGAACGGTGCTTGATTTCCAAGTGGTAGATGGCACCACACAATTCTATCTTGTGAGAGGGAGATATTTGTCGAATTAGTCACTCCATCATATGAACAATCAATGGTTACAGTAGTATACGGGCTTTGGCCAACACTGTTGTATTTCTTACCCCTCAAATCAGGGAATGTAACTGTTCCAATGTCATTGGTAGAGTCGCCAATAGTTGCTTCGAGTTGGTCGAAATCAAGTGAAACTGAAGCGATAGGTACACCATTTGAGTTGTTGTTGATTACCCATACCTCTACATCCCACGCTTCTTCTATCCATCCGTTACCATCGATTACTGCGTTTACGTAGTCGATATTGGAAGGCTGATGAAGATGCAGATGAGAATTTGTGTCCACATCTAAAATATGGTTTCCTAAATCTGTAAATCCAGACCAATTTAGTTCAACATTAGTGAAAGTTAAATTTCCTGTACAATCATTTGTAATATGGTTACTATGGCCTGATAATTGGTCATGGTTAGAAAGAGTAAGACAACCGGTACCAGAGAAATTGGCGTTAGACAAAATACTGGTTCTTTCCAAATTGTGGTCAGCATCCCAAACCAATCCACCGTGGCTTCCAATCATATCAAGGCCGTCTATTTCGCCTTCAGCTCCGGTAATATCTACTGCAGGGCCGCTATGATTTGTCCAAATCTCGACATCATTCAAGTGAAACATTCCGCCCTGAACTCCAAGGTCTAAACCACTATTATTGATTGAAATGGCTGAGCCTGTTACAGGATCATTAATTTCCAAATCGGTCAAGAAAATGTCAACGGAATCGATTGCTACTACTCCGCGATTATCGCCGTTAGAACTACAGTGGGTGCATCGAACATCACCAGAAGATGACTCAATATCATTGGCTCGATTGAATTCTAATCCTGCATCCCCATTTAGTGAACTTGTTAAATTCGAAAGGAAAACATACCTTGCATCATCGATGTGTACGCCTGAGTCTGAATTATTGTGTAAATTCAATCCATCAACAATAGTTGCTGCGCTCTCGAGATAGAACCCTTCTTGGCCGTTATGATGCAGATTCCAATCATTGCCTTGTATCGCACCTCCGTTTATGGCAAATACTCCAGGCCCAGTTGAATTAGAAACTTCTAGTCCATCGAATTTTGCTGCGAAATATGATGAGCGAACAGAAATTCCTGCTGCATTAGCACCAGTTCCGGAACCTCCAGTATTGTTTATCGAGAGATTGGTGAAAACTGTTGAAGAATCAACGAAGTATAACTGAACACCAACTGCATCGTTATCTTCTAAATGAGCATCTTCAATCCAAGCACCTGTAGCATTAATTTCGATAGTAGATGTTGCCAGTCCTGCAGTTTTTGAGTCAGGGCCACCTGTTCCACTTATCAGTAATCCTTCGATTACAGCACTCTGATAATTTGTGTAATTGGTGCGGTCTTCTTTGTCCAAAATTATTGCTTTGTACATCGAATTCTTGATTTCCAAATCTCTCATTACTGCACGGGTAAGTGCACCATCGTCAGTATGTCGGACAATGGCACCGTGGTCTGCTCTGTCAATCAGTGTATTTTCGATTAGAGGCACACTATCTTGTACCCAAATTCCGGCTGATTGTGCCAATGTAGCACCCGTAATGTTAGTCAGGGTCAAGTTACGAATCAAGCCCCCTGAGCTGCCCCAGACATTCAAACCTCGAGTTACAGCATCGTTGACTACCAATCCGTCAATGTTTGGTGCTGAACCAGCACCTATCGACAAACCAATTCCATACCTCCAATAATTTGGGAAATTCCAATCTTGACCTGCTTCATCAATCACAAGGTTGCGGATTGTTGGGGTTGCTGAATTGAATAGGTCGATGCCAACATCGTCGGGATCGAAAATTGTTACATTTGCGAGATATGGGTCTGAACCGTAAACGGTTATGCCATAGGTTGAATGAATGATTGAGGCGTTGTCTATTTTGCTACCTCTACCATTAGATGAGGAATTAAACTGAATGCCCATGTGGTCTCCTCCCCCAGAATAATCAAAGTATACAGGGCAGTTAGAAGTACCCTCGACAGTTATCCTTCCTTCGACATAAATTCTTACGCCATTAGACATGGTAACATTGGTACATGGAGAAATTACCAACTCATCGGTGACTGGAACCGTGTAATGATTATTCAACGCGACGCTACCTGACCAGGTGGTTTGTGCTCGTCCACTGGTTTCACTGATTTCCGAGTCTGCCAACATCAATGGAGACTGAATAGATAGTAGAAACATCGAGATGAGAAATAAAGCAGACAATACCTTACTCCTCAGCATATTTATGCACACTTGACCTATACCATTAGAGTGTTCCCCTTCACGATTCACAATATATGAACCCTCAAACAATCTAAAACTTGGAATAGGCTATGTGAGTAGTTCTCAAAATTTAATCAAAAGTAGATTCGTCAAAGTAATTGATGCATCAGCACAGTCGCATCCTTAGCAGCTGTAGGGCAGAGCGAAATTTTCCAAAGTGAAATGGCTTCAGCCATGGAAGAAAACGGGTTGTGTGTTTTGTATATGGCTCTGTAATACCAAATCATTGCAGCGATTCTTCTGGCTGAAGTCAAATTGACTTGAGACTCGTGACTTGGTAAATCTATCTTGTTTAGTATTGACTCTGCTCTAGAAGAATCACATCTTTCCAGCAAAGACAACTGCAACATTGTCGCTCGCAATCCGGTTCTTGAAAACGCACTTTCAATCAATTTCTCAAAGGAAGGTGAATTTGGCAAGGCCTGTGCAATCTCCGCTCGTAATTTCATTGCCTTCAACTGCGGATCTTCACTGTGGGTAAGCGATTCTAAATTTTCACGAATTGCACTTGCTTCGGCCCAATTCTCTTCGGAAACAAACCACGCATGACGAATATGTGCAATTGCCACCAAAACCACTTTTTTCATTTCATCATCAATTGATGAAATGTCAACCTTGTCTAATAATTCAATAACTTCTGCTCCAACATTCTTGCCTGGTAATCTATCATCTAATCTTCGAGCCGCTTCTGACAATAGTAATCGCAAATCGGCATTTATTGGAATTTCAACCTCACTGCTTCCTTCCAATAGTGAAACTGAATATTCTAAATCTGGTGCATCGATATTTGACAGATGTTCATTGGCAATATCTCCTTCACCTCTCTCGATGGCAACCATAGCAGCCATTCGATGTAAGGAGGGCGTAGGGTGACGGAATATTGCGTCGCCAATCAATGCAGCTAAACCTGCACTAGAGCGAACCATCAGAGATTCTGCGTTTTTCATCAACAATGATTCAAAGTCTCCCTCTGAGTTCAAAACGTGGTGCATTTCCACTAATCGAGCAAGGTCACCTTCTATTTGTGACCAGTAATTTGCAGCATTTGCATGGTCTTGTTTTGTCAACATAGTTGAACGGACATTGCGAACTAAATGATGTAATTCAACTCCAGACTCAAACCATCTTAGCAAAGCGTGATCGTCTAATTCGAATAGGTATTGTTCGTGTTGAAGATGCTCACATGGAACAGGTACAGGCAACAATGACAACTCGTCAAGAGCCTTGATTTCCTCACCCAATTTCGACAATACTACTTCTCTTACCCATTCTTGTAAATCTGAACCCGCTTCTGGCAATTCTGATTCCTCATCATGCATTTGCAAAGCTAATGGATGGCCCCCCAAGCGTTGTACTACCAATTCTCGATTTTCTAAATGAGAAGGTAACAACTCAACGGCATCGGCGATTTCAAGAGGCGGAACATCGAAAATTTCGAAGCCCTCGCTAATAGGAAGTGGTGCCCTACTTGCCATTATCATGTGTTCTGCTTTACTAGCAAAGAGTTCTAATCGGCCCAAATGTCGCAAACTGATTTCTTGCAATTCATCAATTATCAAAACATCATTCTTCGTTGAGTTCAGAGCCGCTGTTTCATTGCTAAAATTGAGTTCCCAATCACCGAAAATTTCGGTGATATCTTTGAATGACTCCATAGTTGCAAACCTGACTATTTTTCCTTCTCGAACTAGTTCATCAGCGATACCTCGCAGCAATGAGGTCTTGCCGATTCCAGGTAGGCCGGTGAGAATCAATTTTTCCTTTGTCTTTAATTCTTGAATCAATGAATCTCTACCACGCAGAAATGTTTGAGTTGGAGGATTTCCTAACAGTTCCCCGACCTTCTTTTTCGCTGGAATCTCGATATCTCCACATTCTGCTCGGCCCGCTTCAGTAATGTGGTAGACTTTGCGTCTGCGACTTCCGCCACCAATGACGTGAGCTTTTCTCTCGATAATCAGATTCTTTTTCTCCAACTCGTTTAATGGGCCATGTAATGCTGAGCGAACCACTCCTAAGTATTCAGATAAACCCGGTAGACAAATCTCTCGAGGAACATCCCAAGCAGATTCCAGACTAGAAGGAAAGGTGGCCAATCGAGCAAGTATTCTTGCCTCAGGGCCGGTCACCATGCAGGTTTGCTACGACTCATCAATGATGTTTCTTGCCCTTCCATGATTGCGATGTATTCTTGATGGAATGTCGCTACAATCGTAACATGCCGGTGACTCTAGACAAGGTAGATTTGCCGGCCAAGCCGGGAGTTTACCTTTTCCGAAATTCACAAGAACGCGTTCTTTATGTTGGTAAAGCAACAGTCCTTTCGCAAAGAATACGCTCCTATTTTTCATCTAACCCGGACCGTGCAATGATTCCAGAATTGGTAAAAAATTCTGATGACATCGAATGTATTGTTACCAATTCGCCTCAAGAGGCACTAATCCTCGAGAGGCAATTGATTAGGCAACATAGACCGAGATACAATTCGATGCTAAAGGATGACAAATCGTACCCCTTCCTAGCATTAACCAAAGAAGAATTTCCTAGGATATTGTACACTAGACACCCCCCAAAAAACTCATGGAAATGGGGGCCATTTCCTAATGCAGGTGCTGCCAAGCAAGTAATCCAATTACTACGAAGACATTTCGGAATTCGTGATTGTAAAGAATTGCTACCCCAAGGGTGTCTTGCCATGCACATTGGATTGTGCGCTGGCCCGTGTATTGAGGCTGGAGATTATGCTCAACGTGTCAAAAATGTAAGGCGAATTCTAGACGGAGATGCCAAGGATTTGATTGAGGAGTTAGCAAAAAGTATGGATGAATATTCCAAGGCTCAACAATACGAAATCGCTGCATCAATTAGAGACACTAT
>CEVL01029589.1_pt1 | contig 16804 bp, 23 predicted proteins | sample 427051 | NCBI WGS metagenome assembly CEVL01 (sample SAMEA2623673, study PRJEB7988) | marine metagenome | biome: marine biome (ENVO:00000447); feature: surface water layer (ENVO:00002042); material: "saline water (ENVO:00002010), including plankton (ENVO:xxxxxxxx)" | depth 5 m
TAGACTGTGCCCAAAAGTTCTGTGCATTAATAACATCATCTTTTGTCACGCCACTTTTAGATGAGGGCATTTTCACCGATTTTGTTTTTTTAAGACTGAACCCACGAGCAGAATTAATCTCCGTATCATATTGGTCTGGGTCAGAAATAACGCGGCTAGTAGATTGGAGGATATTCATTATAATCTAAATGTAACCGTTTCTTTTAAATACGTCTTTCATGAAAAGTAAAAATATGAACAATAAATAAATGCCGTGCCCTATTTGCACAGGAGCTCTCATTTCAAAGGCTGCACAGGGTATAGCTGCATTAGGAACAATTAAACATGTTAAGGAACGCAAGAAATCCAAACCTAAGAAAAAATCTCCCCAGAAGTAAATGGTTCATTTAGACCGAATACGCGAAGAAATACGCGTATTAAACATAAAAGACGAAACATTACTGTCATATCGAGTATATGAAAATTTTTCGAAACGAATACAACACTTCAATACCATCAAGATGGGTGGATACCCCGATCGTAATAAACTAACTGAAGAAGAGTTGGAAGAGCAGAGTTATTTGAACTCATACTTCGAAAATCTTAAGGACATATTTCCACAAATTGAAACAAAGTGGCGCAGAAGATATGTTTAAAGATAATTCACACTCATAATGCATGACGTATATAGTAGGAGACTGTTTGGAGAAACTTGTAGAAGTACAGGATGAAAGTGTGACTACTATATACCTCGACCCACCCTTCGATAGCGGTCGCGATTATACGCTATCAAAGAATGATGCAACTGGGTTTAAGGATACTTGGAAAGGTGACGAATATAAGCACTTCATAGAAGATGTTATCGACGCATGCCTCCCAAAGTTGAAAAAAGCTGGTACGTTGTTTTTCCACATTTCCGCCGAAAAAATGTTCACACCCGAACAGGTATTACGTTCCAAATTTAAATACGTTCAACCTATTTTCTGGAAAAAGTGTAGATCTAAGAATAACGTAAAAAAGAAACTGGGTGCTACCATTGATATTATATTTAAGTGTTCTAATTCACCGAATCCAGTGTTTAATGTAGTATATCAAGCACGGGATGAGAAATACGTTAACAACTCGTTCAATAATACAGATGATAGAGGAAAATATTCGTTAGGGCATATCGTTACCGAGAATACGAAAAAAGGGTATACGTACCCCTTTGAGTTTAATGGAGCTATATTCAACCCGGGTGCAGGTTGGCGTATCAAAAAAGAAGAGTTGGAAAAACTGAAGAATGAGAATAGATTGCACACTCCTAAAAAACCTGGTTCAAAATTGTACAAGAAGATATATCTTCATGAGACCGAAGGAAAGCCGTGTACAGATCTATGGGACGATATACACTCTATAAGTCAGGGTTCGGAAATACGAACGTATCCTACGGCAAAACCTATACAGTTGTTAGAGAGGATTATAAAGATATCTTCAAATGAAGGGGATTTGATACTTGACCCAATGTGCGGCTCCGGTACTACGGGAAAAGCTGCAAAAAATTTAAATCGACCCTATATTCTCATAGATAAAAACGACAATACAGACATAATCAATACTCGCATACAATAGAATGTTCGAGTGCATCAATGAACCCCTGAGGATTGTCTTGTTGAATCTTGGCCGTCAAACACGAACCACGACCCAACAGGGCTTTTACACCGTTGTTTAAAGTGATTCTCAGACGCAATCCACACGTGTTTTCGATTACACCACTCGCAGAGTTGTTGTTGATTCGCAGCTCTCCAGGTTCCTTCCAAAGTCTCAGGAGTTCTTCTTTTTCAAAGAGAACGATTCTACGCTGAGGAATGGTATGATATATGATCCATTTCGATTCATGAGTATCGTACACCTGTTTAATTAGGCTTTTATAATCGATATTCTGCAAAATGTCGTGCATGAGGATTTTGTATTCGGCTCGGACGTTCTCGGTTAGTTCCTGTTTTGCCTGAAAATCCATAATCGCAATCCGATCGTACATGTAACGGTAATTTCGCTTGATCTCTTCGTGTTTACGGATGAAGTGCATGATTCGATCCGCATCTGAGACCGACTTCAACGACATGTTCCTCCAGTCCGTGCTCCCAGAGGTGGACATCTTACACTTTAGGCTCACACCGACACCTTGATCGTTGACCGCATCAGAGTGATTGCGTGTACCCCCTTTATGGGTAAGGGGACCCGTTACATCACGTATTTTCTTCAAATTAAAATCTTCGTTGATCAGCTTGATGGTATTGTGTTCGTTTTGAACGCCGTCGTGATGCGGGGTACCGTCTGTTACAAAAGTCATAGTTCGTAATTTTACGCGGAATGCGCGTTTACTTAAGTACAATTTGGGAACTCTGCATACCTGCATAATTAATATAAAGATTTAAATACATATAAATGTAATGAACGTTAACAACATTCCATCCCACGTAAAACATATTCTCCAAAACAAAGAACTGTCCATGAGTCAGAAAATGACGGCGTTCATGGCATTTATGCCGAAGCTTCCAGCCGATCCTAAAGTAGATCGGATTTGGGAAGATAATGAAAAGGTTGGTGTCCAGATTCTTCAACTAATCAATGATCATAAAATTCAGATCAAGGGTCTAGATAAAAACGGACGTCTGATAATCACTTAATTCTTATCCTTCTTATTACAGGGTCTAATGGCCCACTTGTTCTCTTTATTGAACTTTTCATAATCGATCTCCTCGATTTTGAAAACGTCCATTATAAACTTCTTGAGTGGATGCATGCACTTTTTAGATTCATCTTTCTCGGAAGGACTAGGCTTTACGCTAGCTGTAACATCGATGGGTTCCGAATCATTATTTTTGGCGCGTACGTGTACACGTGGACGAATGAAATGTGTTTGTGTTAGTGTAAACATTGTACTTTTTGATCTAGTGATATCTTTAATAATGAATAATACCCGCGGCGTTAAGAACGGATTTCGTGGCCATCATAACAGCGAGTCCGGTAGCAATCTCCGGATACTCCATTTTCATCAGTCTACCGGCAATCGTCATTGGAAGAACCCACGCTACTAACTGAAACTGTGCATCAACAATTTCTGGTGGAATTCCAGCCGCTTTTACACGGACGACGGATCTAACTGGACGTTTGATTACACGCGTTTTAGATTTGGTCATCAGTTTTACCGGAGATCTTTGGTGTACGGTATGGGTGGATAAAGTTAACATTTTTTTCTACTTTATCGGCGTGTATTTTCTTTAAATGTGGCATTTGAAGATCGACGTTCAAAAATGAGACCTAAGTTAAACCAATATAAAGCATATACACAATTCAAACACAAAGAATGATCCGCATCTCTTCTGTCACCGATTACATCCTCAAGCTCGAGAAGCTCAACCAGGAGTCTCGCGAGAAGATCGACTCTCTCAAGAAGCTCTTCCTTCAATCTGAGGAAGAGAAAATCGCGGCTCTTAATGAGTTGAATGCAATGAAAAACAAAATTATCAAGAAGGTTACATTTGTAGCTAACGAAGATGAGGTTTCGTCTATCAACCTCGAACTTGCAGACCATCTACTGAACATCTCTGCCCGCGAGTCGAACTCTTACAAGGCAAAGGCGTTTTCGAATGCAGCCGCTATTATTGCTAAACTTCCTTACGAGGTTACCGATGGAGAATCTTGTGCTAAGCGCACCAAGGGCATTGGTCCTTCTATCGCAGCTAAGATCGACGAGTTCCTTGAGAACTACTACGACTCCGACGCCGATTCAGATTATGAATATGATTCTTATTCCGATTCTGAATCGATCGCCGAGTCGGATGACGAGTCGGATGACGAGTCAGACGCCGAGTCTGTTGCATCTAACAGCACCACCTGTTCTTATGAGGAGAACTGCAAAAGCGCTACCAACGAATTCATCGCGGCTGAGCTAATCCATCTCGCAAACCTCGAGTCTAAACGCGGTCAGGATCCTTTCCGCATCCGAGCTTATGAAAGGGCCGCCGCCTCTATCCGCGATTTGGATTTTGAGGTATGCTGCGGCGCTGATGTATCCGAGGGTTCTAGAAAGGTTCCCGGTATTGGAAAGAGCATCTCCATTAAGATTGATGAGATTCTCCAAACTGGTACTACCAAGCGTGCTACGGAGCTCTCTAGTCGCTAAACCCATTTTGCCGAAGACCTTTTAAATATACGTCGTTTACGACGACGCGTGAGACGTGCAAGAACATATATATAGAATATACCAACTCCTAAAGGGGGCATCTTGTAATGTAAGGATATTAAAAAATTACAACACAACATTCACATGGAAGTTCACGAAATTACAAACTTCGTAGATTATGATACCTGCGACCAAATAGTAGAAGAAATACTTATCACACCTTTGCGAGAAAACCATGAAACCCAGCCATTTTTTTGGAATAGAACCCGTGGTATTGATAAATTTCCGTCTAGCAGCCTATTGAAAAGTATACGCGATAAAATGCTCAATGTAGCAAAAATATTATACAATCAAAATGCACTTGTTGTTGATTATGTGGATGTAGTCACGTGGTACGATGGTCAAGAGATGAAACCGCACTCAGATTCTGTAGATATACACACGGGTATACCCTATGCATATTGCTCGTCTCGTATATATTCGGGTGTATTGTACCTCAATGACGATTATGAAGGTGGGGAAACATACTTTCCAAATTTAAACAAATCTGTTAAACCCCTCAAAGGTAAATTCGTATTATTTCCCGCGAATGTAGAATATACACACGGTGTAAATAAAATATCAACCAAAAATTATAGGTATACTATGCCCATATGGTTTAAAAAATTATAGTTAAAGATAATAACACACTATTCGTAAATATGTTTTGTAAAGCATACAATCCTGGAAATGTTCCATGCACACGGCATGGTGGATTTCGTGGGTCAAATACATGCGATGATCATTATCATTATAATAAAACTATGTGTACTATATGCAAAAATCCTATACTAAACCCAAAACTACTCACATGTGGACATATATTTTGTATGACTTGTGTCCATGAAATGTCTAGAAACTCTGTTAATGAAGTTAATAATTCGGTATTTGTAGCACCGGTCAAAGAATGTCGTAGACATCTTATTCAGTGTCCGACATGTGAGAAATACACCTATATGGAATATGTTGATACGGACATGTTTTGCAAGAATATAAAAACCCTTCTTGATGAATGTGAAAGATTAAAGACCGGACAATTGAAAAGAGGTTGCCTGTTACATATATTCGATGAAGTGGTTAAGTATAATACAATGGTCTCATTGACGGTAAATTTTTATGAAACCTTGTACTACAAAGCATACGAAGCTGCCTCAATGGACAATCGTTTTGAAAAATATGTATCCATCTTCAGGGTCTTGTTTTATAATGTGTCGGATTCTGAAACCCACGAGACACCGGAACTTAGAAGAAGTACACGAGTAAAAAAACCCATAGAACGACTGAGTTTATAATTTCTCGTAAGAAGATGCATTTTCATATTCTTCGTCTATTGTAAGATCATTATATTCAATCTCTCTCGTAACATAAGCGTCGGTGCTATCTTTTATCATCATATCCCTGATAGTTTCAAATAATACGGACGTCAAGGCAAATTTATAAGCTAAAAAGCCAACAAAAGTTGCTCCATAGTCAAAATCGAAGCTAAAAGGTGCATTATTCCACATGGATTCAAAAATAGCCGTACCTACGGGTATGAGAATCTGAGTTTGAATAGGAGAATTTTCCAATTCGTCTACATATTTGATCAGTGATCCCAAGTATGCGAGTGAAGACACAGCCCCCAACGTCGCAGATACACCTTCCGCAGCACCCTGTGTTATAAAATAACTTGCAGCAATAGCAGTCCCATAACCTGTAGTAGAATTACGAAGTTTTGTCTTCAACTTTTCATAATCCACCGTCGATTTAATTACAGGTTTGGCTGATGCTAATATGTAACTCATATATCACTGTTTAGATTATTATCTTTAGATACTTAAAAGAATGAGACTTATATATAATATGTCTGGATGTCCGAGTGGTCTAAGGAGGACGACTTAAGATCGTCTGTGCTATGCACGCGTGGGTTCGAACCCCACTCCAGACACACTTTTATCTTTATACGTGTGACCCATATATAAAGATAAAAATACCCTATTTACAAATGCTTATAGAAGTATCTAAGGGTGAACTCATAGATAAAATAACCATCCTTGAACTCAAACTTAAATACATAACCGATACCATGAAACTGCAAAATGTCTCACGAGAATTAGATGCTTTGCGTAAACATGAGTTTGCTACATCTCATAAATCCGATCTATATGTAATTAACGAAACTCTATGGAATATAGAAGACCGTATTCGAAAATATGAAATGGAAGAAAACTTCGGTGAAGAGTTTGTACAATTGGCTCGAAGTGTTTACAAATTTAATGATAAACGTTCAGTCATCAAAAAGAAGATAAATATAGAACATGGTTCAAATTTTGTGGAGGAAAAAAGTTATGCTTAAAAACAGAAATCATGTTATTATAAAATGATAAGCATATTGCATCATCTGGGTCTAGGCGATGCTATAATGCTTAATGGAATGGTTAGACACTTTGCAGAACGAGAAGATGTGTGTATTTTTGTAAAGAAACAACACGTAGACTCGGTAAAATTCATGTACAGGGACTTGAACAATGTTAAAATTAAACCAGTAAACACTACCGACGCTAGAGAAATGTGGATGCAGGTTGAAGGTACCCCATTTCCACTTGCTACGTATAAATTACCGGATGATACATGGAACTTTATTACAAGTGGACCTGTGAGTGATATGGCTAATTGGGCTCATAGTATATACATTCAAGCTGGTATACCACCCAAGTATATGTATTCCAAGTTTAAAGTTGTGCGTGATCGTGAATCGGAAATCAAATACGAAAGCGATGATTACACTTTTGTACATGACGATGAAACTAGAGGAATGAAAATAGACATTCCTACCAAAGATGTGTTTCGCGTAACCGAAGAGCGACTTAAAAATAGATCAAATATATTTGACTATTTGACTGTTATTGAAAATGCGAAAGAAGTACACTGTATGGACAGTTGTTATGCGTGGATGATAAATTTAATGGAGATAGGCGATCCCACAAAAAACTTTCTTCATTTGGATGTAAAAGGTAACTATACACCCCGCATGGTTAAAACCGTGTTTGGTGACGATTTGTGGTCATACGTGTAAATATAATTTTTATCTTTTAATGCTATTGGATCACCATACCCGAAATCCTCTAATAATTTTCTAACTTCACTCGTTTCATAATCTGTTATCTCTATAAAAATTGTAGGTTTGTGCATTTTTATAGTGTTAATCGCACCTCTCAATACGTACAACTCATGATTTTCTACGTCAAGTTTTATAATAGATGGAACTCCATCATAAACCGAATCGAGTGTTTTACATTCCACGGGTACAGCGGTATTTTCGTGTTTGCACGTTTCGTTCATATGCATTGAAGTACCTCCATAGTTTCTCAATCCATAAGGCATTCTAAGTGGGAGAAACATATTCTTTGTATCATCGGTATCAGATAAAGCGTGTGCATAAATCTTAACCGGATTATCAAGTGTATTCAATTCTAAATTTTTCTTCAATACTTGGTGATACATGGGTTCAAAAGAATGAACAGGACCTATTTCAGAAAACATAAGAGTGTGCGTACCTATGTTCGCGCCTATGTCCAAAATGTCCGTGCCTTCTTTATAATACGTTTTCACGTGATCGGCAATCCAAGCCTCCCAAAATACACCCGAAGCCCTAGCGGTATGACCAACAAACTCATCGTCATTTATCACTGCAACATCGTATCTACCTACTTTACATCGAACGCAGTGTATCTCCATAAGTTACACTCACAATAAAGCTTTAATTATAGTTGTCGAAATTTTTTGATCAACTTCCCACCATGTACCATGAAATACATTTTTAAGAAAATCCGGTACCTCTTCCTTGTTAATAGGAACCTCATCATAAGGAAGGACTATCCATCTATCATTTTTTATAGTACTCAGTACACCCCCATCGTGTGTTATAACAGGCTTTTTAAAATACATAGCCTCAAGCATCGGTAAACCAACCCCTTCTCCTCTAGAAAATGAAATGAAGTAATCGCACATATTATATAACCCAGCCATCCTATTTAGATCTAAATGACCAGTTATGTAGCTTATATTGGGATGATTAGGCAGATTATTCACGTGGTTTGTTTTCATCATGAGCACATGTTTTGTACCAGTCAATATATTAGCAAACATATGAGCTAATTTGACGGCGTTTTTTCTAACATCATTTGTACCCACGTACAAAAACACCTTTCTATTTGGATCCGGGTGTTTACAAATAACGATAGGCTTGCTTCGAATTAAGGGTGATGTGTACCAGTTTAATGATACACAGTTAACACCGTACCTTTCAAGGATATTTTTAAGATAATCATATGGAACTATCACCTTATCGAATAGTTTCATCTTTTCAATAACATGTGGGTGAACGTCGGACGTTTCAAACATTGTAAACAATTGTTTTCTTTTTTCCTTGAGTCTATTCAACCACATTTCCCATAACGGATACGTTTCTAAAATTTCGGAAATGGTAACAGTATCGGGTGTATCATCGTCCTCTATTCCGAGATCCTGTTTCAAAAAGAATCTACCATGAATTCGCCCAAACATCTTATACTAGTTAAAGATTTTCTCTTTAATTAATACATGATTACATACGCTATCACTGTATGTAATGAGCACCGAGAGTTACATCAGTTACTCTCATTTCTAAAAGCTGTGATACATCCAGAAGATGATATAAACGTCCTCGTGGATGAAAAAAACGTTACTCCCAAAGTCGAAAAAGTTTTAGAATCTTTTGATGATATAGAGGTTCATAGACGTCCGTTTTGCGGAAATTTTTCCGATCACAGGAATTATCATATAACAAAATGCAAAGGTGATTACATTTTTGTATTAGACGCGGATGAAATGCCCCAAGAAGAGCTCATAAAGTGTATCAAAACGTTTACCGGAGATATACTACACATTCCTCGTATTAATATTATCCCGGGATGTACGAAAGAGTGGTGTAAAAAAATGAACTTCAACACAAATCATTTAGGATGGATTAACTGGCCAGATTATCAGGGAAGATATTTCAAAAACACTGATAAAATCAGGTGGTCCAGAGGATTACACGAAAGACTCACCGGAAGTTCGAATGTCGCCCAAGCTGAAGCCTCCCCTTCTATCGCGTTATGGCACATTAAAAGTGTTGATCGTCAGGTTGCTCAGGATAAATTATATCAAAATTTGTAGTTTTTTTCTTCGTCTAAAGTAAACAATGGCCGCTATAAGTGCTGCTCAAGGAGGTGTTTTACTCATCATGGCTTTAATGTTCGCCGCGTTATGTATCGTGGGTATCAAGCATTACAATAGCTGCAAGGCTATTCAGGGAAAATCTATGTATGAAAATCGTAAAATATTCCTTACACAGTGCCTGACTATCATGATTACTGTTCCCGCCACCGTTCTCGCCACTAAGAAGGGTGGTTTGTTCGACATGATTTCCGGTTACGGGAAATCTGCGGCCGGTCCTTTAACTATAGTGATGGGTGCCATGGGTCTCACCGCGTCCATCCTTTTACACCAGCTTCTCAAACCCGCTGAATGCAACCCTAAGAAATCTGATCAAAACTACGCGAAGGCTGGTATCGGTCTTTCCGTTATCGCGATACTCGCCGGCGCCGCTTTTACATTTGTCATTAGTGGTAAAGGCGCTTACGCGAACCGCGCTCGAGCCGCCGCGGGACTCACCGCGCCCCTAAATCAGCAAATCGCGGCGTAATAATTAAAAAACTAATAAGAACACAAAGTATGGAACTGCATGAGGCCACTTATGTAGTTTGTATGCTTATAGTTCACGTTATGCGAAATGTAGGTAAACTCACGTTCAAAGACAAACTTCAAATACTAGATTGTGTTTTCTCTTTGTTACGATCCCTAGATGATAATTCCAATAAGATATATAGTTGCACAACTAGGCCTAGTATAGAATATACAGCAGAATAGTTTGCACCCTTTCTGTACTGGTAGAAACACCACATGATACTGGCTATGATACCAGAGTATAACATGGGGTACGTCGTATTATCTATCTTCTCAAACTTTACGGTATTCAAACGAAGCATCATCTGACCTACACCTATAGAAATCGCGGTGGCTGCTATGAGGTCGTCTGTACTCACCATTTATATAGTTAAAGATTTTAATGTAGGCTAATACAAATGGATAACATTTTGAAGTCGTACGCTACCAAGGGCAAAGATAATGAGAAGATCGTGAACAAGATTACACGTCTTGTGAACAAATACAAGAAGACTGGTATCAACAAGGAAAACATCTGTGGACTTGTGTCTACTCTCATGATGGATGTTCAGAGTATGAAGGGTCTCGTCGGACCTGAAAAGAAGGAGCTCGTTATCGATCTCATTTACTCCGTCATCGAGCAGATCGATGCAGGCGACGAGGACTCCGAGCTTGAAACTGTTTTGAAGACGATGGTTCCTCCCATGATCGACAGTTTTTCGATCATGCTAAAGGTAAATAAGGCTTGCTACTGTATTAAATTTAAATGAAGTTCCCAACTCTTGAAACAATGATCACATATGGAATATACACTATCAAAGATCTTGTACTATATTCACATAATAAACTCAAAAAGAGGAATATTATACCTCTAAAAGAATGTGATTGTTGTTCATTTGTTTATTCAGGAGAAACCTGTCTCAATTGTTCTACTTCTTCGGTTTAATAACCAAGCCAAGAACTGTTTCTAAATTATTCTGATCTCTCTTAAGCGGTTTAGCACGTTTAAGTCGCAATGGCTCATTTGTACCCGTTGCGCCTTTTATTTCGTACATCTTAGCCGTCGTATTATTAACAGGAACCACTATGTCTACTTCCTTTTCTTCCACGACTTCTTTTTTAGGAATCGTGTCGATCACCATATTTTCCCTAAATTGTTCTATAGTTAAATTACCACCAAATTCGACTAACATCTGACGTTTTGGTGCCATCTTAATCATTCCCCGTTTTCCATATAGTTGCTTTCGCATCATGACTATATTTCCGCATATGAGACCTCCTTTACTTAAACCATATGAATCTATCGCATATGATTTCATACAACTCCAGGAGCAAAACCTACCTGTCGTCATGAACTTGTTCCGTCTTTCGTCATGCTTTAATGGTAAAGCCAATGGTTCTGTTTCAAAATCGTGACAACACCACCAGCACCACGACATAATATTAAACCGAAATTAGTCTTTAAGTAATAATATTTTTTTGTAGTGTATAACATAAGAGAGTACGATGATAGCAATCGGGGTAGTCGTAGTCATAGTACTTGCTCTCGGGTATGCTTATTTGGCTGCACAAAAAAAGACTGTCCCAGCACAGGCGGAAGCTGTGTCTCAGATTTTAGATAAGGCTGCGGGTGGTCCCGAAAAGATCACCCCCAAAGTCGATGAAATCAAGATGGAAACTGACGAGGAGTTGAAGGAGCGGATAGATAAGAAGGTCGAAAGTGTAGGAGATAAAGAGGTTGGTAAGGGTCTCGTTGAAGAGATAAAGAAGCTCGTCGAAAAGAAGTGTGCATTTCCTAAGCACGCCAACCCTAAAATCGGTTGTGGTCCCAATTACGAACCAGACCCCGATAGTGAAATGGGGTGTTGTAAAATTAAGGGCAAAGCCGTCGATAAGAAACAGGAACGTATTAAGATGGCTAAGCAGATGGGTACAGAGCTTTTAGTTTCAAGTATCGCATCGGCTGTAATGAAAAAGGGTCTCGAAAAAGCTCTTACAAAAGCCATGGGAAGTCAGGCTACGAAAGCGGCGGCGAAAGCCGCTGGTAAAAAAGCCGCGAAAGCCGCTGCTAAAAAGGCTGCTCAAAGAGCGGCCAAACGAGGTGCAACCAAGGCTGCCCAAAAGGCTGCCGCAAAAGCTGCAGCTAAAAAGGCTGCACAAGCTGCAGCTAAAAAGGCTGCAAAAGCTGCAGCTAAAAAAGCCGCTGCGAAGGTTGCTCAAAAGGCTGCCCAAAAAGCCGCTGTTAAAGCAGGAGCCAAAGCAACTGCTGCAGTTGCCGCCGCCGGTACTAAAGCCGCTACCTTGAGTGCGGCCGGACCTCCTGGTATGGTCGCGGCTGCAGTAATGTTGATGTTCGATGTAGTATCGATATCTCTCGATATCATCGACGTTTCGGGTTACGAAACATATACTTCGCAAAGTGTACTCGATAGCGCACGCGTACGTATAGATGCAGATGGTTACAAAAGAGTAACAGAATCTAATGATAGTGAGTGGCCACTTTTGTTCCCCATAACCGAATACGCCAAGGATGAATTTGCCGCTGCTTCGGAATTTATGACTACTAAGATGTTCGAAGAATACGTGATGCCGAACATCCCAAAAGATCCCATCGCCGGTCCCGCATGGGCCAAGTTCATGGAACAGACAGTCGCATCACTCGATGGGTCCGTCGCAGAACCACAAATGCCCCAATCTATTCTAGATTTCGGTGCAGCTATACAGAAAAAATACCATAAAGAACGTGATAAGATCTTATTTGAAAAACTAAAGGAAATTTGTCCTCCTGAAAAGGCTAAGGGTCTCGAGCTTTTAGAGGTTATGAGTACCCCTAAGCGTATAGGCATTAGTATTACAGCCGACGCCGCTGCTAAATGGAATACGGACAACACATCCAAATGGCTCCAACATAATGACTTTTTCAAGCCACCCGACACGCCCGTGGACTATCTGGATCCTACCGTAGCTTCTTATACAGATCATTATTTCATAATAAATAGCGCTAATCCGGGTGATGCGAAAAACCCTAACCTTCAAAAGAGACCCCTTCCCAAAAAGGTGGTCTTAGGACGTGCGTACGGTCCACTTGTCGCGTATTGTTTAAAGCGTCGCCAAAATTCGGGACTCGCGAAAGCTGTAGAACCTCAAAAACTCGGCGTTACGTTTAATTTTGATAATGGTGTGTGCAATTTCACCAAAGCGTTCTGTAGACGTTACGGTCTTGTATTCAAGAACAATAATTGTCGTACGCAGCCAGGTCAAGCGTTTGCCGAAATGATTTTCGGTAAAACGATCACTCGCGGTGTTATTCGAGGATACCAATCGAAGGTTATAGATAACTTTAAAAAGGGTGATCCTCTTAGCATAGCGAAGGGTTTGTACTATGCAAACCCGGGAACGCTTATTATGCACGGTATCGGGGAATTTGCTATAGGTGAAATCATGGATACAAAAGCGAAAGAATCTAAGCCCGCTAAAAAGCGCCCTTGCTCGTACTTCGGTGCGAGGTTACGCGATGACGGTACGAGTTGCTGGCTTGATACAGTTGCCAAAAAATCGTCGATAACTAAGAAATATCCATGCAGTAGATGGAAACATAAACACGGTAAGCTCCGTGATGACGGTACGAGCTGCTGGAAGGATACTATCGCTATTAAATCGTCCATGACGAAAAAGAGACCTTGTAGCCATTGGAAGAAGAAATACGGTAAACTCCGTGACGATGGTACAAGCTGCTGGAAGGATACCGTCGCCAAGAAATCTCGCCCCGCGAGTAAGAGATCGTGTAAGCATTATGAACGCCAATACGGAAAGCTTCGCGACGATGGTACGAGCTGTTGGAGAGATGCAAAGGGACGTGGCGCGGGTGTACCCATGATTTGTAATTCCAGTCAGGATAAAAAGGGTGCTTTATGTTATCCTAAATGCAGACCCGGTTACAAGTCTCGTGCACTTGAATGCGAAGGGTCGTGCCCATCCGGTACCAGGAACACCGGTTTGACGTGTTTACAAAGACTTCACGCGTATATACCAGGTAATAAATGCAGTAAGCCGTGGAAGAGTTGTTTCTATAAACGAAAGCCGTGTAGAGCTGGATATAGGTACAGGGGTACAACATGTAATAATGAATGTAAACCAGGATTCAGGTTCCGCTCAGGTGCGGCTGGTTCCGCATTCTGTGATAAGCCCCGTTCTAGATACTCGCGTGCCGGTAAAGCCAAACCTCTTAACTCGTGTCCCAGTAAGAAGCCTCAGAAAGACGCGGGTTTATGTTACAAGAGATGCGGTTCAGGATACAAGGGCCGCGGTCCCATGTGCCACCCCACAAACGGTGTTGGTATCAAGAAGAATCTCTTCCAGCGTCAATACTGCCCATCCGGTATGAAAAACGTTGCCGGCGTTTGCTGGACAAAGTGTCCATCTGGATACAAGGATATAGGAGCTTTATGTCATCCCAAGGGTGGTCCGGGTATTAAGGTTCCCGTTTGGAAACGTGAATATTGCGGTCCTATGGCGAATCAGCCACCTGGTCAGGATCCTAAAAAGCCTAGAATGCGAAAGAAGATTTTAGGTGTATGCTGGGATCAGTGCCCCAATAAGTATAAGAAACTTGGGGCTATTTGCGAACCTCCGGGTGGACCCGGTATCCGCGTAAAGGTTTGGGATCGCGAACACTGCGGTCCCAGTTCCTTCCAGCCGCCTGGCCAGGATCCCAAGAATCCCAAGCTACGCAAAAAGATTGCGGGTGTATGCTGGGATCAATGCCCTCGAGAAATCGTACCGGGTAACAAGGATAAGATGGAACGCCTTGGAAAGGAGTATGAAGTCGTTAAGAAGGACTTCGAAGCTATGCGTAAAAAGGTCAATGATATGCAGGCCAAATTCGATAAACAAATCGCGGATGGTGATACTGGTTTCATGGATACCAAGGCGGAGCTTGATAAATTAAAGCGTGAAGAGGAAAAGATGAAAACGGAGAAGCATGACCCTCTAGAAGCATCTTATAACAAGGAAGTTACCGAATACAAAAGAAATTACAAGTACGGTTACAAAGACATTGGCGCGCTCTGCGAACCCAAGGGTGGACCGGGTATTAAGGTGAACCTATTCCAAAGATATTATTGCCCACCCGGTTGGAAGAATGTAGCGGGGGTCTGTTGGAAGAAGTGTCCTCCAGGCTATCGTGATGACGGTGCGACATGTAACAAAAATTAAATCTCAGTAATTAGTAATATGATCGTTCGCCGCGATGAAGAATATAGGGCCGTCGCCGCGGCTGGTAAGGCCGGTGCTCGGGCGGCTAAAGTAGCCAAAGCTGCCGCTGCAGCAAGTAAACGTGCGGCTATGATGGCTAAAATGGCGGCTGCGAATGCTGCGAAAGCCGCTGCGGGTGCGGCTAAAAAGGCTGCACAGGCTTCCGCAAAAGCCGCCAAAGGGCAGGCAAAAAAAGCCGCGAATCTATCCAAACGAGCGAGTGCTGCAGCTAAAAAAGCTGCTAAAAGTGGAACCAAATCCGCAAAATCAGCCGCTAAGAAAGGAGCCAAATCCGCAAAATCGGCCGCTAAGAAAGGTGCGGCCGCTGCTAAGAAAATTAAACCCAAAACCGTCGCGAAGGCGGCTGTCGGTGCCGCGGCTATTACAGTAGCGTATAAAACTATGAAAGAAGGTAAGAAGATAGAAAAGTGTTTCAACCTTTGTTTACCGTCGAATAACGACGATTATGTAGCCGGAAAAATTGAAAAGAGTGCCGTTAAATATAGATCCTTACAAACGGACCCTAGTGCCCCCAAAGATAACCCTTTTTGCACCGATAAAGATAATACATCCAAAGAAGCGTGTCAGAAAATGTGTGATAAAAAGTGCAGAGACAAACACGAATCGGGTATACTCGATAAACTCGGACCCGTCGGAGATGCCGCTAAAGCGGTTACAGGACCCGTGGGCGATATGGCCAAGGGTATGACCGATCAAGCTTTCAAGGCTCTAGGATTACCGCCGGCCTTCGGACCAAATGGAATCCTCGAGAAGTTCAAATCGGGTTTGAAGTATGCCGCGATGGTATGCTGCTGTTTATTACTCATATACATACTTTCTTTCTTCATGTAAGTACTTAAAGCCTATTTTTCTTTATATTAAAGAATGATACTTAGTATAGATGTCGGAATCCGAAATTTAGCCATGTGTCAATTCGACGATACGTCAAACCTCGTAGTACAGTGGGACGTATCGGGAATACCACCAGAGCACAAAGACGGTGTGTACGTTTCTTTAAGAAATCATCTAGACGAGAGACCATGGGTTCTCACGTGTGATACTATTCTTATTGAAAAACAACCCGATCGCAATAAAAAGATGAAAATGGTCGAACACTTTTTACACGCCTACTTCGTCATTAAAGCTCCTCGCGCGGATACTATCGTGTATGATGCACGATTTAAGATCCCGGATGTATGCGGAGCCGGTAAAGCACAGTACCTAAAACGTAAAAAAGTATCGATAGAAAGATGTAGAAAGTTTCTAGAAACTGGTACTGTAAATGAGCATTGGTTGCCTATATTCGACAAATCAAAGAAGAAGGATGATTTGGCGGATACGGTCATGCAAGCTATTAGTTACACGAAGCGAGTTGAACCTTTACCCAAAACTAAGAAAGCCGCAAGTAAAAAGGTCGTGCCACGTAAGCCGAACGAGAACCAAAAGCGAACCAAATACTCAAAGTCAAATCTCGCATGGATTTACAAGAATAAACCCGAGTGCGAATGCCTAGAGAATAATAAAAGATTCATGAAAGATCTCAAAAGATATTACCGTTGCTTAGACGATCTGATTAAAGAAATGGAACAATAATAAAATATAATGGAAATCAAGGTACTCGATCATGGCTTTGTCCGG
>CEVL01030966.1_pt1 | contig 16707 bp, 16 predicted proteins | sample 427051 | NCBI WGS metagenome assembly CEVL01 (sample SAMEA2623673, study PRJEB7988) | marine metagenome | biome: marine biome (ENVO:00000447); feature: surface water layer (ENVO:00002042); material: "saline water (ENVO:00002010), including plankton (ENVO:xxxxxxxx)" | depth 5 m
ATTATCATTATCATTATCATTATTATTATTTATATTATTTTGTATTTCATTTATTAATATATTATTATTAAGTTTATTTATTAATAATAAAATTTTTTTATTTTCTCTTAATTTTTCAATTTTATATTTTTTATTTAAAAATTTTTTTATATATTTTTTTGTATAAAAATCTATATAATAATATGTATATATTTTTGCTCTATTAAATGCCCATCTTTTAAAAGGTTTAAATAAATTTCTTAACATTTACATATTATTATTATTATTATTTTTTATACTATTTTTTTGAATTAATAATAATTTTTCTCTAATTTCATCTACAATTTTTTTATTATTATCTGATAATGAATTATATAATTCTTGACCTTTTTTACTTCTTTGTACAACATTATTATTATTATTATTATTATTATTATTATTAATCATTATTATTAATTTTTAATAGAATAAATAATTATCATTTTTTTTATTTATTTGTTTATTTTTATATTTTTATATAATAGAATATATATATTAATTATGAATTTAGTATATGATTTATTAACTATATTTTTTGTATTAAATGGTTTATTTTGGTCTTTAGCTTCTCATAGAGATCATTGTGAAATTGCTAGATTTTTTAAAATCAAATGTGCATCACATTATATTCATATTTTAATTGGTATTATATCTATATTAATAGGTATATGTATAAAACAAAGATTTTATTTATATAATCTATTTAAATAATTTGTAAATAATATAATACATTTAATAATTTAAAAATTTTATTAAATTTTATTTCATATAATGGATTATTATCTATATTTTTTTTTAATTCTTTTTCTTTTATTATAATACATAAATTTTTTATAGAATAAAATATATGTAATTTTGAATGATTTAATTCAAATATATTATTATCATTATATTTATTATTTAATTTTATTTTTATATTTTTTTTATCAACTATAAATGTTATATGTTTTTTATTTGATGTATATAATTCTTTTAAAATAGCATTTGTAGTATAATATTTATCAGTATATTCTTGATATTCATAATCTTCATATATAACTAAATCTCTTATCATTTCTGGACAACTTTTAATTGTATTCAACATATTATATATATATATTAATTTTAATTTTTAAATAATTAAAAAAAATGATTATAATATATATATAGTTTAATATAGTATATAATTTATTATGGCTGATGAAAAATTACAAAAACCTTTTTTAAAATGGGTTGGTGGTAAAACACAAATTATTAATGATATAATTTCAAAATTACCGAAACAAATAAATAATTATCATGAACTATTTTTAGGAGGTGGTAGTGTTTTATTTGCTGTTTTATCATTACAAAAACAAAATAAAATTATAATTAAAAATAAAATATATGCTTATGATATTAATATTAATTTAATTAATATGTATAAAAATATTCAAAATAATAAAGATAAATTATATAATATACTTAAATCATATTTTAAAGAATATGATAATATTACAGGTAATATTATAAATAGAAATCCTCAAACTATTAATGAAGCAAAAACTTCAAAAGAAAGTTATTATTATTGGATTAGAAAAAAGTATAATAATATAGATAAAGATTCTATAGAATGTTCTGCATTATTTATATTTATAAATAAAATATGTTTTAGAGGAATGTATCGTGAAGGACCTAATGGTTTTAATGTTCCATATGGACATTATAAAAAAACACCAACGTTAATATCTGAAACAGAAATTAATTATATAAGTGAATTAATAAAAAATGTAGAATTTAAACATTGTAATTTTATTGATTCTATTAAAAATGTTAAAGAAGGTGATTTTGTATATTTAGACCCACCTTATGCACCTGAAAATTCTAAATCTTTTGTTAAATATGTTGAAGATGGTTTTGATTTAAAAACACATGAATTATTATTTATAGAAATTAAAAAATTTAAAAATATTAAATTTATAATGAGTAATGCAAAAGTTGATATAGTTATTAATAGTTTTAAAGATTATAATTGTGATGAAATTACAGCAAGAAGAGCTATTAATTCAAAAAATCCTGGTTCAACTACTACTGAAGTAATTATTTATAATTAACTATAAATTCAATAATATCTTCTTTATATGTTTTACTATTTCCCCAAAAATATTTAATTTTTTTATAATTTAAATATTCTAATTCTGCAATACAATTTGTTTTAAACCAATCAGATAAACAATATATATATATAATATTATAATTTGGAAATGTTCTTGAATATTGCCATAATTTAAAATCTGGTGTTTGTATTTTTTCACATACAGAACCTGAACATTGTTGAAATTTTTTTTCTATTATAAATATTTTTTTAGATTCTTTATCTATATAACATTCATCTGGATTTTTACAACCATGTGCTTTAGTAATATTTTCATCTATTTCATCTTTCATATATTGAAATAAATTATATTGTTTTGTTTTTATAAAAACTTTATCTGTATTATTAAATATAATTTTACTTGAAAATTTATATTTTTCTAGAGTTATTGTTTTATCATCTAAATCTGTTAATTTCTCATATGGTAATCCATTTTTATTAGTATTTGAACCACCAGCACCATTTCCTTTATTTAAAATCTCCATTTAAATAATATAGATTAAATTTTTACTATTATCATTTTTTATTTAATTAAACTTATTTTAATAAATATTTTTCTACTGTTTCTAATGCACCATCAGCCCAAGCTTGTCTATCACAATAAGTTTCACCTAATATATATATATTTTTATTTTTAAATAATTCTATTATTTCTTTTTGTTTTTCTTTTGAATTAATTCCAGTTTTCCAAAAATGTACACCTGCATCCCAATAATGTAATGTTATCCATTCTGGATCTTTTATATTTTTATTAGGAAACATTTTATTTAATTGTATTTTTAAATGTTTTTTAACTTCTTTTTTATTTTTTAAATTATTCCAAAATTCAGCATTATAACTATCACTATAACTTATTTGTATTAATCCATTTTCATAATCTATTGGTATAATAAATTGTATTTTATTATCTGATAAAGTTTTTGGTAAATCTTTAAACCATACATCTTTATATTGTGCATAAATTCTCATTAAATGTCCATCACTTACTGTATTTAATAATTTTTCATATTTTTGAAAATATGGTATATCAATATAATCTTTTCTTTTTATTGTCATATATAAATTTTTATATTTATATTTTTTATTATTTATTATTGCTATTTTTTCTTTTTCATTTATATCATTTAATGTTTTATTTAATTCTATTTTTACATTATTTTCTTCTAAATATTCATATAATTTATCACAAATTATTTGTATTCCTTCTTTTAATATAAAAAAATCATTATTTTCTACATCAAAATCTTTTCTTAATGTTAATAATGCATTATATGCATTCATTTCATACATTTCTGATATATATCCTAATGAATCTTTTAATAATTCAACTTCATTTTCTAATAATATTAATGAAAAATAATTATGTAAATTTAAATTTTTAATATCAATATTTTCATATTTTTTATATATTGCATATTCCCATAATTTATTTAAACTTTTAAATTTTGATTTATGATGTTTTAATAATTCTTTTTCATTCATTAATTTTCCATTTTTATAATATTTTTTATCTTTATTTATGTCTATTATTTGATTTTCTAAATTAAAATCTTTTATTAATTTCATTATATATTTATGTTTTTTTCCTAATCTACCAGCACCAACTGAATATTTTAATTTATTTTCTTTATTTTCATATGTATATATTCTACCTCCTATTCTATTTAATTTTTCAAATATTATTATTTTTTGATTTGAAACATTTTTTTCTTTTAACAATTTATATGCTAAATATAAACCTGTTATTCCTGAACCTATTATTATATTTTCTATTTCCATTTTATTTTTAATTATATTATTTTTTCAAAATAGTACATTTCTTTATTTTATTTTTATTTTTAAAATAAATTTTAAAATTTTAAAATTTTTAGTGAAATGTACTTTTTTATAATTAACTATACCTTTTAATAAAATATAGAGGTGTAGTATTTTTTTTTTATATTTTTTTATTAATTTAAATTATAATAATGAATAATTATTTTTGGATAGTTTTATTTGGTGGATTATTTTCTTTTATTGCTTCTATGGGTATCGGTGCTAATGATGTTGCAAATTCTTTTGCTACATCTATTGGTGCTAAATCATTAACAATAAAACAAGCTGTTATACTTGCATGTATTTTTGAAACATTAGGAGCTATTTTAATGGGTAGTCATGTATCTGAAACTATCCGTAAAGGTATTGCTGATTATAAATGTTTTGAAAATGATCCTTACTCATTAGCATATGGTAATATGTGGGTTTGTTTTTCTGTTGCTTCTTGGTTATTTACCGCTTCATATTTTGAATTACCTGTTTCTACTACACATTCTTGTATTGGTGGCATGATTGGTATGACTATTGCTATTAAAGGTTCTGATTGTGTTATATGGTATAAAACTAAAGATACTTTTCCATATGTAGGTGGTGTTTCTGGTATGATTATTTCTTGGTTTGTATCTCCTTTATTATCAGGTATTATATCATCTTGCTTATATTATATAACAAGATTATTAATTTTAAGAAAAAAATATGAAGATAAATATATATATTATGCTTTTCCTTTATTAATTTCTACAACTATATTATTAAATTCATTTTTTATATTTTATAAAGGTGCTAAAGGTTTAGGATTACATAAAATTTCATTAGATATTATATTATCTATTTCATTTGGATTAGCAATATTATCTGGTTTAATATCATTACCTATTTTACCTAAAATTTATAAAAGAATTCAAAATAAATTTAATAATAATGACTTGATAGATAATGATAATCATAATGATAATGATAATGATAATGAAAATAATGTAGAAATACAAGTTATTAATAATAATATAGAAAATAATGAAATAACTATATTTGATAAAAAAAATATATTTAAAAATATTGATATAAATAAATTTGATAAAATTGAAGATGATCAAATTGAAATAGTTAATAATATACATAATAATGCTGAAAAATATGATGATAGAACAGAAGAATTTTTTAAATCTTTACAAATTTTTTCTGCAATAACAGCAGCATTTAGTCATGGTGCAAATGATGTAGCAAATGCAATTGGTCCATTTGCAGCTATATTAACTATATATATTGAAGGTGATGTAAGAAAAAATTCTGTTATGGATAATAATGCTTATTGGATTTTATCAATAGGTGGTGTAGGTATATCAATTGGATTATTATTATATGGATATCGTATAATGAGAGCAATAGGTATTAAATTATGTAAAATAACACCATCAAGAGGAACTATAATTGAATTAAGTGCTGCTTTAGTAATAATATTTGGTAGTAGATTAAAAATTCCATTATCTACAACACATTGTCAAGTTGGTTCTATATGTGGTGTAGGATTATTAGATTCAAATTTTAAAAATAATATAGTGGGTATAAATACAAAAATATTATATAAAACAATGTTTGGATGGATATTTACTTGTATATTTGTTGGTTTTGTTACTGGTATTTTAACTGCACAAGGAATATATGCACCATCTATAAATTAAATAAAAAATATGATTTATAAAAAAAAAGTACATTTCTTTATTTTATTTTTATTTTTAAAATAAATTTTAAAATTTTAAAATTTTTAGTGAAATGTACTTTTTTAAATATATATAAGATTTTAAATAATTTTATAATTTACTAATGAAACAAATAGAAGATAAATTTAATTTTTTATGTAATAATATATCTGATATAAATGAACATTTACCAACTCTTTATAAATATGCTACTAATTGTGAAAGTATAATAGAATTAGGTGTAAGAGGTGTAGTTAGTAGTTATGCTTTTGTATATGGATTATTAAATAATAATAGTACAAAAAAAAAATTATTATTAAATGATATTAATCCATGTAATATTAATCAATTATTAGAAGATACTAAAAATTTAGAAATTGATATTCAATATGAATGGATTAATGATTTAAATTTACAAATTAAAGAAAATTATGATTTAACATTTATAGATACTTGGCATGTATATGGGCAATTAAAAAGGGAATTAATTAAATTTTCAAAAATAACAAATAAATATATAATAATGCATGATACAACTGTTGATGATTATAAAGGTGAAACAATAAGAATGAATTGGAATGCAGAAAAACAATCAATTGAAAGTGGTATACCAATTAATGAAATAAATAAAGGATTAATACCAGCAATAAATGAATTTTTAGAAAATAATAATAATTGGAAAATAAAAGAAAAATTTGATAATAATAATGGATTAACTATTTTAGAAAAAATATATTAATATATTTTTATTTTTTTACTTTCATTTTTCTACTATCTAAACCCCAATGTAATAAAGTTTGTCTTAATCTTGGATAAATATTTGGATCATTTTTTCCAACTTCATTTATTTTTCTTTGTAATTGATTTCTAAATCTACCTTTTGGTCCTGCTGATTTTTTCCATCTATTTATTTGTCTTCTATCATCTTCTGTTCTTCTTCCATTATAAAAATTACAATACCATTGTATCCAACCATAAGGATCAAATTTTTCTTTAATCCATCCTTTTTCCATCCAATAATCATAACTTGTACCAACTTCAACTTTATAATAATTTATATTTTTATCATACTTTTGTTGTATTAATTTTTCATTTGGTATATTATTTAAAAATTTAAATTTTTTATGATGATTTTTATATATTTTACCTGTTTTTGGTGATTTAATTTTACGAAAATATGAACCACCCATAATACCTATTTCAAACATTTGTTTTGGTGTTATATTCGGTTTAAATTCTGGATGATCTTTAAAATTAATCATAATATATCCTTATTTAATATAATTAAAATAAAAAAAAATATATATATATAATTAATTATTTATTATTTATTCTAATTTCCATTGATTAAATAATTTTTTATAATGTATATCACTCTTATTTTTAGTTATTTTTTGTCTTTTTAAAATATTAATTGTATTTTGATTAATACAATAACAATTATTAATACTTGTACAATCACAAAAGAATTTATTCTTTAAAATTTTATAATTAATAATAACTACAGATTGAACAGTCTGTTGAACTTTATTCATTTATAATTAATATAATTTTAATTTATTATTTATCATTTTTTTCTATTTTATATATAAAAAATATAAAAATAATTAATAATTTATTCTAAAATTTAATTTTATATAGAACTACTACAGCATTTATAATTTTTTCTATGAAATTTTGTAATACCATATAATTTTATTGCATCTAAATGTTTTTTTGTACCATAACCTTGATTATTTAATAAATCATATTTTTCTAATTCTTTATTATTATTAACTAATTCTATAATATTTTCTGTATGTTTTTCTTTTGCTAAAATAGATGCTGCTGCTATATTAGTATATAATGAATCTCCTTTATTAATACATTTATGAGGTATCATATCTGAATTTTCACCTGGTGGTATATAACCATTATAATAAGGACCATCAATATATATTTCATCAAATTTTGCTTTTTTATATGCTATATCTGTTGCTTTAACCATAGTTTTTAAAGTTGTATTTAATATATTAATATTTTCAATTTCTTGAAGAGAACCTGATGCTATACCATAAGTAATCGCATTCTCTTTAATATATTCTGCTAAAAACTTTCTTTTTTTTTTTGATAATTTTTTAGAATCTTTTATTTGATTATAAATTTTAATTTCTTCATCAGTCTCTGGTTTTTTTAAAACACAACACGCACATACTACTTCTCCAATTAATCCACCTCTATTTGATTCATCTATACCTGCTATTAATTTATCATTATCTGGTAAAATATAATTACTCATATATTATTTATATTATAATATTTTTATTATTAATTTATCATTTTTATTTTAAAAACATACTAATATTATCATATAATATATATATAATTGTTATTGTAATTATAAGTAATGAAAATAATACAAGTATTACTATTGGTGCTTTTTTATTTTTAATATAAACAGTACTAAATAATAATAATCTATTCCATAATATTTCAAATTCTAAAGATTTTTTATGTATATTAATTATATCTTGTTTAGTATCCTTATATTCTTTATTTATAAATATTCTATAAAATAAAATATAAATAGTATTTATAATATAATATATACCAAAAAATATATAATTAAATACATTTGCAAATGAACCCCATGCTGCTACTACAATTATATATATAAATAAAATATAAAAAATTATTATTACAATAGCAATAAAATAAATTAAATATTTTAATATTGATTCTACAAACATATTATCAAATAAGTCTGGTTCAATTTTTGATGGTTTACATATTTCTTTTTCTTCACTTTTTTCTTCACTTTTTTTTTCACTTTCTTCTTCACTTATTTTTTCTATTTCTTTTTGTTCTTTTTTATATTTATCTATCATATTTATTATATTAATTTTTAGATCTTCACCAACTGTTTTTTTTATCTCTTTATTGTATAAATTTTCAAAATTATTTACAATAGGATCATTTGTAAAACAAATATAACATGCTCTTTTTAAAATATCAAATAAAATATCTATTTCTTTAGATTTATTATTTGTATTAAAATGTTCATACCAACATAAATCTTTTTTATAATTATTAATTGTTTCATCATCTATATTATTCTCAAAAATATATGCAATTTTATCTTTAGCATATTTTAAATAATTAAAAACCATTTTTTTTTTAGATTCATCTTTATATAAATATTTATCAAAATCTTCATCAGTTTTTTCTTTATTATTTACAAATATAAAATCAGGTTTTTTTATTATATTTTTATTTTTATAATATGGTACTAATTTTTCATATAAAATTATTTCTTCTAAATTTAATTCATCTAGACTTTCAGAAATTTTTATTATATTATCAATTGATTTAATAATTTCATTACGAACATCTTCATATATTTTATCTGTATTTAAAATATCTTTTAAAATATTTTTTGAATTTTCAAATTCTACTTTTTTTATACTTTGTTCTAGTCCATCTTTTTTAAATTCATTAATAAGTTTATAAGTATCATCAAATTCTTTATTTTTAATTGTTTTAATTAATTCATATAAATATATTTCTATTAATTCTTCTTTACTACAACCTAATAAAAATATAATAGATATAGGTGTATATGAAAAAGTATCTTCATATACACCATAATTATAATTTTTTCTTTCTATACATTTTTTAATATTATCTTTTGTTGGTACATAATTAAATTCATCACAAGGTTTATAAAATTTATTATAATTATTACCAATATGATAATTTGATATAGTAAACCAATCAAACCATTTTTCTTGATAATAATTTTTTATTTTTTTTAATTTATATAATTCTTTTGAATTAAATTCATCTATTTTATTTTTTATTTCATCAATATATTTACATTCTCCATCTTTTATTATAGTCCATTGATTACTACCATCATTTAAATTTTCATTTTCTACTGGATTATGTGTATAATTCACTGAATCATTAAATGTTTTTATATTTTCAGTAGCAGTCATTGAAAATATATTACTATCCTTAATTATATTATATAAAAATATATATTTTATAATTATCTAATTTTAAGAATTACAATATTTTTCCAATTTTTCTTCATTTAAAAATTCATCTAATTTGTATAAGTTATTTTCATCTAATTCGTATTTATCTTTATCATTAAATTTAAATATTAATTTCTCATTATTTAAATCTAAACTAATTATTTTTTTAGGTTCAAAAATATTTATTGCTTTTTTATCATTAAAACTTTCATTATTAAAAATTTTTGGATCTTTAAAATAATTATATTGAATAAATTCCATTGAACGTGAATTATCAAATCCTATACGACCTTCAGTATCTAATTTTCTATCTTCTGTAGGATAATAATCATCAGATTTTGTATCATCAAATGTTTTTTCTGCTAATTCTTTAAAACCATTTTGATATTTTTGTCGAGTTTCATAAACAATATCTGTACATTTTTGGAAAGTTTGAACTCCAAAATTAAATGGATTCTCTAAAAAATTGGATAATGAAAAATTATAACTTGATGCTTTAGCTGAAGATATTTTAGATGATTTTTCATTTTGAGAAGAATCTGTAGATTCATCAGAACTATCTAAAGCTGATGTTTCTTCTGGTGTTTCTTCTGGTGTATTTTGTTTTTTTGATTTATTTGAGTATAAAAATGGTTTTATATCTATTGAAACTAAACCAACTGAACTTAATCCAAATAATACTAATAAAATAAATACTCCAAATGCAATTATTGCAAATATTATATACCAAAGATTTTTAGCAAATTCACTATCAATAATATTAAAAAAAAGTTTAGTAATATAAGAAATAATATTACCAAAAAATTTTATTAATTTAATAAATAAATCATAACTTGTAGTGGCTAGAAATCCTAATATAGTATAAATAGTAGAAATAATACTAGAATAATTTTTATTAGTATTTTGATTAATTATTTCATCTATTTTATCATTTTTTTGTTTAAGAACTTTATTTTTTTCATCAATAAATATTTTATAATTTTTATCAGAATCTGTAACTAAATCTAATTTATCTTGTAAATTTTGAATATGATATTTAAAATCATTTGTATCTTTTTTTGTTAAATTACTTAAATTTGATGGTAAAAATTGTAATTCACTAGGATAACTTACATCTTTTCCACTACCTTGAAAAATTGGTTGTTTTTCAGTTTTTGTATTGTTTATAACAGTATCATCAGTAGATGTTGTATTTACATTATTTAATTGAGAAGTTTTTCTATCATTTTCATCGCTTTTATTTTCTACTTGTTCAACATCAGTTTTTTCATTATCATTATCTTCAACATTATCTTTAATATTAGTATGTAACTTTTCATTTGAATCTGAATCTGAATCTGAATCTGAACTAGAATCTTCTGAAGAATGAACATCGTATTCATCATTTTGAAAACGACTGCTGCTATTAGTGCCACCTTTTTTTAAAAATAAATTATTATTTTGAGAATTATTATTAGAAGGAATTAAATAATTAATACTTTTACTAAATAAAGATTCGGTAGTATTAATAATAGTATCAGTACTATCTGTAGTATTATTTTGAGTTTTTAATACATTTTGAAAATTATTAATATTATTATCAATATTATTATTAATAGTTTTTAAATAAGGATTATTCATAACAGATTTAGAAAATTTAATTAATTTATTATTTAATGATCCACCGCTTTTTTTTTTATTTAAAATAGCATTTAATTTTTTATTAAAAAATTTTTTAATATTAGGTTCCTGTATATTATTAATTAATTTTTTAATTTTATTAATTTTTTTATTGGAATCATAACTATTTTGAATAAGATTTAAATAATAATCATTTTTATTAGAATAAATCATTTAATATACTACTATTATATATTAATAATATATTCGGTATATTAATAACATATAATATATAATATATAATTATATAATGAATAAATTAATAATAATATTAATATTAATATTAATAATATATACAAGTTGTTATTTTATATTTAATGAAGAGATATCTATACTACAATTAAAAAAAAATAAATTAAAAATAGAAAATTTATTATCAAAACAACCAATAATAATAGAAGATAATATAGATAATAAATTTATAAAAGAAACATTTAAATACAATATAATAAGTGAATATAAAGCAAAAAAAATATGGGAAAGAACAAATTATAAATATACAATAATATATAGTTTAAAAGATACTACAATATTTATATCAAATCCGAAGGAATTAAAAACAAAAATACCAAATAAGAAAGATATAATAATAGAAATAAAATTAAAGAAAGGGCGATCAATAATATTACCATTTAAATGGTATTATTCATTAGAAAATAAAAATAATGTAAGAATATATGGGATAGATGATTATATAACTTATATATTTGGAACTATTTTTTAGTTTTTTTAGTATTTTTAGTATTATTAGTTTTATTTTTATTAGAATTTTTATCATTAAGATAATCATTTTCAATAAATTGTTTATGTTCGTACCATTTAGAAAGAAGAGTATTTAATTCATTGAACCAAATATCTTGAATATTAGTATTTTTAAGTTTATCTAAAATATTTTTAAGATCATCAACTTCTTTTTCAAGAATAATTTTTCTATCTAATGTTAATTGAGAAATAGGCATTTTAAGTAAATAATTATAACCTTTAATAATAGAATTATCATTATCATCGATATCATTATCAGAATCTTTATAAATTTTAGAATAATTTAATTCATTTAATCTTTTAGAAATAATATCTAATTTAACATTCATAATTTTAATATTACCATTAATAACATCAAGAATAAATCTTATTTTATTAGATAAAATATTGTAATCATTTTCTAAATTTTTAATTTGACATATTTTTCTTTCAAAATATTTAAGTAAGCGAATTTTAGACCATTCTTTAAGAATAGAAGAAGTATTATTATATTTTTTAATAGCACCTTTTTCAGTATAAAGATGCATATTATTAATACTTAAATTTTTACTAGAAACTAATTTAAAATTATTTTCAAATTTTTCAATATTATTATGAATAGCTCTAGCACCAGGGGTGAAATGAAGAATAAATTTAATATTTTTAGCAGTATAATGACTTTCAAAAGATTTTAAATTAAATTGATTATTTTGAATAATATTTTCTAAAAATTCTTTATAATTTTCAGTCCATGTACCAATAGGTAATTCTGTAATTTCGAGAGTAGTATCAGTTAACCAATTATAAATTCCTCTACTTTCATATTGATTTTTAGAATCTTTTGTAATAGAACCATTAAAACCTAAATAATAAGGAACAAATTCTTTAATAGAGATTTCATCAATAATATTATAAATTAAATGCATATCATCAATATTAGTAATATTAATATTTTTATTAGTAATAGTATTACAAATATCTAAACAAGATTTAATAATATCATCTGGATTAAATAGTGGAACATTAGTAGAGAATCCTGTACCAATACCAATACCACCATTAACAAGAATCATAGGGATAATAGGGATATAATATTCTGGTTCAATAGATTGACCATCATCATTTAAATAATTTAAAATACAAGAATCTTCTTCTCTAAAAATTAGTTTAGTTAAATTAGAAAGAAGAGTAAAGATATATCTAGGAGAAGATGAATCATTACCACCTTGAATTCTAGAACCAAATTGTCCATTTGGTTGTAAAATATTAATATTATTTGTACCTACATAAATTTGTGCCATACCGATAATAGCTTGTTGTAAAGAATTTTCACCGTGATGATAAGCAGTTACTTCACTAACATTACCAGCAAGTTGAGCAACTTTAATTTCATTATTATATAATTTTCTTTTAATACAAGCAAATAAAATTTTACGAGTACTTTCTTTAAGACCATCACAAATATGATTAATAGATCTTTCTAAATCTCTATTACTATAATGAATAAATTCTTTATTGATAAATGTATCATAATTAATATTTAATTTATTATAATCTAAAACATTATTTTTATCATAATTTAATAGCCATGTTTTACGATCATCACTTCTTTTTTTATTAAAAGCTAAATCTAAATTTTCATCAGATTCTTCATTATATTTATAAGTAATTTTTTTCATATTTCTAAAATATTCTTTAGCTTCATCATCTTTTGAAGTACCAAGACCTTTATAATATTTAATTTTCCAATTTTTTTTATTTGAATTTTTTTCTAACCAATTTTCATAATCACTCATATTATAAAATGAAATAACTTCATCTTTATAAGAGGCTTTAATAATTGGAGTTAACATTGATGTTAGAAATCCATCAATTTTATATAATGAATTCCATAATGATTGAAATAAATTAAATAATAATCCTTTAATATGACTTCCATCATGATCCTGATCAGTCATAATCATAATACTACCATAACGAAGACTAGAAACATCAGTATATTTTTTATTTTGTTCAAGACCTAAAATTTTTTTTAAAGCAGTAATTTCAGCATTATCACTAATTTTTTGTAATGTTGCATCTTTAACATTCATAATTTTACCTCTTAATGGAAATACACCATATTTATCTCTACCAATTACACTTAAACCAGAAATTGCCATTGTTTTTGCTGAATCTCCTTCAGTTAAAATTAAAGTACATTCTTGACTATTTTTTGTACCTGCTAAATTAGCATCATCTAATTTAGGAATAATTATTTTAGATGTTTTTTTACCATCTGTTTTAACTAATTTTTTTTGATCATGAAATTCAGTTAAACTTAATGCTTTATCTATAATTCCACATTTAAATAATTTATCTATAAATTTATCACTTAATTCACATTTTGAACCAAATTTACTTGCTTGTGTTGTTAAAGTTTCTTTTGATTGTGAATCAAATGATGGATTTACAATAATACTTTTAACAAATATTTTTAGATTATCTTTAATATGTTGTGATTTAATTGTTTTCTTTTTTTTACTTTGAGCCATATCAACTAATCTTTTGATTATATTTTGAGTAATATAATCTACATGTCTTCCTCCTCTTATTGTATTAATACCATTTACAAATGATATTTGTTCATGAATACCTGTCTTTGATAATGTTGCTACTACTTCCCATCTATCATTACATACTTCATAAACTAATGGTTGTTCTGTTTTATCTTCTATAAATAATTCTCCATATTTTTCAAAATCTTTTATTAATAATTTTTCATCATTAAACCATACTGATACTTCTTTATTTGTTGTTGCACAAGCATCTATTATTCTTCTTTTAAATAAATCATATATATCATCTGTCATTCCATTTTCTAATCCAAATCTTTCATAATCTGGTAAAAATGTAATACTTGTATATGGTTGTTTTGTTGATGATTTTACTGTTGGTTTATTTCTTTGTGTCATATTATTTGTAAATGTTTGTGTATATAATCTTTTTGTATAATGATCTACTGTCTCAATAATAAATTCTTTTGAAAATATATTTGTTAATTTTGCTCCAAATCCATTTTTTCCACCCCATGTTTTCTCTTCCGTTTTATCATAATTTGTTGATGTTAATAATTCTCCAAAAATTAATTCTGGTATCCAAATATTATTATAATCTTTATGTTTCTCTATATCTATTCCATTACCATCATTAAATATTTTAATAATTCCTGTTTCTTTATTTATATTAACTTTTATATTTTTAACAGGTTTAACATCTTTTTTTGTTTCCATTTTAAGTCTTTGAGAATGATCAATTGCATTTACTACAACTTCATCAAATATTTTTAATAAGCCTGGAATATAACTAATTTCTTTTTCAAACATTTTTTTTGTTTCATCATTATAAATATATGTTCTTATTTTTGTTATTTCTGTAGAACCAATATATGTATCTGGTAATGATTGAATATGTTCTAATAATTCATATTTTTTATACTTATCTTCAATATTTTTACTCATATTTATATTATTAATATAAATTAATTATTATATCATTTTTTTATTTTGTTAAATTTTATATTTATATTTAATTTATTATTAAAATTAAATACCTTATTATATATATAATTTGATATTAAAGTACCTAAATAATATGAAAATATTGATATTATTACACTTGATATATATCCATATATTATATATTTAAATTTTTTACTTTTTATATCTATATTTCTTAAATCACAAAATTTAACTAAATATAATAAAAATTCATATATTATTATTTTAAATATCATTATTGGATAATTTTTTATGCCAAATAATATACCATATACAAAAAATATTATAAAATGTGTAATATAATATGTGTATATTTCTATATTATTGGGATCTATTTTATCATAATTTATAAATAAAAATTTATCAAAAAAATCTATATTATATTTACATTTTAATATATACAGTATTAATAATGATATAAATGATAATAATATATATGTATATGCTAATATTGTTTTTATAAACATACTCTATAATTTAATTATTTTTTTATTTGATTTATAATAATATTAATTTCATTCGCTATATTTGATAAGGTTTTATTTTCTATATTTATAATATATACATTGTTTTCTCCTACTTCCTTTTTTAATTTTATTATATTTTCTTCATGTGTATTATGTATTTGTTTTAAATATTCTAATGTTATTTTATCTTCACTTTCTCTATTTCTTTTTTTTATTCTTGATAAACATAACTCAGGTTCTGATTTTAAATATATATATATATTATTATTCCATTTATTATCTGTTTTTTTATGTAAATCTAATAATATTTGATATTCTTCTAAATTTATTAAATTATTTTTTTTTGCTGTTTCTATAAAACTTTTTTTTATAAAATATGGACTTCTTTCTACTAATATAAAATTTGATAATATATCATTTTCTCGATTTTGTATCCAACATCTATCTAACCATATTCTAACTTGAAAATTAAATACATTATTATTATTTTTATTATTATTATTATTATTATATATGTCATTTAAATAAGGTTGCCAACTATCAACAGGTTCTAAATCAACTGGTAATTTTGAATTTTTATGTAAATAAGATAATATACTTGATTTACCACATCCTATATTTCCATCTATTGTAATAATT